>NPID01000347.1_pt1 | contig 24653 bp, 25 predicted proteins | sample 8637491 | NCBI WGS metagenome assembly NPID01 (sample SAMN07420843, study PRJNA396082) | bioreactor metagenome | isolation source: sample BA6 brine-fed electro-methanogenic bioreactor BA | place: Japan: Kochi | collected 2016-06-14 | reverse complement strand
GTCATCTGGAGTCCCCTGTGGCTGGGCACCCTGTTCACCAAAAAACTCAAGGATTCCTACGAAATCGTTCTGCAGGAAGATCTCCCCCGCGTTACCGCAGGAGCAGACCGCAACCACAATCGCTTCTGATGTTACACACAACATCTGCACGCATAAAAAAAAGCGAACCCTGATCAGGGTTCGCTTTTTTTTCACACATCACGGACCTACAACGGCATGACCTGGTAGAGCAGCCGACTGTTAATGATATAATTGCTTTCGCCGCTCTCGAAGGGAAAAAAGTCAGGAGCAGCGTTGAGAAAATCCTTAAGTCGGCTCCGATCCCGCGGCATCTCGACATAGAGGGTTCCTTCCAGGGTTTCTCTCCCGAAGAAAAACAGGCGCGCCGCCACTTTTTCCCCGAAAGGTGTCATCTCCGTGTCCTGCTCTTCGCCTGAACCTGCGGCGTGGCAAGCATGACTGACAGATTCCTTGTTCACTAGCCTCAGGCTACCGTCACGGTCACGCAGCGGCAGAAAACGCTCGTCCTCCCGCAGCAGCTCCAGCAGCGTCTGGGGACCGGCATGGGTATAGGCATGAGGCGCAAGAAAAACCGTACCCTCAAGAACGATGCCGTCAGCGAGGAACAAAACCACTTCCTGCTCAATCTTATCGAAACGAAAATCACTCATGGCAAACTCTCCCGCATCCTGCCGCCGCCTGTGGCGTTCAAATAATGAAATTAACGTGATGCAAGAAAGCTTAATATGAATCCGGCCTGACGGCAACCCGCTTTTTGCCATGGCACGATGCGGTTGACAATGCAGGGGTAATGATTACAATGATTTTGTTTGAATCATCCCTGCTGTTGGAGTGTTTCGTTGCCCCTTGCAGTGCTGAAGCGCCGCCGCTTCAGACATTGATGGAGCGGAACAACAAAGAATAAGCCGTTTGGCGTTTTTTTCATGACGCCCTTCTCAAGAGAGGAATGATCCCATGCCTGAACTAACCGGCAGCAAGACCGAAAAAAACCTCAAGGAAGCTTTCGCAGGTGAGTCCCAGGCCAACCGCACCTATCTGGCCTTTGCCAAAAAAGCCGAACAGGACGGTCACCCACAGGTCGCCAAACTGTTCCGTGCCGCCGCCGCGGCTGAGACCATCCATGCCCATGCGCACCTGCGGGCCCTCAAAGGGGTCGGCAGCACAGAAGACAACCTCAAAGAGGCGGTCGGAGGCGAGACGCATGAATTTACCGAGATGTATCCCAAAATGATCGAAGAGGCGGAAAAAGAGGGTCTTGCCGATGCTTTGCGCAGCTTCAAGTTTGCCAACCAGGTAGAAAAGGTGCATGCCAGACTCTACCAGGCGGCGCTGGACAACCTCGGCAGCAACCCCGAGGTGGATTATTACGTCTGTTCAGTGTGCGGCCATACTATCGAGGGCGAACCGAACGGACCTTGCGAAGTCTGCGGTGCCGCCGCCAAAGCTTTTCAGAAGATCGACTGACCTTACCCCCATAGACGCGACTACCCGAAACCGGGTCCCTGCGGGGGCCCGGTTTTTTTATTGGCATGACTGTTCAGGCAGCAGGCACCCGTCGCAGTGCCATGAACCGTCTGCCCCTTTGCCGTTAAATAGAGGTGAATTCCATGGAAAAATGCCCTGTCTGCAAACAACCCCAGAAAGGAAAATACTGGTGCAGCCATTGCAAGACGGTTTTCGTCTGCCCCAATCCCAACTGCGACACCCGGATCTCCAGTCGCGGGCTCGAGGCCTGTCCACGCTGCGGCCTCCTGTTCGCAGATTATATTGAAAAGCGCAAGATGTATCGAATCTGCCCCAAGTGCAAAAAACGTCAGGGCCTGTCTGAAATTCAGTGCAAATTCTGCAAATATTTCTTCAACTGCCCAACCTGCGGCCACCGTGTCCCATCAACCAGCATGCTGACTTGCCCCCGCTGCGCCACCAGCCTGCGGCGCTAAAGTCAGAACTCAGGCCTTTTAATCTAGACCCCTTCTAATTATCTGGTATCATTGAAAAAGACATCTATCAGCTGCAGATCAACTGTCGGCGCGGACGATCGGCCATGTTCGTCCGCGCCGCAAACTGATGGGGCGCTTTTTGCTTGCAACCACTCTTTGGCTTATCCTGACCGGCATTGGTTTTTTTTCGGCAGGTCATGCACTGCTCAACAAGCTCGATCCGCGAGCCGCTCTGGGCTGGATCGTGACCAACCTGGCCGTCCCCGGCATCGGTCCCCTCTTTTACTGGCTGTTCGGAGTCAACCGCATCCGTTCGCGCGCCCGCGACTGGCAGACTCGCGGTCAGGGATTGCCCTGGACCGAACCTGAGTTCTGCCCCTGGTCCCCGGAGATTGCTGAAACTCTTCCCTTCCGTCATGAGAATTTCCAGGCTCTCTTGAGCCTTTCCGACGCGGTCACCCGTCGCCCTCTCTGCCCCAGCAACCATGTCACCGTGCTGTTCAATGGCGAACATGCCTATCCCGCCATGCTTGAGGCCATCCGCAACGCGAGTGAGAGTGTTCATCTTGCGACCTATATTTTCGAAAGCAACGCCGTGGGACGCGAGTTCGCCGACGCCCTGCGTGCTGCCGCCGACCGCGGCGTCACTGTACGGGTGCTGGTGGATGCGCTGGGCGAATGTTACTCCCTGCCCCTTGTCCGCAAATTATTGCGCGGTTCAACGGTGCATGTCGCGCGATTTCTGCCGCCATCTCTGTCGGGACGGGGCATTTATTTCAATATGCGCAATCATCGGAAGATTCTGGTGGTGGATGATGAAATCGGATTTACCGGAGGGATGAATATCGGCGACCGCCACCTGGCGGCCGACACGCACAACAAGCATCGCGTGGTGGACATTCACTTTAAAATCGAAGGGCCGACAGTGGCCCATCTTCAGGACGCCTTTCTGGAGGACTGGGGGTTCGCAACCCGCGAGCGGGTGACCCCGTCACGCGTTCCCGAAGCAGTCCCCCATGGTGAAGCGTTCTGCCGTGGAATCAGTGCCGGGCCCAACGAAGACTTTGAAAAGCTTCACTGGATCGTTATCGGGGCGCTTAACTGTGCGCGGGAGCGGGTCTGCATCATGACCCCCTATTTCATCCCCAACCGCGCGCTGGTATCGGCCATCAACTCCGCGGCTCTACGCGGCGTGAAGGTAGACATAATCCTGCCGCGGCACAACAACCTGCCCTTTGTCGGCTGGGCAGCGGAAGCCTATGTGTGGGAGTTGGCCCGCTACGGCACGCGCATCTATTTCCAGCCACCGCCTTTCGTGCACAGCAAGCTGTTGCTGGTGGATAATGACTATGCCCTGGTGGGCTCGGCCAACCTCGATCCGCGCAGTCTGCGCCTTAATTTTGAATTCAATGTGGAAATCTATTCCAGCGCCCTGGTGAAACAACTCAAAGATCACTGCGACGGCATCATCCGACTTTCCGACCGCACCACAGTCTATGAAATCGACAGCCGCCCGATGCTGCGGCGGCTGTGGACCAGTTTCTTCAAGCTGTTCTCACCCTACCTGTAAGTGGCTTCCAACTCACTTCTCTTCGTGAATCAAGTCTGGAAGGTACAACTCTTTGCATCAACATTCTTGGCACTGGCTTCTGGCTGCTAAGAGCCTTTTTCGCCTTTATTTTCCTGTTCGTTCTTCCGCACGGGAAGATCGCAGCTGCCAGACATTCAGGTAGGCACCCCGAGGCGCGGCAGAATCCAACGGTTGAGCACGAACCACAGGGCAATCACGCCAAGCAGGATCAGCACTTCTTTCATACTATACTCCCTTTCTTTTTCATCACTGTATATTGTTTTTTGAATGTTTGTCAAGCGCTTGACGATCGCCCGGGGCACGCTATAGTCCTGTGACAAGTTCTCAAATCTAATGGAGAGGCCCTGGGATGTGGATCTCTGCTCTCTTGCCTCTTCCCGTCTCAGCGTTGAGAGATTCGCTGAAACTTATCAAGGAGGAATTTATTATGAGCAAGCCGATGCAACGCCGGGATTTTATGATGCGCAGCGCACTGACCGCCGGAGGGGTACTGCTCGCCGCCAATCAGGTGCTGGCGCAGAAGGGGAAGGAGTTTCAAGGATATTACGACGTCGACGAGGAGCTGTTCGCCAACATCAACCGGGTCGCAAAGCCCGAGGAAAAGACGACGCTTGAAAAAAAACATGCGCCGGTCATCGAGGCGCCGGACAAGGTCAAATCGGGCGAACCTTTTGAGGTGACAATTACGGTGGGTGAAATCGTGCATCCCATGGGAGCGACGCACTATATTCAGATGGTGCAGCTCTATGTCGGCAACGAGCCGGCAGGCCGGGTCGATTTTTCACATCAGTTCAATGAGCCGCGCGCCAGCTTCACTCTTAAAACCGACAAGCCGGTCACGCTCGTGGTGCGTGAGTACTGCAATCTGCATGGCCTGTGGGAAAGCCGCAAGCAGATCGCTCTTGCCGACTGAAGAAAACTCTCTGTTTCCGAGCGATCAGACCAGAAGCACCGGGCAGCGCACCTGGTGCAGCACATAGTTGGTGACCGAGCCGAACAGCACGTCGCGGATCTCGCCGGCGTGGCTGCGGCCGATCACCAGCATCCCCACCTCTTCCTCTTCAGCCACACGCGGAATGACCTTGCGCGGGCTGCCGGCCTCGAGACGGGTTTTGGCCTGCAGTCCTGCGGCGGTTACACGCTGCAGCTGTGAGGACAGAAAGTCCTCACCCGCCTGCCGTGCCCGATCCCTGACCATATTGAGCTGAAAATCCGGAATCATCCGATACGCCAACCGGTCCACGTCAACCACATGCAGCAGAATCAACGGTGAAGCGAAACGCGCCGGATGGGTTAGCACATAATCCAGTGTGGCCTCCGATGTGGGAGAATCGTCAAGCGGTATGAGAACCTTTGCATCCATGATGAACTCCGGTAAGAATCAGCCGCCGTATCCATAGACCAGCCGCGGCAGCAGCAGCACCAGGTCGGGCCAGAAAGTCAGCAGCAGCAGGATGGAAATCTGAATCAGCAGAAACGGCATAACGGCACGGGAAACATACAGCAGATTGCGGTCGACAGTGGCCCCGGAGATGTAAAGACTGACCCCCAGCGGCGGCGTGCAGTAGCCGATGCCGAGATTGATGGTCATCAGCAGGCCGAAGTGCATGGTGTCGATGCCGAACTTGGCCAGCAGCGGCAGAAAAATGGGAGTCAGGATCAGCGTGGCGGAAATAATGTCCATGAACATGCCGATCAGCAGCAGAAGAATATTCACGGCCAGCAGGAAAACCCAGGGCGACTGGATGCTGGCCACCACCGCATTGGCGATCTTGTCGGGGATCTGCTCAAAGGTCAGATATTCGCCGAAAACAGAGGCCCCGGCAACAATCACCAGCAACGTCGACGAGGTCACGGCAGAGGAGACCACCACCTGCTTGACATCACGCAGCTTGAGATCGCGGTGAATCAGGATTTCAACGAACAGGGCATAAAAACAGGCCACAACCGCCGCTTCATTGGCGGTAAACAGCCCCGAATAAATGCCGCCGAAAATCAACACCGGCAGAAACAGCGCCCAGGCGCTCTCACGCAGTGTCCTGAGCGTCTCCCGCAGGGTCGGTCGCGGCGGCGGCTGCATTCCCGCCTTCTTGCATACGATATAGGCGTACAGGGACATGGCCGCCATGATCAGCAGTCCGGGCACGAAACCGGTCAGAAAGAGCGATTCCAGGGCATCATTGGACACCATGGCGTAAAGGATCATGGCAATGGACGGCGGAATGATAACGCCGAGGATCGGTGCGGTGGTCATGACTCCGACCGAAAAACGCTCATCGTAGCCGTTTTTCACCAATGCCGGAATCATGAAACCGCCGATCGCCACCACGGTCGCGACGGTAGAGCCGGAGATCGCGCCGAAAAAGCCGCAGGCGAGAATCCCCGCCATCGCCAGGCCACCAGGGAGCCATCCCACCAGGCAATTGGCGGCCTTGATAAGTTTTTCAACGATACTGCCGGTGGTCATGATGTTGCCGCACAGCACGAAAAAAAGCACCACCACCAGCGCGAACTTGTCCATGCTGCGGTAGAGAACCTCAATCACAATCTGAGGATCGATCCCCACCATCCACACCAGGCCGATCATGCCGGTGAAGAACAGCGCCATGAAAACCGGCACCGTGGCACCGAGCAGTCCGAGGAGCAGTGCCCCGATAATCAGATAACTGCTCTCCATCAGAACCTCTCCCCGCGCCAGTCTTCCACCATCACCACCAGGGTGCGCAGAAACATCATCACGCCCATCAGCGGAAGCACGGCATAGAGAATCCATTCGGGCATCTGCAGGCTGGTGGTGCGTGCGTATTCATCCTGGTACATCATCCAGGTCATTTGACCGCCGAGGTGAACCATCAGCCCGCAGAACACCAGCACAACCAGATGGCTGACCAGGGTCAGAAAACGCGTAGTGACCGGGAAAAGCTGGGGAATGGCATCGATGCGGATAAGAGAACGGGCCCGCACTGCTGCAACGCAGCCGATGTAGGTGGTAAAGAAGATGACCTTGCGCACCACCTCGTCGGACCAGTAGATGTTGATATCAGAGGTGAACTTGCGCAGCACCACATTGGCCATGGCGGTGCAAAGCGCCACCATGACCGCTAAAAACAATGACCACTCCTCGACAAAAACGAAGGTGCGGTCAATAAGACGAAAGACTCTTTTCAAAATCAGACCTCAAAAAAGGACCGGGGGTTGAAGCCCCCGGTCATAAAAATTTCGGTCATTATATAGAGTCGGCCATTAATTGCCAAGGGTCTCGCGAACCTTCTGAAGGTAGTCGGGGCCGATACGTTCGCCCCATTTGTCCAGCACCGGCTCAGCCAGTTCGATAAGTCGCGCTTTATCCGCTGCGGGCAGCGGGTGGAAAGTCACCCCGGCTTCACGGGCGAGAGCCACCTGTTCTTCATGCTGCCTGCGGGTGGCTTCACGGATGGCGGCGCTCTCCTCTGCGATCACATCCAGCAGAATATTTTGCAGATCTTCGGGGAGTCGATCAAACCAGCGCTTGTTCATCAGGTGAACGAACAGTCCCTGGGCATAGTTGAGTTCCGTGAAATGCTTGGCGATGGTGAATTTCTTGGTGATGTTGGAAACGATAGCGGTATGATCGAGACCGTCGATCACGCCTGTCTGCAGGGCCTGGGGGACATCAGGCCAGGGCATGACGGTAAATTTCAGACCCCATGCCTTGTAGAGATCCGTATTGACCGGAGCCTGGGCGATGCGGAAATTGACCCCCTGGGCCTCCTCGAAAGAGCGTACCGGCACGGTTGTCGCCCAGCCGTAGGGACCGTAATTGGTGATATCAACCACCATGATCCCCTTGCTGAGCGCGCTGTCGCGGAAAGGTTCCCACAATTCGGGGGTGTTGCGGAAGGTATCGAGCTTGTCGAACGTATCCACCACATAGGGGAGGTTGACGATACCGAGTCGCTCCGCCACGTTGGCCGCAGCCACCGATGAACTGAGCATGCCGTGTACCGCGCCGAGACGCAATTTGCCGATGACATCCTTCTCGCCGCCGAGCTGGGCCAGCGGGCGAAAGTCCACATAAAGTCGTCCGTCCGAGCGCTCCCAGACCCTGTCGCGGATGCGGTATCCGACCGCTACACCTTCAATCGCCGGGTGAGAGATATTGGACAGAATGTAGGTGTACTCGGCGCCACTTGGGTCAAAGGCGGGCCTCCACCCCGAAAGCGGGTCGGCTTTCTCCTGGGCAAACACCCCCGATACGGAACTAAAACAAAGACCAAGAGCGACAAACAACAGGATGAGCCATCTTTTCACGTGCATTCTCCTTGGGTGCTAGATTCTAAAAATAAGTTTACACAGAATAAAACAAACCCTGTTCTGAAAAAACCTTTTTTCACTCAGAGTTACCTTCCATGCGCATTAATTCAACCCTCCGGAAAAAACTTTCCATGGCAGCAAACCAAAAAAGGGATAAAAAAGACCGCGGGGCTTTCAGGCCACCGCGGTTCTGATTTGACTGCAGTATTTTTATTCTTAAAAGCACTCACCGCGGAGCACGCGGAGTTCGCAGAGAAAAACCTTAAATCAAGAAGGAATTTTCTTATTGCTTTTCTCTGCGTTCTCCGCGTTCTCGAGTGAGCAACGCGAACGGGCGGTAGATGCTTTTTATTCCTCCAGGCGCGTGCGGACTTTCTTCAGGTAATCCTCGCCGATCTTCTTGCCCCATTTGTCATAGACCGGGGCAGCCAGCTCTTCGAGACGTTGGCGATCCTGTCCGGAAAGCTCGAAAAAGGTCACCCCGTCTTCGCGTGCGGCGGCGATCTGAGCTTGCTGCTGCAGCTGGGTCAGGCTGCGGGCGCGGGCGCTTTCCTCGCGAATGGTGTCGAGCAGAATATTGCGCAGATCTTCGGGCAGGCGGTCAAGCCAGCGCCGGTTCATCAAATGGATGTAAAGCCCCTGCGCATAATCGACCTGGGTGAAATAACGGGCGATATTGAATTTACGGGTAATGCCGCACACGATCGGCGTGTGGTCCAGTCCATCAATAACCCCGGTCTGCAGGGCCTGGGGCACATCAGGCCAGGGCATGACGGTGAATTTCATGTTCCAGGCCTTGTACAAATCGGTATTGACCGGCGCCTCGGCAATGCGGAAATTGACCTCGCGCGCCTCTTCCAGAGTTCTCACCGGAGAGGTGGAGGCCCAGCCGTAGCTGCCGTAGCCGGTAAAGTCCACCGCGGTCACTCCCTGCGACGCGGCCGCCTGCGAAAAAGGCTCGAACAGTTCTGGATCGTTGCGGAACGCTTCCAGCTTTTCAAAAGTGTTGATGACGAAAGGAAGATTGACGATGCCGAGCCCCGGCGCCAGGTTGGCGGCCGCCACGGAGGAGCAGAGCATTCCCTGCACCGCCCCCAGCTTGAGCTTCTGAAGCACGTCGCGCTCTCCTCCCAACTGTGCCAGAGGACGAAAATCCACATAAAGACGCCCGTTGGAGCGCTCCCACACCTTGTCGCGGATGTGATATCCAACCGCGATTCCCTCGATGGACGGATGGTCGACATTGGAGAGAATGTAGGTATATTGAGCGCCACTCGGATCGAACTCGGGCGTCCAGGACGCAAGAGGATCACCTTCCGCAGTCGCTCCGGCAGGCATAATAAAACCAATCAGAGCCAAAACAATCAACCAATTAAATAATCTTCGGGACATGGGCAGCTCCTTTGCAGCACCGATTTTTTTCCTGCTCTGAAACCTGAAACAGTCGCGATTCAGGCAGCCTTGTCGCATCGATTAATGCAACATAGTCCGTAAGATGGCCGGGGTCAAGGATGATTTCAGGGAAATCAGTGTTCCCTGAAGTCGGCATATTCAACACTGAGGAACCGGCAAACCATTGCATTCAAAGGCCGGCACTGTATCTTTAAAAAAGAGGAAGGAACGGTTTGAGTGAAGGTATTTTTTCAGGAAAGGAGTACGGCCATGGTCATGACCATCAATCGACTTCTGCGCTTGATCGCAGGCGCTTTCGTAACGCTGACTGCATTTCTGGCGGCAGTTCACAGCCCGCACTGGCTTTGGCTGACCGCCTTTGTCGGACTCAACCTCTTCCAGAGTGCATTTACCAACTGGTGCCCCATGATGACGGTCCTGCGCCGTATGGGCGTGGCCGATGACACGAGTGCCGAATCCGGGACAGTCAACTGATTCAGCAGACTGCCGGGCGACGCTTTAGAGGCGAAACTCCTCCGCCAGTGCGCGCAGCTCGTCGGTGAGACGTTCCATCTCGCTGATCCCGCGGATAATCCCTGCCGCTTTTTCGGCATTGCGCCGCAGACGCTCCTCGGAACGCCCGAAATGCTCGGAAACCTTGTTGGAGATCTCCATCTGGTAGCGGGTGGATTCGGTGACTTTCTTGATCTGGCTTTCGCGCTCATTGAGGCTGCGATCGAATTCGTGGTTGGCGCGCACCTGCTCTTCCATGCCGCGGGCAATCTGATCTGAGGCGCCTTTCATATCGTTGACTCCCGCCTCGATCTCACGCAGGTCGCTCTGCTGCTTCTGCATGGCCATAGCCATGGACTTGACGGCATTGAGGTTCTTGCCCGCCTGGTCAAGAAGGCCCTGGGCGCGTTCGTTCTGTTCGCCGGTCAAACGGGCAATCTGCTCTGACGCCTCGGCGGCATCGACGGCACTGGCCATGATCTTACGCAGCGCCTCGCCGGTGGAGAGGGAGAGTTTTTTGCCGGTCGCGATGCGCTTGGCCGTGGCGTCCACTGCCGCGGTCACTTCCCGGGTATCGCCGCTGATGCCGCGCACGATGCGGTGAATATCCTGCGCGCTGGCGGTGGTGCGATCCGCCAGGTCGCGAATCTCTTCGGCCACCACCGAAAACCCTTTTCCTTCCTCGCCGGCCTTGGCGGCAATGATGGCGGCATTGAAGGCCAGCAGCTCCGTGTCCGAAACCAGTTCCTTGATCACCTCGATAATCTTGGCCACTTCGCCGGTCTGCACCGAAAGCCTCTTCATGGCGTCGGTGGCCCGGAGGCTCTCCTCTTCAATGCGTTCCATCTCTTCAATGGAGGTTTTGACAACGTCAAGACCATCGCGTGCGTCGTTTTTAACCCGGTCGGCCGCCTCGGAACTCGATGAAGCGCCCCAGCGGATTTTTTCAAGAGAATCGCCCAGGGTATCAAGATCCTGAGTGGTGTTCCCCACCGCGCTGATGACTTCATCGGCCTGGTTCTGCACCTTGGCGATACTGGTCGTCATCTGCTCAGTGATACGCGAAGTTTCCTGGAATTTGACCCGGGTGCGCTCCATGGCGCCGGCCATTTCCTCCAGCGAAGCGGACAATTCCCGCGATAGTGCGGCTTCATCCTGAGAACGATGTGAAAGACTTTCAAGCTGCTCAAGCACCTGCTGCTGCTTTTCGATCATACCGGCGACATCCTTGTTGGACGCGGTCGCCGCGGCCAGCCCCTCGCGGGCGCGGTCAGAGAGGTAGCGGGTCGAATCGGCCAGAGTGCGAAAATGCGGGATCAGCTCGTTGACGGCGCCGTAGGTTCCTCCCACCAGGCGCTGAACGCGCGCGACGGCGTTCTCCACAGCGTTGAGCAGTGCTTCAACCGTTTCACCGCCGGAGAGTTCCATGGGGCCGGCAATGTTCTGCAGCAGTTCCAACTGGGAACGCAGTTGTTTTTTGAGCGTACCGCGCACGAAAAAAAAGCTCAGCGCACCGACAACGTAGCCCATAGCCAGGCAGAGAGCCCAGAAAGCCGGGGAATAAGCAACCGACCCCAGCATGGGCCGCGCCAGAAAAGGGAAAACAACGCCTGCCCCCAAGCCGGTCGCATGGGTGAAGAGAAAGACTTTTTTGATATAACTGAGATCCTGGGAACGTTGAGAGACCATGTTCGCCCCGCCTGAAGGTGTTAGATGGGATTAATTATCTGTTTTTTTTACCACATTCCTTGCAAAGGCGCAACCTGCAAAGATCATTTCAGTGAGCATTCTGCTGTGGTAGGATTCAATTGCCATGAAGAATTCGGATTCGCCTCTCCTGTTCGATACCCACGCCCATCTCGACCACCCTGCCATGCGGGAAGAGTTGGCGTATCATGTAGCCGAGGCCAATAAATGCGGCGTCGCCCGATTTCTGCTTCCCGGCGTGACGGATGAAAGCTGGGAGAGCCTGCTGGCGGTCACAGCGGCCATCCGAGGCGCGCTCGCAGCGCCGGGGATTCATCCCCAGGCTGCTCACCGATGGAATTGTTCCTGCGCAGAACGGCTGTCCCGCCTGATGGAGCACCCTGAGGTTGTCGCCGTGGGAGAGATCGGCCTTGACGGCTATCCGGGCATGCCGCCGATGGAGGTGCAGGAGCGTGCCTTTCGCGCCCAGCTGCGCCTGGCCGTTGCAGCGCAGCGCCCGGTGATTATCCACTGCCGCAAAGCTCTCGGACGGCTGTTCGAGATTCTCAAAGAGGAAGAAGCCTCCCAAGTTGGAGGAATTCTGCATGCGTTTGCCGGAAGCGTCGAACTGGCCCAGCAGGCCGTGAAGATGAATTTTGCCCTCGGGTTCGGCGGGGTGCTGACCTATCCCAACGCCCGCCGCGCCCCCCAGGTTCTCTGCAAAACGCCGGCCGAATGGCTGGTGCTGGAAACGGATACCCCCGACATGGCTCCCTATCCCCACCGGAGCGAAACCAACCACCCGGCCTGGCTGAAACTGATCGCGCGCAGAGCAGCCGAACTGCGCGGCTGGTCCCTGGAACAGACCGCCCGCACCACCACGGCTAACGCCTGCCGCATTCTTAACCTGGATTATTCATGAAGCTTTGTCGCGAAACCGGCAAGTGTCCGTCAGATCAAGTCAAGCCCAGGGAGTTGCCCTGCAGACGTACTCACAGTACGTCGAAGCGCGAGGAGCGAGCAAGGCTTGAGATGGTGGGCAATGATCGATTGCAGCCGAAATTTCCATGGATAATCCAGGTTAATATTCAAGATGATGGAGTCGACCTTAATGGATGAACTCACCCCCCAATCCCGCTTCGATCGCCTGCAGCGCCTGGTCGGCCAAAAAGGGATTGAAACCCTGGCGGCGGCGCGCGTGGCTGTCTTCGGACTGGGCGGCGTCGGCAGCTATGCCGCCGAAGCTCTGGCGCGCGGCGGCGTCGGACAGCTGACCCTGGTCGATTTCGACACCATTCATCCCTCCAACATCAACCGGCAGCTCCATGCCCTGGATGACACGATCGGCCGCCCCAAAGCGCTGCAGATGGCGGAGCGCTGCCGAAAGGTCAACCCGGACGCTGAGATTGTTCCGGTGCAGGAGTTTTTCCTGGAGAAAAACAGCGAGCAGCTGTTGGAGGCTCATTACGACTATGTTCTTGACTGCATTGATCACATCAGCGCCAAACTTCACCTGATCGAGGAATGCAAGCGCAGAAAGCTGCCGATCATCTCCTCCATGGGGGCTGCCAACAAGCTCGACCCCACCTGCATCCATGTGAGCGACCTGTTCAAAACGCGCAACTGTCGCCTGGCACGCATCATCCGCAAGAACCTGCGCAGGCGCGGCATCGATTCCGGAGTTCCGGTGGTCTATTCCACCGAGGAGTTCCGTCCGCTGCAAGCGGGACGTACCACTGCGGCTCCCGCGGACAAGGAGCCGACGGATTATCAGGACTTACGCGCCCCTCTGGGCAGTTCTTCCTATATCCCGCCCCTGTTCGGGCTCACCATGGTGGGCGAGGTGATCCGCACCCTGCTGGGAGAAAAAACCTGATGGACATGCCCTTTGCTCTGCAGGCCGTGGCCTTATTCCTGATCGGCGCCTTTACCGGCGTGCTCAACGTCCTGGCCGGCGGCGGCTCACTGCTGACCCTGCCGATGCTGATCTTTCTCGGCCTGCCTGCCGGCGTCGCCAACGGCACCAATCGCGTCGGAATCCTGTGCCAAAGCATCACCGCCATCGGCGGTTTCCGCAAAAAAAAGATGCTTCCAACCGGGCTGGCGCTGCTGTGCACCCTGCCGGCACTGGCGGGCAGCTACCTCGGCGCGCGTTGGGCGGTGGATATCAACGATCGCCTCTTTGAGCAGATCCTGGCCGCCATTATGATCGGCATCCTCATCTTCATGCTGATCGACCCGGTCAAAAAACTGCGCGACAAACCTCTCCACATCACACGGCTGCGCGGCGCGGTCATCGTAGTGAGCTTTTTCTTCATCGGTATCTACGGCGGCTTCGTGCAGGCGGGAGTGGGTTTTCTGATTATCACCGGCCTGCTCGCCCACGGCCTCGACCTGGTGCGTATCAACGCCATCAAAGTCTTTGTGGTACTGGTTTTTACCGTGCTGGCGCTGGCGGTGTTCGTGGTGCATGACCAGGTCAACTGGCCGCTGGGCCTCTCCCTCGGCGCCGGCAACGCCCTGGGCGGCTGGCTCGGTACGCGCCTGGCGATCAGCAAAGGGCACGACTGGACCAAAAAAGTCGTCTCCATCACCGTCTTCCTCTTCGCCCTCAAGCTGCTGCTCGGCTAATGAAGATTGACAGCAATCGGGTGATGGACTAATTTTTTCATAATTTTTCAGCGCAGAGGCGCAGAGAGAGGGGAGAGTAGCTCTCTCTGCGTCTCTGCGTTAATTCTTTATCTTTTAATGTCAAATGGAGGGGGAAATCATGACGGAGAACGAGGTCGGCCGTCGCATCAAGGACTGGCCTGTCGAGGAGCGGCCGCGCGAGAAGCTGCTTGGGCGCGGCGCCCAGGCTTTGAGCGACGCTGAACTGCTGGCACTGATCCTGCGCACCGGCGATGCCGGCAGCCGCACCAGCGCCCTGGATCACGCACGCCAGCTGCTGACCACCTTCGAAGGGCTGCGGGGGCTGGCCGCGGCCGGGGTTTCGGAAATCTGCCGCCTGCGGGGAATCGGTCCGGCCAAAGCCGCCGAGATTCAAGCCGTATTTGAAATCGCCCGTCGCTTCAGTGACGCGCGCATGCGCCCAGGCGACCGTTTCACCAGTTCCGCCGATGTCTACCACGCCTTCCACGAGCGGCTGCGCGACCATAAGCGCGAAGTCTTCTACACCCTGCTGCTCGACAGCAAAAACCGCCTGATCCGGGAAGTCCCCATCTCCGAAGGGAGCCTGACGGCCAGCATCGTTCATCCACGCGAGGTGTTCGCGCCGGTGATCCGCGAATCGGCCTCCGCCGTGCTGTTCGTTCACAATCACCCGTCCGGCGACCCCACTCCGAGCCGTGAGGATCTCGACATCACCAAGCGGCTTAAAGAGGTGGGCGAACTGGTCGGCGTGCGGGTGCTCGACCATATTGTGGTGGGCAGCGGGGGCTATGTTTCGCTAGCCGACCGGGGACTGCTCTGATTCCGATTTCCGCCGCAGCACGGCCTGTGCTATCCTTGTGCCTTAGTATCTATATCCGTTGCGGGGGCGCCAATCGAACGGCCAGGGATGGCGAAGAGTGTCCCTCGTCATGGGAGTGACGCCTCCATACCGCACAGCTGCAAAATCAAAAAATCAAGGAGCCATCGCATGAAATCCCTGCTGGTGCTTATTTTCACCTTTGTCCTGCTCGGCCCGGTGCCGGCGGCCATGGCCGCCGATGAAGGAAACGACGATCTCGCCAGAGCACTCAAGACTCTGAATGCAACCTTTCCAACCATGCCGGTGGAATCGATCCACACCACGCCCATCGACGGCGTGTTCGAGGTGGTCACCCCCGACCGCGTGGTTTACTTCGCGCCGGAGGCACAGCTTCTTTTTCTGGGGGAGCTTTTCGATCCCAAGGGGCGCAGTCTCACTCGCGAACGGCAAGCGAAGGTCATGGAGCAGCGCGTCGAAGAGATCGACCTCGACAAAGCTCTTAAAATCGGCTCAGGGAAAAACACCGTCATCGAAGTGACCGACCCGGACTGCCCATTCTGCCGCAAAGGAAGCGAGTTTCTGAGCCAGCGTGACGACATCACGCGCTATATCTTTTTCTTTCCCCTTAAAATGCACCCCGAAGCCGAGGAGAAAGTACGCTTTATTCTCGCCGCCGACAAACCGGCCGAAGCTTACGAGGATGTCATGGCCGGACGCTATGACGGTCAGCCGCTGCCGGAGTTTCAGGACAGCGGACGGCTGGGTGAACATCTGCAGGTCGTCCAGAAGCTGGGCGTGCGCGGCACCCCCAAATACTGGATCAACGGCGAATACCTCTCGGGCGCCGATCTCAAGCGCATGGGCGAACTGCTGGGTGGTGTCGCCAGTGGAGACGAGACTGAATGAGTCGATCATCGACCTCCCGCCGTGGATCTGAGTCCCGCCCCGAGCTTCTTTCTCCCGCGGGCAGCCTGGAGGCCTTTTTCGCCGCCATGGAAAACGGCGCCGATGCGGTGTATTGCGGGCTGCCGGAATTCAGCGCCCGCGCCAAGGCCAGAAACGTCACCTTCGACGATCTTGGCCACATGCTCGACTACGCCCACGAGCGCGGCCGCAGGATCTATGTCACCCTCAATACGCTGATCAAGGAAGCCGAGCTGCCGACTCTGGCCCGCACCCTGGCCGACCTCGAGCACCTGGGAGCGGATGCCGTCATCGTCCAGGACGCGGCGGTGTGGCGGCTGGTCAGCACCCATTTCCCCGGCCTGCGCCTGCACGCCTCGACCCAGATGACGATTCACAATGCGGCCGGAGTGCGAACCCTGGAAAAACTCGGTTTTTCCCGCGCGGTGCTGGCGCGCGAGCTGACGCTGGAGGAGATCGCCGCCATCCGCAAGCAGACCCGCCTCGAGCTGGAACATTTCGTTCATGGCGCCCTGTGCTTCAGCTTCAGCGGCCAGTGCTACTTCTCCTCCTGGCTTGGCGGGCAGAGCGGCAACCGCGGCCGCTGCGCCCAGCCCTGCCGCCGGCGCTACCGCTATCAACAGCAGCAGGGATATTATTTCTCGCCCAACGATCTGTGCGCCATCGACCTGCTGCCGGAGCTGATGGCGGCCGGGGTCGGCAGCCTAAAAATCGAAGGGCGCATGAAAAGCGCCGAATACGTGGCGGCTGTGGTCGGCGCCTACCGCCAGGTCATCGACGCCGCCCCCGCTCAGCGCAAGGACGCGGTCCGCGAAGCCAAGCAGGCCCTCAAGCTCTCCTTCGGACGGCTGCCGACCCGCGGTTTTCTCACCGGCCCGCGCCCCACCGACATCGCGGTGCCCTCGGTCAAAGGCGCCACCGGGCGCTTTCTGGGTGAAATCAGCGCTGCCGGTCGCAGCTCCATTACCTTCAAGACGCGCGATCCCCTGCATGTGGGCGACCGGCTGCGGGTCCAGCCGCGCAGCGATCAAGCTGGCACCGCTTTTACCGTCAAGACACTGAATGTCGGCAAACGCTCGACCAAGCAGGCTTCCGGCGGCACCCTGGTCAATGTGCCCTCCCCCTTCGAGAACCGGTTCAAAAAAGGCGATGCGGTATTCAAGGTTTCTTCGCGAAAGGCTTTCACCTTGAGTGATGCTGCCTGCCGCCGCCGTCTGAAGGGTGCAGCGCCACGGCCGTTGCCGATCTCCCTGTCCGTCAAATTACAGGACGAACAGCTGCACCTGAATGCGCAGAGCGGCGAAGTTCACCTCGAGCGCTCCTTCGACGTCAGCTCGTTTGAGGCGCACAACAATCCGCTCAGTGCCGAGACGCTCAAGGAGGTGTTCGCACGGGGAGGAGATACGCCGCTGGAGCTGGCAGAACTGCACACCGCCGATCTGCCGCCGGTCGTCATCCCGCCGCGGGAACTCAAGGAAATCCGGCGGACCTTCTATGGGGAACTGGCTCGGCTCATCACCCGCGACCGGGAGCAGCAGCGACGCTCACATCTGGAGCAGGCCCAGGCGGCGCTGCTGCCGGAAAAAGAAGCGGTGCCCGCCAAAGACGCACGGCTGACCGTCGCTCTGGGGTCTCTACGCGACCTTCACCTGCTCAACGATCCGGTGGTGGACCGAATCATCGTGCCTCTGGTGCCCCATCGCGCCGCGGATATCGCCGCCGGCGTCGCTAAACTGCGCAATCGCCGCGAGCAGGTCATCTGGGACCTGCCCTTCATCCTGTTCGATGCAACCTGGCAGCAGGCCAGGGACGCGGTCAACGCGCTTGTATCCGCCGGCTTTCACTCTTTCCGGCTTAACAATCTCGGGCATTTTGAACTGTTCAACGGGGTGCGGGAGCGCGAGGCGCTGAAACTGACGGCCGGATACCGGCTGTTTTCTCTCAACTCGCAGGCCGTATCCGCCTGGAAGGATCTTGGAATCGGGGAAGTGACTCTCTACCCGGAGGACGACCGGGAGAATCTGGCCGCGCTGCTGCGCCGCGACACGGGGGTCGAGACCGCGATCACTGTTCATGGACAGATTCCGCTGATCACGTCCCGCATTCACATCAAGGGGGTGCGCTCGGACCGGCCGGTGGTCTCCGACCGGGACGAAAAATATATCGTACAGAGCCGCGGGGGATTGACCACCATCAGCTCGGACACGGACTTTTCACTGATCGGTCACCTGTCGGAGCTGCGCGCCATGGGGGCGGACCGCTTCGTAGTGGACCTGGCCCACGTCGGCGCCTTCTCTCCGCGCGGCAAGCAGATCCTGGCGGCCTACGCGGAAGATCGCCCCCCGGCGCAGACGTCAAGCTTCAATTTCGAGAGGGAGCTGGTTTAAGCCTGTAGGCTCAGCAGGCTGCTGCGGCTGAGATTTCGCGATAGAGGGTGTCGCGCTCGACCGGAACCCGGTGCGCCTTGCGGATCAGCGCGCAGAGCTGCTCTTTCTGCATCGCCTGGGGCGAATCGGCGCCGGCGTCATGGCCGATTTTTTCCTCGACCACCGTGCCGTCGAGGTCGTTGACGCCGAAGGCCAGTGCCACCTGGGCGATCTTGAGGCCGAGCATAACCCAGTAGGCCTTGATGTGCTCAAAATTGTCGAGGTAGATGCGGCTGATGGCCAGGGTTTTAAGGGCATCGACGCCTCCGACCCCGCGTGCCCCCGGCACCCGCGTATTATCCGGCTGAAAAGCCAGCGGGATAAAGGCCTGAAAGCCGCCGGTGCGATCCTGCAGGGCTCGCAGACGGCTCATGTGGTCGACACGATCGGCCACGGTCTCCAGGTGGCCGAACAGCATGGTGGCGTTGCTTTTCAGCCCGGCGTTATGAATCTGCTCGGTCACCTGCAGCCAGCGCTCCCCTGAAATCTTCTCCGGACAGATGCGGTCGCGCACCTCCCGCCTGAAAATCTCGGCGCCGCCCCCCGGCAGTGAACCAAGGCCGGCCTGCTTTAAATCCTCCACCACTTCGACAATGGTCTTGCCCGCCAGGCGGGCAAAATAATCGATCTCCACCGCCGTGAACGCCTTGATGTGCAGGGTGGGTTCCGCGGCGTGAATGGCGGCAAGCATATCGAGATAGACGCGGTAGGGCAGCTCCGGATGCAGCCCGCCGACCATGTGGAGCTCGGTCGCACCGGCGGCGCGGGCCTCTGACGCACGGGCCAGCATGTCATCGAGGCTCAGGGTGTAGCCGTCATCCTCCCCCTCTTCCCGGCAGAAAGCGCAGAAGGTACAGCGGTTGACGCACAGGTTGGTGTAGTTGATGTGGCGATTGACATTGAAATACACCCTGTCGCCGTTTTTGCGCCGGTTGGCCAGCGCCGCCAATTCCCCCACCGCCAGCAGGTCATCATCCTCGAACAGCGCCAACGCCTGTTCATCGCTGATACGTCCGCCACTTTCGATGATGTCGCGAATGTTGTCGTATAAATCTGTTGTCATCTTGAAACCTGATTTTTAACGCAGAGGCGCAGAGATAAAAGAGGCGGAGAGGGAGAGAAAGAGGGGATAGACGTTTGCTGTTAGTTTAAAACACCGCCGCGAGCCGGGACCGGGAACACCCATGCCCCTTGGTGTTGGTCCTCTAGTCTTCGATTTTCGACTCTGCCTTCCTCTCCGTCTCTCTTTCCTCCGCGCCTCTCCGTTGAAAATGCTTAAGACCGCATATTGACAAACTGTAGCTCAATCCCCAGGTCCTGCCCTTTGAGCAAGTCGATCACCTCGCGCAGCTCGTCGATCTTCTTGCCGGTGACCCGCACCTGATCCTCCATGATCTGGGCCTGCACCTTGAGCTTGGTATCCTTGATCAGCTTGACGATCTGCTTGCCCTTCTCCTTGTCGATCCCCTGCACGATGGCCAGCCGCTGGCGCACCGCGCCGTGGGAGGCAGGCTCCTTCTTGCCGGGGTCGAGGCATTTGGGGGAAACGTTGCGGCGCACCAGCTTGCCCTTGAGGATGTCGATGATGGCCTGCAGTTTGTAGTCGTCGGCAGCCTGGATGGTGATGGCCTCCTTGTCGAAGGTGATTTCGTTGTCGGACCCCTTGAAGTCGTAGCGCTGCGCGACTTCTTTGGTGGTCTGATTGACGGCGTTGTCGATCTCCTGCGGATCGACCTCGGATACGATATCGAAACTCGGCATGTCTTTTCTCCTGAAAAATTAGTCCGGGTTATTCATGAAGCTTTGTCGCGAAGCCGGCAAGTGTCCGCCAGATCGAGCCTGGCACAGGGAGTTGTCCTGCAGACGTACTCACAGTACGTCGAAGCGCAAGGAGCGAGCACGGCTTGAGATGGCGGGCAATTGTCGGTTGTAGCAGAAGCTTTCATGAATAATCCGGGCTAGTCTGAAAATCCGATCAGAAACCGGGCATATCCTCAGGGCGTACCACTTCAACATCGGCGGGCAGGATAAAGTTGAAGAAGGAATCGCTCAGCCCGCGATTGACCCGTATTCCACTGAACTCGATCACGGTGGAATTGCCGTTGGGGTCGTATACCGTGGTGGACAGAATCGGGAACAACTGCTCGTGGCGCCCCCCTGCAGCACCGGAGGGGTTGCGCTGATCGCTAACGGCATCCTTGTCGACCACCATGCGCATACTGGAGATGAGCTGCGAGACGCGACGGGGCTGCAGTTCCAGCACAAAATTGCCTTCGGCATCGCGATTGGGCGCCGCCCAGCGAATGGAAAAGTCCCGTGACAGGTTGCCCAGCCCGGTGAGAAAGGTGACCGGATTCTCCGCCGCCTGACCGGTGACCGAGGAGATGTCGGATTGAATCACCTGGTTGTTTTCCGGCAGATAGACCCACAGCGTTTCGCTGTCGCAGATGATTTCCTGTGTCGTAGGCTGGCGGTATTCCCAGCGAAACATGGGATTGCTGCCTTCGCGGCTGACAGACCGGTTGAACTTGAACCACACGGTACCGCGCCCCCGCTGCGCGCGGTCAAGAGAGGCAATGCGCGATTCCTGGAAGAAGTCGGCTTCGAAATCGTAGATGGCCGCGGCGGGATCGGTGCCCTTGAAAGGGGTTTCCAGTGCGCTCACTACGTCGCTGAGGGAAATACTTTCTTCGGATGCGCTCCGGGCGCTCACGGGCAGCAGCAGGGCCGCGGCGAGCAGCAGAGCCAGAATTTTGGGCATGAAAAAACCTCCTTGTCTTTTTGGACTTAAGGAGGAGATTTTAAAACGGATGGCGTGGAAAAACGAGTCTTTTTTAAAAAGTACTCGTTCAGCATGGGATCTGGACCGCGCGAAGTGAGTAGATCGGTTAAAATTTATATCTCATAAAATCGCGAGGCAGTCCCGGGCGCGCAAGGTGCGGATGCGAACCTCCCCGGTGCTCAGGTCGAACTCGGCGCTGCGGCCATGTTCACCGCCGGTATCCTCTCCAACCATGGGGATATTCAGGGCGGCCAGGGTTTCCCGAGCGGCACGTGCATTACGCTCGCCGATCAGCTCTCGCGACGGGTGCTGAAGCGCGACGAACATGTTGGCGCCGCCCACCAGCTTGGCCACCAGTCGCTCACGCACGGCCCCCATGTCAGCCAGCTCGACCAGCATCTGCTCCACGGCGGTTACGACAAATTTGGCGGGGCGCGTCGGCTCCTCTCCCGGGCGCGGTTCAGGGAGCAGGGTGTGGGCCATGGCGCCGATTTTTGCTGTCGCATCGTAGAGGGTGATGCCGAGGCAGGAGCCGAGACCGTGAGTTACCAGCAGCCCGGGGGCGCGTGCGCAGTGCATTTCGGCGATGCCGATCCGCCGCCTCTGGTTCATGAAAGCGCCTCCATCGCCTGGAGAACAGCACGCAGCGAATCTGGGTCCGGCAGCACGAAGCAGTGGCCGGTCACGGCATCCTGGTTCTTACCGCCGCCATGGAACTCTGTTTCCAGCATCAGGGCCATATCGCTGGAGCCGCCGAGTTCGACCAGGACCTGATCGATCACCGCACCTGCCATATCGCACGCCATGGCGGGAACCGATGGAATCAGCGACAGGTTGAGCATCTGCCCCAGGGCCGACAGGTAGGCCGATGCGACGATATTGCCCACTTCCTTCAGGGTCGAAATATCCATCTCGCTGAATTCACCGCCACCGCTGGCGGGCCCCAGGAGCCCCGACAGCAGGCGCGAAGCACTGTCGCAGGGAAAGACCAGCAGAAGGCTGCCGCAGGCGTCTCCCAGAATATGCAGAATGATCCCCACCACCGGCTTTTCCGCGCCGCCGATAAGATCGGGTACCGCGGAAAATTCCGTGACGGTGACGCGCGGCACCTTCAGCATCATCGTTTCCCCCAGCAGTTGGGACAGCGCGGTGGCGGCATGCCCCATGCCGATATTGCTGATCTCCTTGAGGGCATCGGTCTGTCTCGCATTGAGCTGTTCGAACGTCATACGGGCGCTCCTGCACGCTGAGGGGGGGCCATCGCCCGATCTTCGAGCATCTGGCGTGGATCGATGACAAACAGGATCCGTCCGTCACCGAGGATGCTTGCGCCGGTAACGCCGGTGATCTGGCTGAGGGGAAAGTCCAGAGTCTTTACGAAGGCTTCGCGCTGGCCTGCCAGGGCGTCGACCACCAGGCCGATGCGACGCCCGCGCATTTCAGTCACCACCACGGGAATCGAACCGTTCAAAGGGGGGGTCTCAAGCTGGAGCATTTTACGCAGAGACAAAAGAGGCACAATTTCGCCGTCGAGACGCACCGCCAGCCGCTTGCCGCTGGAGTGAATCTGGTCGCGGGTCAGGGTCAGAAGCCGCTGCACACAAGTAATGGGCAGGCCGACCACTTGTGTCCCGCAGCGCACCAGCAGCAGCTGGATGATCGCCACTGACAGAGGCAGCTTGAGCTGAATGCGGGTTCCCTTCCCCGGTCGGGAAAAAAGCTCCAATGTCCCTCCGAAGCTCTCCACCACGGTTTTTACCACATCCATTCCGACCCCGCGTCCTGAAACATCGGTAACGGCGTCTGCAGTGGAAAACCCGGGACGGCAGACCAGCAGCAGCAGATCCGACTCCGGAAGCTGTCGCACCTGTTCGGCGCTGAGCAGACCGCGCTCCACCGCTTTTCTGCGGACCGCCTCGGGATCGATGCCGCATCCGTCATCCATCACCTCCAGCACCACGAGATCCTTCTCGCGCCGCGCCTCGATGCGGACCTGGCCGCGCTGCTCGATACCATGATCAACGGCATTGCGCACCATGTGCACCAGGGGATCGGCCAACTCTTCGAGAATCGCGCGGTCAAGCTCAATCTCTTCGCCCCTCAGAGTGAAAGAAACCTGTTTTCCGCTTTTGCGGGCCAGATCCCGGACTACACGGGGCAGATGGCCGGTGATGCTTTCCAGCGGCATCATGCGCACTTTGAGGATATGATGGTGCAGGTCGGTCACCAGGCGCGCCATGCCGTCGATGCCGCCGCGCAGATCCTCCCAGTCATGACGCTTCTGAGCGCTGTGCAGTCGGTGACGCTGGGTAATCATTTCACCGGCAAGATTGATGAAATGATCGAGAAGTTCGGTGCGGACCCGAACGGTGCGCGCCTTCTCCGCGCGACGCGAGGGGGTACGCCGCACCGGCGGCTTGTAAGGGGCAACCTGAAGTCGGCCGATCTCGGCATGCCCCTCGAAGAGATCGCGCAGGGCATGTTCGTCGTCGCCACACTCCAAACGCACTTCGAGACGGAAGTGCGGCCGGCCATCCTGAAGGGATTTTTCATCGGGGGAACAGGCCAGAATGCGACCACGGGACTTGATGCGGTTGAGCAGCAGCAGCAGGCGAGCCGCCGGCATTGCGGTTTCGGGCGTAAGCTCGAGACGCACATCCCATTTCTTCAGGCTCCGCCCCTGCATCGGCTCCATTTTATCGCCGAGGGGCATTTCCTGATCCGTTCGAACGGATTCAGGCTGAGCTTCTGCAGCACTATTAACGACTTTCACCTGTTCCGGCGGCGGAACCTCCTGAGCAGAAAGCTTCCCATCCGCTTTGCCGTCGGTCTGCTCTGTGGACTGCAGTTCCACCAGAAAATCACCGATCTCCCGCTCAGGCTGATCGGCCTCCAGGTCGTTAATCAACGATTCCAGCAGATCGAGCCCCTGAAGCAACCGGTCGACACGCGCAGGCGGCACCTCTCCTCCGGCACGACAGCGATCAAGCATATCTTCCAGGCCATGGGCCAGTTCAGCGGTCCGATCGTACCCCATGGAAGCCGCCATCCCCTTGATGGAGTGTGCCTCGCGAAAAAGGGCTTCAACCGTCTGCACATCCCGGCTGTCATGCTCCAGAGCCACCAGCAGCCGACCCATGCCGGCAAGGTGCTCCCGTGCCTCGGAGAAGAACAGAGCGCGATATTTGGACATGTCCATGCCGCGACTCCCGCATCCGCCTTCAAGCGGCTCCAGTCACCCGTTTAACGGTTTCAAGCACCACGTCATCCTTGAAGGGCTTGACGATAAAATCCCGTGCCCCGCTCTGCACGGCTTCCATCACCAGCTTCTCCTGCCCGAGCGCACTGCACATCACCACGCAGGCGGCCGGATCCTCGGCAACAATCTCTTTAAGAGCCTCGATACCGTTTTTCTCCGGCATGACGATATCCATCATGACCAGTTCGGGGCGCAGGCTGCGATACTTTTCCACCGCCTCGGCACCGTCGCCGGCTTCTCCGACCACGGTAAAGCCCGCTCCTTCGAAAATGCCCTTGAGCATGTTGCGCATGAACAGGGCGTCGTCAACTATCAGAACATTCATGGGCCGGTGTTCCTCCTCGAAGATTGGCG
>NPID01002044.1_pt4 | contig 24684 bp, 28 predicted proteins | sample 8637491 | NCBI WGS metagenome assembly NPID01 (sample SAMN07420843, study PRJNA396082) | bioreactor metagenome | isolation source: sample BA6 brine-fed electro-methanogenic bioreactor BA | place: Japan: Kochi | collected 2016-06-14 | reverse complement strand
GAATTTTGCTCACGGATTCAGGCTCAATATTAACCCAGGTGTTAACCGTAATGGTCAGGGTTAAAATTAAAAAGGCGAATATAAGAATCCGCTTTTCGAGGGTACTTTTCATGGTTTTATAAAAATGGATAAAGCCCTTGCGAGGTCACGCAGGCAGGTAAAGACCAAAAAGAACTGCAGTGGAACGCCGTCTGAAGATTTGCCTTTTTATAAAGATGAGCTACATTCAAAAAGGGCCGAGGGACAAGCAGGGTAAAGGCAAGAACAATTTCCACTCGATGGCTTCGACCGGACAGCCAGAATCTCTGCCGTCTTACACCTCAATCGGCGATAATCGTTTAAATAGCACATCGGCCTACAAAGGGCAACGACACAAATCCTAACTAGTCGAAAGGACTTGACGCCTCCGGCGCGATTAGCTATCATTTTCGCCATGCGTTAAGCACCATAAGTAGCTGTTTTCTATAGACTTAAGGTCAGCGCTTTCAGAATTTTGAACAGAAATATTCACCTACAGGAGGAGACGCATCAATCATGGCCGCAAAAATTGCTATAAACGGTTTTGGCCGTATCGGTAGAAATGTCCTGCGCGCAGCGTGGAAATCAAAAGAAATCGAAATCGTGGCCATTAACGATCTCACCGATCCGGCAACCCTTTCTCACCTCCTTCAATACGACTCGGTTCATGGCACCTTTGCCGAAAAGGTGGACCACGACCAGGACCATATCATCGTCGATGGCAAGCCGATCCGGGTATTCAGCGAAAAAGACCCTGCGGCCCTTCCATGGAAAGAGTTGGGGGTGAACATTGCCATTGAATCGACCGGTCGCTTCACCAGCATGGAGGACGCTCAGAAGCATCGGCAGGCAGGCGCCGAAAAGGTTATCATCAGCGCCCCCGGCAAGGATGTGGACCTTACCGTCTGCATGGGGGTCAACGAGGCCGATTACGATCCAGCCAGACATAACGTCATTTCCAACGCCTCCTGCACCACCAACTGCCTTGCGCCGGTTGCCAAAGTCCTGATGGAGGAATTCGGTATCGTCAAAGGACTCATGACCACCGTCCATTCTTATACGAACGATCAGCAGATCCTTGATCTTCCCCATAAGGACCTGCGCCGCGCTCGTGCTGCCGCAGTGTCCATGATCCCGACGACAACCGGTGCCGCCAGGGCGGTATCGCTCGTTCTGCCCCAATTGAAAAACAAACTCGACGGCATGGCCGTCCGGGTCCCGACGCCCAACGTCTCCCTGATCGATCTGGTCATCGAAACCGCCAAGGAAACTACTGACGACGAGGTCAACGATGCGCTGAAACGGGCCGCCGAGGGTCCCCTGAAAGGGATCCTCGAATACTGTGACCTGCCCCTGGTTTCAAGAGACTTCAACGGCAATCCGGCCTCGTCCGTCGTCGATGCCCTTTCCACAAAGGTTATTGGCGGCAACATGGTCAAGGTTCTTTCCTGGTATGACAACGAATGGGGCTATTCCAACCGCATCTTTGACCTGACCAGGTACGTGGCCTCCAAATAACCGGTCTTTCTGCAAAACTGACGGGGCAGGATCAGGTGGTCCTGCCCTTTGGTTTTTTATCATGTGATTGCATTCAGGAGCAATGTCATGCTGAACAAGATGTCCGTTAAAAATCTTGATCTCAAAGGCAAAAAAGTTTTCTGTCGGGTCGACTTCAATGTGCCCCTCGATAACGACGGCAACATCACCGACGATACCCGCATCGTCGCGGCCCTCCCCACTATCCGCTACATTATGGAACAGGGCGGTCGCCTGATCCTGGCATCACACCTTGGCCGCCCCAAGGGAGTTCCGGATCCTCAGTACAGTCTTGCCCCCGTTGCCCCCTATCTTTCCAATCTGCTGGGGAAAAAGGTGCTCATGGCCCCCGATTGCATCGGCCCCAGAGTTAAAACCCTGGTCGAAGGCCTCAAAGAGGGGGATGTTCTGCTCCTCGAAAACGTCCGGTTCCACAATGGCGAAACCAAAAACGATCCCGAATTTTCCAGGCAGCTTGCCGATCTGGCCGAGGTTTATGTCAACGACGCATTCGGCACCGCTCACCGGGCCCACGCTTCCACCGAAGGGGTTGCCCGCCTGCTGTCTCCGGCAGCGGCCGGCTTATTGATGGAACAGGAGATCCTGTATCTCGGGCAGGCTCTGGCCGACCCCAAAGAACCGTTCGTGGCAGTTCTTGGCGGCGCCAAAGTCAGCGACAAAATTACCGTCATCGAGCATCTCCTGCAGAAGGTGGACACCCTGATTATCGGCGGGGGCATGGCTTATACCTTCCTGAAAGCCCAGGGATACAACGTCGGCAAATCGCTGCTGGAAGAAGACCGCCTGAAACTGGCAGGGGAACTGCTGGAAAATGCGAAAACCAGGGGAGTAGAAATTCTTCTTCCCGAGGACCACGTCGTAGCGGCGGAATTCAAAGCTGATGCCCAGCACAAAGTCTGTGGAAACAACGATTTCCCAACCGACTGGATGGGATTGGACATCGGCCCCAAAACCATCGAGCGCTACTCGGAAACCCTCAGGCGGGCAGCCACGGTGGTCTGGAACGGCCCGATGGGGGTTTTCGAATTTGAAGCCTTTGCCGTGGGGACTTTCGCGATCGCCCGTGCGCTGGCCGATTCAAATGCTCTGTCCATTATCGGAGGCGGCGACTCGGTATCGGCGGTAAACAAATCGGGTCTCGATGACCGGATGACCCACATTTCAACCGGCGGTGGCGCTTCCCTCGAATTTCTGGAAGGCAAGGAACTGCCTGGCATTACCGCTCTTACCGACAAATAGCATACTTGGTTGCCCTTGCTTGATTAAACCTCTGGCTTTTTAAATGGATTCGGGGAGAAATACTATGCGCAGACCCGTTATTGCCGGCAATTGGAAACTCAATAAGACCCGCGATGAAGCCGTTGAACTGATCCGCGCTCTTAAAAAGGAAGTGACGGACGTTAATGACGTCGACATCATAGTCGCGCCAGTTTATACCGCCCTGGAAGCCGTGGCTGGCGAATTGGTCGGCAGCAATATTTTTCTGGCGGGCCAGAACTGCTACCCGGCAAAAAGCGGCGCATTCACCGGGGAAGTTTCACCCGCCCTGCTCAAGGATGTTGGCTGCCGTTATTGCATTGTGGGCCATTCCGAGCGCCGCCAGCTTTTCGGCGAAACCGATACGTTTATCAATGACAAGATTAAAGCCCTGCTGCAGGAGGGACTGGAGGTCATCTTCTGTATCGGCGAAACACTTGAGGAGCGCGAGTCGGGACAGATGTACGATGTCCTCAAGACCCAGGTTAACGGCGGCCTGGCGGACATCGAGGCCGCCGAGATGCAGCGAGTGATCCTCGCCTATGAGCCGGTCTGGGCCATCGGGACCGGCAAAACCGCTACCGACGAACAGGCCGAAGAAGCCCACGCCTTTATCCGCGGGCTTCTACAGGGATTGTTTAATCCGGAGGTTGCGGCCACCACCCGGATTCTTTATGGAGGCAGTGTTAAGCCAGACAATGTCGATGGACTCATGTCCCAGGGCGACATCGACGGCACCCTCGTCGGCGGCGCCAGCCTGAAACCCCAGGATTTTACCCGGATTGTCAAATTCCGTCGGAGCTAATGTTTTCCCTTTCCCCGCGGCCCAAAGTATGCTAGCCTGCTGCGGTTCAAGTCCCGGAATAATAGAAGGAGTTCATAGTAAAAATGACAGCACTGCTTATTTCTCTTCACATCCTCGTCTGCTTGGCTCTGATCGCAATTGTCCTGCTCCAGGGCGGAAAAGGAGCCGACATCGGCGCCTCTTTTGGCGCAGGGTCCAGTCAGACGGTTTTCGGAGCTGCAGGTGGCCAGAGTTTCCTCGGCAAGCTTACGACCGGAGCTGCTATCATCTTCATGCTCACCAGTTTGACCCTGGCGTATTTTTATGGGCAACCCGGCGCCTCGAGCATCATGCCGACGACTGTTGCACCTCAAACATCGACTCCGGCAGCCCCTTCCGCGCCTCCTGCCGAGGCCCCTGCGGAATCCGCACCGGCACCTGCTCCGGCAAACGAAAAAAATTGAAAAAAATCCGCATTTAATATTGACACCTGAAGGGCAAATCAGTATAAATACAATCCGTTCGCCGAAGTGGTNNACGCCATCTTGAGGGGGTGGTGACCAATCGGTCGTGCGAGTTCGAGTCTCGCCTTCGGCACCAGCGAACTTCAAAAGCCCGACTTTCCGCCGAGGAAAATCGGGCTTTTCTTTTCACGTTCGATTCCCCGATATTTCGCTCTCGAGTTCCCCCTCCAATCCTGAATAAACGATTACAGGATAAATCTGTTCTTTACCGAAGGAGAACCAGAGGATGAAGCCCTTGATTATGGCTTGGATGTTTTTCTTGTTGTGCTCAACGGCAGTGGCTGAAGAGAACTCTTCTTTGATTCGAGGGAAGGAGCTTTTTGAAACCACCAGCTTGGGAACCAGCGGAAAGAGTTGTTCAACTTGCCACCCCCATGGAAAAGGGCTGGAGGAGATCGGCGCCTATGATGACCCTATGCTGGAGGAAATGATCAACTTCTGCATCCGCGACGCCCTTGAGGGCGCCATGCTGGAACCCACGTCACCCAGGTTAAAGGCGTTTCGTCTGTATCTGCGATCCCTGCCCGGCGACTGACCCTGGAGCTGACAGAAAGGGCACAGACTCTAGCAACCGCAGCCGCAATTGTGGCAAACAATCTTGTCGCTTCCTTCCGGCTCGATGGTTTCAGGAGCGAAGGCGACACGGTTAACGCCGCGGCGGATATCCTCAAAAAGGTCACGATTCCGGCTGGCCCCGATGATGTGCCCTAGGCAGAGGTTGCCGATAGAATCCTTCGGGGATCGGATGCGAACGCTGTTCAGGAGATCGCCGTAGCCTTTAACGTCAAGCGTGGCACCCTCTTCCTTCAGGTGTTCCAGCTGAATCCCCAAGGGGAGCAATTCGTTGCGCAGGCCCGCAAGAAATTCTCCCAAAGCCTTCTCGTCAAGATCATACCGCCATCCATTGCCGTGAAAACGGAACCCATAAAAAACCAGGGAAATATTTTTCTGTATCATGGACTTGTCCTGTGCGTTGGGAATCAATCTTCTGGAGTGAGCATCCGCACTCCCGGAGGAGCAGGTGGCCCGGATTTCAAGGGGGCCCTGAGAAGGGTCGCGGATTGGCTTCCTGCCTTCCCCGGCCGCAGAAACTCCAAAACCAAAGAGCTACCGACCTTACCCCAGAGATAAACGGAAATAATTTCTGTGAATTCGCTCCCGGCAAGAAGGTGACCATCTACCTTCAAAATCAGGTCGCCTGGCGCGATTCCGCTCTTCTGAGCCGGAGAATCGGGCAGCACACCCAGCACCACCAGTTCTCCGGTCGCTATCGGCACCACCTGGAGTCCGACGCCTCCAAACGCCTCTTCGTCGGCGTGGGCTGGCAGAGGACAACCCAAAAGCAGCCATAAACAGCACGCAACAACTGACTTTCTGCCGATCGACGCCATAGCTTCCAAAAAGATCAGGAGGATGGAAAGTCGGCGTGGCTTAAAGCTGATGAATCCAGGAGGTATCGCCACTGCCCTGCCGCAAAACTTCCAGCCGGTCGTCTATCAGGCTGATAACGGTGGAGGGGTCCCCCATGAGCACTCCACCATCGACCACAAAATCCAGCATCCTGCCAAGGTTTTCTTCGATTTCCGTCGGATCCTGGCAGGGTTCTTCGCCCGAGATATTAGCACTGGTGGTCACCAGCGGATGGCCGAGTTCGCGGACAATGCCCAGAGCGATGGGGTTGTCCGGGATTCTTATGCCGACAGTTTTCTGCTTGGTCGTGAGAAGGTCAGGAACAACCCGGGTTGCTTCGAGGACAAACGTGTAGGGACCGGGCAGATTCCGTCTCATGGTCTTAAACGCGAAATTGCTCACCTGGGCGTAGTTGGAAACATCAGAGAGATCGGCACAGATAAATGAAAAGGGTTTTCGGGGATCACGCTGTTTGATCTGGTAGATTTTTTTCACCCCTTTTTTATTAAAAATGTCACAGCCGATTCCGTAGGTGGTATCGGTAGGATAGGCAATCACCCCGCCCTGCTTGAGACAATCGACCACGCGCCGGATCAATCGAAGTTGGGGATTTTCCGGATTGATGGAAAGAATCACGACCTTTTCCCTCCCTGATTAGAACATGACAAATGTGGATGTCCGCCCCAAAGGGTGCCTGTCGGTCAATTGCCAATCCCTTGGGATTCCTTGTAATTATAGCTCAAGTTTTTTGAAATCGCGTCAAAGTTTATCACAGACCCGGCTCAACTTTCGTCACGAAAAAACTTGAAAGCTCTCCTGTCCAAGTCATTTTAGAGAAGGTATTTCAGGTCATCAACCTGTTTGAGGACGGAATAGACCCGGGAAAGCTGTTGCTGATTGGCCAGCCGAACGACCACGGTAACACATTGGTAGATGCCTTTGCCGCTAAGCCGGCTTTTCATTGCATCCTGACCGACCGAAACCACGGAACCCACTGCAGCCTTGACCTCTGCGACAAATTGATCGCCAGCCGGCCCGAATGCCTTGAATTCATAAATGCAGGGAAAGTCGATTAATGACTGGGGGGGCGTCTGCTCACTCATCTGCATGGCCCTCCTTGGATACCCGTATGACCGAATCCGCCAGCATTGCGAAGGGTCGACTCGAGCTCCTCAACCTCGGTGATGGCCGCCTGATGAACGGCCGCAACAACCATCTGGGCAATCCGATCGCCCGGGGCCACAGTGACCTCCTCCTGGCCGTGATTGATAACAATAATCCCGATCTCCCCTCGATAATCAGCATCTATGGTCCCAGGTGAATTGACGAGGGTCAGACCTTTTTTAAGCGCCAGGCCCGAGCGGGGCCGAACCTGCCCTTCGAATCCAACGGGAATGGACATTGCCAGCCCTGTCGGGATGAGCACCCTCTGGCCAACCATGATGGTCAAGGGATTCTCAAGACAGGCATGCAGGTCCATTCCTGCCGCCGATTCGGTCATATAACGGGGCAAAACCGCTGATTCGTGCAGCCGTTTAACCTTGATCGAGATGTTGCTCATGGTTTCCTTATCTGAGAGTCGGAGATTGTCGATGGTCGCTCTTGGAGCGCCCCCCCCCCGGGGGACAATCAAATTCAATTGAGCCGCGGCGAAAACTGCCGGGACGCTTAACCGAGAGTGAGGTCGAGGGGCGTGAAATCCGTTTCCCGGATTTTGCCGACAACTTGAAGATGCAAACACTCGTCCTTGAGGGTGAAATCGGCCACCCGCAAAAGATCGTCCCGGGTCACCAGATCAAAATTGCGGATGACCTCCCGCAGAGAAAGCTGACGACCGAGATAAATTTCATTTTTCGCAAGACGTGTCATGCGATTGTCTGAACTTTCCATGGACAGAAGTAAATGTCCCTTGAGTTGCTCTTTGGTAGCGTGCAGCTCATCCTCGGAAACCGGTTCGGTCTTGAGCTCCCTGAGTTCCTTGAGCATCACACTCAAAACCTCCCGCGCCGCATCGGGAGAAGTGCCTGCGTACAGAACCAGGGCGCCGGCATCGGAATGGCAATTCAGATAACTGTAGGTTGAATAGGCAAGCCCGAGTTCTTCGCGGATTTTTTGAAAAAGGCGGGAACTCATGCTCCCGCCGAGGATGTTATTCAACAGATAAGTGGCGTATCGGTCGGGATGGGTCTGCGGGACAGCCAGGCTCCCGAGACAGAGGTGAACCTGCTCCAGATCCTTTTCAACGACATGGACGCCTCTTTCATGTCGTGGCAATGAAGGTTCGATTGGGCAACGACATTCCCCAAGGTTATTAAATGCCTCGGATATCTGGTTGAGGATCGCTTCGTGGTCAAGATTGCCGGCCGCGCAAACCAGAATATCGTTACCGCAGTAACGCTCCGCCATGAAGCGCACCAGTCCCTCGCGGAAGATGCGGTTAACCGAATCCTGGGTCCCCAGAATAGGAAATCCCAGGGGATGATTTTTCCAGAAATTATGACTGAAAAGATCGTGCACCAGGTCGTCTGGGGTATCCTCCACCATGCAGATTTCCTGGAGGATTACTTTGCGTTCTTTTTCGATTTCGTCGAGGTCAAAAACCGAATTAAGGGCGATATCGGAGAGGATATCGACGGCCAGGGGCAATTTTCTTGCCAGCACCTTGGCGTAGTAACAACAGTATTCCCGGCCGGTGAAGGCGTTGAGTACGCCCCCAACCGAATCGATTTCCCGGGCTATGTCCAAGGCACTGCGACGTTCGGTCCCTTTGAAGAGCATGTGCTCCACGAAATGGGAAATCCCATGTTCGTGGAGCTTCTCATGCCGGGATCCGCATTCGACCCATATTCCAACGGTAACGGAATGCGCTCCCGATATTTTTTCGGTAACGACTCTGATACCGTTTTCAAGGGTTGTTTTTTGAATCATTCCCCCGTCCTGTGATCAATTTTCGTCAGGAAGGGTCTGACCCAGAGCTTCCTTGCGGGAAAGCTTAATTTTGCCCTGTTTGTCGATTCCGAGACATTTCACCAGAACCTGGTCACCTTCATTAAGAACGTCGGTGACAGTACGTACCCGATCTTTGTCGAGTTCGGAGATATGAACCAGACCATCGGTGCCGGGGAAAATCTCGACGAATGCCCCAAACTCCATCACTTTTTTTACGGTACCCATGTAGAGTTTGCCCACCTCGGCTTCCTGGGTGAGATCGCGGATCATCTTGATCGCCCGCTTGCAGGCTTCTCCGTCATTGGAGGCAATGTTGATTCGCCCGTCATCCTCGATATCGATGGTGCAGCCGGTGGCCTCGATGATGCCCCGGATGTTTTTCCCGCCGGAACCGATGACCGTGCGAACCTGATCCGGCTTGACATGAATGGTGGTAATTCGGGGCGCATGGGGCGAGAGTTCAGCCCGGGGCTTGGCGATGGCCTCGGCCATCTTACCGAGGATATGAATCCGGCCCTCGCGGGCCTGCTCCAGTGCCTGCTTCATGATTTCCTTGTTGACGCCGGAAATCTTGATATCCATCTGAAGGGCGGCAACGCCGTCTGCGGTCCCGGTCACCTTGAAGTCCATGTCGCCGAGGTGATCCTCGTCGCCAAGGATGTCAGACAAAACGGCAACGTCCTCCCCTTCCTTGATCAGGCCCATGGCGATTCCAGCCACCGCTTCCTTAACCGGAACCCCGGCATCCATCAGGGCCAGAGAGGAACCACAGACACTGGCCATAGAAGAGGAACCGTTCGATTCAAGAATATCGGAAACGACACGGAGAGTGTAAGGAAACTCTTCGTGTTTGGGCAGCACTTTGGCCACCGAACGCTCGGCCAGATAGCCATGGCCAATTTCACGGCGTCCCGGAAACAGACGCATGCTGGTTTCACCGACGCAAAAGGGAGGGAAATTGTAATGCAGGAGGAACTTCTTGAACTCCATGCCCTGCACGTTGTCCATGCGCTGCTCGTCCTGGGTCGTACCCAGCGCCACGGCCACTAGAGCCTGCGTTTCACCTCGGGTGAAAAGAGCGCTGCCATGGGCCCGGGGCAGCAGGCCGACTTCGCAGGTAATCGGCCGCACGGTTTTGGTGTCGCGGCCATCGATTCGGATCTTGTCTCTGGTAACCATCTGGCGAACAACCCGTTTGGAAATCGACCCGAGAATTGCCGAAATTTCGCCACCACGGCCTTCGTATTCCGCCTCAAGCGCTTCCTTCACATCCGCCTTGATCTCGTCGATGGCAGCGTAACGCTCCTGCTTAGTGCGAATTTTGGCGGCGCTGGCCAGCTTCTCCTCAGCTAGGGCGACAACCCGGGATTCAAGCTCGGCATCAACCTGGGGAACGGAAAATTCACGTTTGGTCCGGCCAACCATTTCCTGAAGCTTGACCTGGGCATCGATGAGGGGTTGCAAAGATTCATGGCCGAAGAAAATGGCTTCGAGCATTTCATCTTCCGAAACCAGGTCAGCTTCCCCTTCCACCATCATGATGGCATCGCGGGAGCCGGAAACAACGAGCTCCATGTCGCTCTGGGCGCGCTGCTCATGGGTGGGGTTGGCAATCAGTTTGCCATCGACCCGTCCCACCCTCACCGCTGCGATCGGTCCGGCAAAGGGGATATCGGAAACCACTACCGCAGCCGAGGCGGCTACCATGGCCAGCGTATCGGGGTCATTAACGAAATCGACCGAAATGGCGGTGGGCATGATCTGGGTTTCAAACAGGTATCCCTTAGGGAAAAGAGGCCGCATCGGGCGGTCGATGAGTCGGCAGATGAGGGTTTCGCGTTCAGTGGCGCCTCGCTCCCGACGGAAAAACGAGCCGGGGATTTTGCCGGCGGCGTAAAATTTCTCCTGGTAGTTGACCGTCAGGGGAAAGAAATCCTGCCCTTCGCGCATCTGTTTCGAGGAAACGGCGGTACACAGGACCTTGGTCTCCCCGTAGGTGATTACGGTGGCGCCATCGGCCTGACGAGCCATTGCCCCGGTTTCGATGATCAGAGGCTGACCATTAAACTCGATTTCAACTTTTTGATAAGCCATGATGTTCTCCTAACCGGCTCCGCCCCCCAGAGGAGGACTGAACCTTTGTTTAAGCTATTTGATTGACAAGGAATAAACGGCGAAAGGAGGATGGCCTGAGACAGACCCCGCATGCTCCACCACTTAAATGGGCATCTCGGACCCTCTCTCCGGACAGCCTCCCCGGCCATTGTCCAAAAACGAAGGGCAGCAGCTCTTCGATAGCCTGAAGAGCATGCTGCCCGGTATTATCTGCGGATACCCAGCTCTTTGATGATGGTGCGGTAACGCTCAACATCCTTTTTCTTCAGGTAATCCAGCAGGCGCCTTCTTTGGCCAACAATCTTGAGCAGCCCACGCCGGGAATGATGATCTTTTTTGTGGGTGCGGAAATGTTCGGTAAGATAGGTGATCCGCTCTGAAAGCAGGGCAATCTGTACCTCGGGAGAGCCCGTGTCTCCCTCATGTTTCTTGAACTGTTCGATGATTTCCTGTTTTCTTTCCGTGGCCAGCACTGTGCCACCTCCTTTCAACAAATTATGCCCAGTAAAATCCTGGTTTTCGGGTTGGATAAAAATATCGGTCCTTCTATCACAATTATTCTCCAGTGTAAAGGCATTATAGCTCCGCCTCAACCCCGGTTAAACACCCTTAACAGTTGAAAATCTCCCCTCTTATCAATGCCGCGATCCGGGGCGTAGCGGGCAACGGCCAACAGCCTTCCCGACTCCAGCAGAAGAACATTCGAACCAGCCCCAGCGACGACCTCGGTCGAGAGTTCCCCAACGCTGGGTGGAATACCATTTCTGAGCCTGACGCAGGCTTCAGGGGTCACCTCCAGGGCGGGCAGATCGCCGAGCGCCTGAACCAGCGGCAACAGGGCCGGACAATGGTCAGCGAAGGTCCCGTCCTCCAACGCTTCAAGAGAAATGCTCTGGTCGACTGAGAAGGAACCACTGCGCACGCGTCGCAAAGCGGTCAAGTGAGCCCCGCAACCTAAGGCCTGCCCTATATCATGCCCCAGGGTTCTGATATAGGTTCCCTTGGAACAGTCGATATCCAGAGTTACCTGAGGTATCCGGATTTCGACGACCTCCAGACGATCGATCCGCACCCGGCGAGCCTCCCTCTCCACTTCGATTCCTTCGCGAGCGAATTTGTAGAGCGGGATCCCATCCTTTTTCAACGCCGAATACATGGGCGGGACCTGGCTGATTTCCCCAACAAAACCCCTGCAGGCTTTTTCGACCATTTCGATGGTCACATCTGAAACCGGCTGCTGCTCAAGAACCGTCCCTTCGGCATCCTGAGTGTCGGTGCATTCACCAAGCTTCAGGGTGGTCCGGTAGGTTTTGTCCCCCTCCATCAGAAACTGAAGGATCCGCGTTCCCTCTCCTACGGCGACCAGCAACAATCCTGTTGCCATGGGGTCAAGGGTCCCGGCGTGACCGACCTTGCGGGTCTTCAAAGCCCTGCGCACCCGTCGAACCACATCATGAGAGGTGATTCCCTGCGGCTTGTCGATAACCAGCAGCCCGTCCATCGAAACTATTGTAAAAGACCATCCAGCCGGGTAAAAACGGCCGTCCGTACAGTTTCGAGATCGCCCTCGACCAAGGCGCCAGCGGCGTTGTGATGCCCTCCCCCCCCCAAGGCGCGGGCCAGGGCACCTACATCGACCTTCCCCTTGGAGCGAAATCCTACCTTAAATCGATTGGCGTCAACCTGCCGGAAGAAGAGCGCGACCTCCACCCCCCTGATGGAACGGGGGTAATTCACGAAACCATCGGTGTGTTCGGCACTAGCGGAGGTCTCCTCCATCATCTCGGTGGTGACACTGACCGAGGCATAACGCCGACAAGCGGAAAGGGTAAGCGTCTCCAGGACTCTTCCCAGAAGCTGAAGACGCTTCTCTGACTGACTTTCATACAATCCGGAGGCAACCTCCCAGGGATCAACCCCGAATTCGACCATTTCCCCGGCCGCCCGAAAAGCCTCGGAGTCCGAATTGGAGTATCGGAAGGAGCCTGTGTCTGAAAGAATAGCCGTATAGATGCAAAGCGCAACTTCGCGTCGAATGGGATATCCGCCGGCCTTGATGATCCGGTAAATCATGGTTCCGGTAGCGCTGGCCCGATCATCGACAAAATAAATTTCGCCGAAATCTTCCGAATGGGGATGATGGTCGATGTTAACCAGGGTTTGACAATGTTCCCGCAGGTGGGTCCCGGCTCGACGCAACTCCCCGGCATCCAGAATGAAGCCGACGTCAAATTGATCACCTTCAGCCAAAGAGGTTACAACGGTTTCCGCGCCGGGCAAAAAATCAAAAGATTCGGGGACGCCATCGACATTGAAGGCCACCACATCCTTGCCAAGCCCGCGCAGCAGATTCGCCAGAGCCAGGGTAGACGCAATGGCATCGCCGTCCGGCCCTTCATGGGAGCCAACCAGAAAGCGACGCCCCTGATCAATCTTTTTCAGTATCGCCTGAATCATCTGAGCTCTTCTGATGAATGTCGCGAATGATATTTTCGATGCGATTCCCGTATTCGAGCGAAGTGTCGAACTTGAAGAGCAAATCGGGGACGTAACGCATTCTCAGCCGCTTACCGAGTTCTCTGCGGATAAATGGAACCGAGTTTTCCAACCCCTTCTGGGTGTCTGACTTGGCCTTGTCATCGCCAATTACCGAATAATAGACCCGGCCCAGATGCAAGTCGGGGGTGACTTCCACGGCGGTAATGGTGACAAAACCGATCCGAGGGTCCTTCAGCCCCCGGACCAGAAGATCCGAGATTTCCTTATGGATCTGCTCGCCTACGCGATGTGAGCGCAAAAATTCCAAAAACCTACCTCAAAAATGAAGAAACTCGACAAATCGATCGGTCACTTCGGCCAGGCCGATGCGCTCGATCTCTTCTTCGATCCGCGCAAAAGCGGAGTGGTTGTCAGCCTCGCTCTGACCGACCATGGCAAAACCAAGCTCGGTACGCTGCCAGAGTTCGTGCATGCCGGTCTCGGCGCAGGAAACCGGAAACCTCTCCCGGCACCGGCCAAGGATCTTGCGCACGATACTGCGCTTTTCCTTGAGGCTGTGGGGAGCGTGAAGCAGAAGCTCTAGGCGGAGCACACCAACCACCATAGCCGACACCTGCCTGTCAGAGGGTTGTTTTTACTTCTTCGATCTCAAAGACTTCGATGATGTCACCGACTTTGATGTCATTGTAATTTTCGAGACCGATGCCGCATTCATAGCCGGTAGCCACCTCTTTAACATCATCCTTGAACCGCTTCAGGGAGCTCAATTTGCCCTCCCAGACCACGACGTTGTCACGAACCAGGCGAACCTGGGCACCTCGCAGGATTTTGCCGTCAACTACAAAGCACCCAGCGATGGTCCCGACCTTGGAAACGCTGAAGGTTTCGCGAACTTCGACGCGACCCAGATATTTTTCGCGCAGGGTCGGCGCGAGCAGCCCTTCCATGGCATCCCTGATGTCGGCTACGGCATCGTAAATGATATTATACAGCCGGATATCGACACCTTCAGACTCGGCCAGGGCGCTGGCTTTGGGTTCCGGTCTGACGTTAAAGCCGAGCACGATGGCATCGGAGGCCGAAGCCAGGGTTACGTCACTCTCAATTATTCCCCCGACGGCCGTATGAATGACCACCAGCCGGCAGGCTTCGGTAGAGAGCTTGAGAAGCGCGTCCTTGACCGCCTCAACAGACCCCTGGACATCGCCTTTGATGATAACCTTGAGCTCTTTGACATCTCCCTCCTGGATTCTGGCATAGAGCTGCTCCAGGGAGATTTTGCTTGTTTTAGCAAGTTCGGCTTCACGCAGCTTCTGTTGTCGATGCTGGGCCACATCCTTGGCGGTCTTCTCATCTTCCACAGCGTGGAACGCCTCACCGGCATCAGGCACGCCCGAAAGTCCGGTAACCTCGACCGGCATGGAGGGTCCTGCGGCTTCAACCCGGTCGCCACGGTCATCGGTCATGGTTCGGACTCGGCCGAAATGAACCCCGGAGACGATCGGATCCCCGATCTTCAAGGTCCCTTCCTGGACCAGGACGGTGGCAACCGGGCCACGCCCCTTGTCCAGACGCGCTTCGACGATGGTTCCCTTGGCGCGCTTGTGCGGGTCGGCCTTAAGCTCCAGCACCTCGGCCTGAAGCAGAATCATCTCGAGCAGTTGGTCCAGATTGGTCCCCTGCTTAGCGGATACCTCGACGAAAATCGTCTCGCCGCCCCATTCTTCAGGAACCAGTTCGAACTCGGTGAGTTCCTGCTTGACTCGATCGGGGTTGGCTTCCGGCTTATCCATTTTATTGATAGCGACGATGATCGGCACCCCGGCGGCTTTCGAGTGGTTGATCGCCTCCTTGGTCTGGGGCATAACTCCGTCATCCGCGGCCACCACCAGGATAACGATATCCGTCACCTTGGCTCCACGGGCACGCATGGCGGTAAATGCCTCGTGACCCGGGGTGTCAAGGAAGCTTATCTTCTTGCCGTCCAGCTCGACATCGTAAGCACCAATGTGCTGAGTAATGCCGCCGGCCTCTCCAGCGGTTACGTTGGCGGCGCGAATAGCGTCCAGCAAACTGGTTTTACCATGGTCGACGTGTCCCATGATGGTGACAACCGGTGGTCGGATCTCCAGGTTTTCGGGCTTGGCCTCTTCACCCTCCTTGAGGCTGGCGTGCTCGAGGATGCTTTCCTCGTCAAAGGCCACGTTTTCAACCTCGTAGTTGAATTCGGAAGCCAGAATCGCGGCGGTTTCGAAATCCAGCGGATGGTTTATGGTCACCATCGTCCCCTGCCGCATGAGTTCCTTGATCAGATCGTTGGCCTTGACCCCCATTCGTTTGGCGAGCTCGCCCACGGTAATCACATCGCTGATACGAATGATCCTCTTAATCGCCTTGGAGACGGTAACCTCGGTCCGTTTAGCCGGCTTGGCAGCCTTACGACCTTTGCGGAACTTCCCGCTGCGATCAGGCTCGAAGATTTCCCGACGCTGACGCCTTCTTGCCCCATCGCCCTTTTCTTCGGCGTAATCGGCGCCCTTGCCCTTCTTTTTCTTCTTGCCGCCACGGGCCTCTTTAGCAGGAAAAGGTTCGCCACCACCGGCAGGAGGCATAACCGGGGCTGCGCTGCGGGGACTGGGTCGGGCCCCCGGCCGCTCAGGCCGTTCGGGTCGCTCAGTCCTCCCTCGACCAGGAGCCTCCCGCTTAATCGGTTCTGCTCGCCGCGCAGCAGGAGCAGTTGCCTGGGGCAGTTCCACACGACCGAGGATCTTCGCTCGGGAAGCGGTGGCCCGAGCCACGGGTTTTTCTTCCTTGGCCTCCGGGACCTCCGGTCGGGCTTTCGGTTTCGCCTCGAGCCTGGGCTCCTTGACCGGCTTCTCGGTTTTCGCTTCCGGGACGACGGGAGCGGCCGCAGCAGTCTTAGCAGGTTCTTCCTGAACGGAAATTTCGGCTTCCCCCTCGACCGGCCCACCCACCTTCCCGGCCTCTTCCGGCACCACAATCTGCGGTGCGGTCTCTTCGACACCCTCTGGCCCAGGGCCGGCAGCGGCTAGTGGCGGCACAGGCTCGACAGGAGGAGCTTCCTCGGCAGGCACCTCAACCACCGGCTCGGCAGCTTCGGCAGCTGTAGGCTTGGGAACTTCTTTACGGCGACGACGGATGATGCCCGGCGTAATCCGTTCTTCCTCGATTCTTTCCACCGTAGGAGTAGAGGCCGCTTCGAACTTCCGAAGATCTTCATCCTCGAGAACGCTCATGTGACTTTTGGCATCAACGCCTGCCTCCTGAAGCCTGTCAAGGAGGACCTTGTTGTCCAGCCCCAGTTTTTGTGCCAATTCGTATACCCTTGTCTTTCCCATCAACTCTCCCCTACGATATGCTCAAAGCGCAACAGCTCAACTTTTATCGATTCGGCCAGCGGTCCGGACTTTACGGCGACAACACTCCGCTCGCTTTTTCCCATTACTTGACCAAGCACCTGCTTGTCGCAAATTCTCCAGGCCGGAACGCCCATAGCCCTGGCCTTGCCAAGTATCTTGCCGGCAATTCCCTCAGAGATATCCCCGGCAATCAGCACCAGCCCAACCGACTCAGCCCCGCCCAGGAAAACCAGCACCTGGCTGCTGCCTGACAGTGCGTTTCCGGACTTGCGGGCCATCCCAACCAGCCCGAGGATCCGGGCCCGAACCTGTCGTACCAACTCGCCAGTCAGCAACTCATCGGAAAGGCTTGAGAGGTTTCGCTTAAAAGCCCGGGCGAACTGGCCGCGCCTGATGGCCTTCTCCAGACAATTACGATCTATGCAGGTATAGGCTCCTCGCCCTGGCAACTTCCGCCGATAATCGACCAGAACCTCCCCGGCGGGAGAAAGAACGTACCGGACAAGTTGCTCCTGATCTCCAACCCCACGGCATCCAAGACAGGTTCGCTGAGCCTTTTTTTCTGCCGAATCCAAAGATTGTCACTCCCGCCCTTCTTCCTCCACCATCTCTTCGGTTTCGGTCTCCCGAGCCTCAACTTCCCCGCCAGCGGTCTTTTCAGCAAGGTGCTGGGCGAGTTCTTCCTTGGTCATGTGACTGCGTCCGGCGATGTCATGTTCCTTAGCCATCTCGTAAAGCTCGTCGCGAGTATGGCTTTCGACCAGAACGGCGGTCTGAATCTCGACATCCGCGCTATTGACCTCTTCACCGTCACCACCCTCACGCAACTCTTCCAGTTCGGCCTCAGCGGCCCGGGTTTCGCTCTTGATATCGATCTTCCAGCCAATGAGCTTGGCGGCAAGCCGAACGTTCTGCCCCTTCTTTCCAATTGCCAGGGACAGTTGGTCGTCCGGAACGATAATCTCCAAGGCCTGCTCATCATTATCGACGTAGACCCGGGTAACCTCAGCGGGAGAAAGCGCCGAGCAGGCAAATCGGCCGACATCAGGGGTCCAAGGAATAATGTCGATCTTTTCTCCACGCAGCTCGGACACAACATTCTGGACCCGGGAGCCGCGCATCCCTACACAGGCGCCAACCGGATCGACATCAGCATCGTGGGAAACCACGGCAATTTTGGCCCGACTTCCGGGTTCGCGGGCAACGCCTTTGATTTCGACAATCCCTTCAGCGATCTCAGGCACTTCAAACTGAAAAAGAGCGGCAACCACCCCGGGATGAGTGCGGGAAACAATGATCTGGGGGCCCTTGGGAGCCATCTTGACTTCAGAGATATAGGCCCGGACCCGGTCCCCCTGCCGGTAATTTTCACGCGGCACCTGCTCCCGGTGAGGCAACAAAGCCTCGGCGCGACCAAGGTCAACAATCAGATCACCGCGTTCATACCGTCGAACAATGCCGTTAACCAGTTCGCCAACCCGATCCTTGAATTCATTATAAACCCCTTCACGCTCGGCTTCGCGGACCTTCTGGATAATCACCTGCTTGGCGGTCTGGGCGGCAATCCGGCTGAAGTTGCTGGCGTCCATCTTCATCCCGAGCGAATCGCCGACTTCAACTTCGGGATCAATCTCGCGAGCTTCCGCGAGGTCAATTTCCTTATAGGAGTCAACCACTTCATCAACGACAGTGACGAACTCGAAAACCTCCACCTCACCGGCCTCGTCGTTGAAATGCGCCTCGAGATCACGCGTATTGCGGTATTTTTTATTGGCGGCGGACAGCACCGCAGACTCAAGAGCCTCAACCAGCACGCCCCGATCGATTCCCTTATCCTTAACGACCTGGTCGATGATATGGTTAAGATTGACTAACATGCCGAATACCCCCTATATACCGCCCAACAGACAGAACCAGACTGCCGAATCGGGCTCTTTAAATTCGCGGGAACCTTGCATTCCCGCTGTTTTTTCAGAAATCTATTTCGAGATTCGCCTTGGCGATCCCATCAAGAGGAAGCTCAACCACCCCGCCCTTTTTGTCTAGCTGTTCGATGCGCACCACACCGGCCTCGAGGCCGAGAAGCTTACCAACGAAAGTCTTGCGCTGGTGACCACGATCATCAGGATCCAGCTTTTCGTAGGTTTTGACCTTAACCAGACGACCGGCAAACCGCTCGAAATCGACTGCCTTTTTCAGTGGACGGTCAAGCCCTGGCGAAGAGACCTCCAGGCGGTAAGAGGTCTCGATGGCGTCTTCAACTTCAAGCACGGCGCCCACCTCATGGCTAACCGCGACACAGTCGTCGAGAGTGACCCCGCCTTCTTTGTCGATGAAGATGCGCAGAAACCAATCCCTGCCTTCGCGCTTGAATTCCAGATCTGCAAGCTCAACCCCCAGATCCTGCAAAATGGGCAAAATAATCTGCTGAACTTTTTCGAGTGTGGTTTCCTGGGCCAAAGCTTCCAACCCCTTTTAAATAAAAAAAGTGAGCGGCAAGCTCACTTTTTACTAGTGAACAACAAAAACAGATGATCAATACCACGAAGATTCTGAAATTGCAAGAGAAAAAACGGCTGTCAATCACCGCCCGGAGCCTGGACAACCAGCGATTGAAGCATCCCGTCCATTTCCTGAAAGTCCCTCGGGTCTTGAAGGGGATCGGTATAATAAAAGAAAAACCAGTAGGGGGCGGCAAAGCCAATTACACCGGCAAATCGGGTTTTGGACTCGTGATGCATATAATCAGCATCCAGCCGGTAGGCAACGCGAGCTCCATGAACCTTGACCTTGCTGTTCTTGGAAGACAACCCGCTGACTCCCTCTTCCTGGGCAAGACTGTCACCAGCATAGGTTGCCGAATTGGCAACGGTTCTTTTCGCCGGGGGATCTTCGCCCTTGTTCAGACGGCTGAAATCGATTTCAAGGTGCGCCTTCGACACCGGGTTGAACACGAACAATTCATTCGCCCCAAGACGTTTTCTGGCGGCGGCCAGAAGCTGATTGTGACTGACCTTCTTTCCCTGCGCTGCAAGTTCGTGGGCAAGGTGTTCGGCTTGATCCTCGACCAGAAAATCAGGAACGTCCTTCGACACCACCCAGCGCTCACTGGGGATATTCAGACCGACCGAAACCTCGGAATTGATCTGGACCGTACGGGTTACCTGGGGCGGAGTCGTGGAACATCCGCCCAGCAGAATCAGGGCCACTAGCCAGCAGCATAGATGGAGTCGGCGCATAGTTCTCGTCTCCTCGATGAGAGCGTAGCACAACCAAAACAACCAGTAGCTTTAATCTATCAGACTTTTTCTGCAGAGCAATCGCCCCAGCACAAGCAAGCCTGTGGGCCCCTGGTCAGCGGCAAAGCTTCAGGACGGTGACGCTCTCGGTATGAAAGGTCTGGGGAAAGAGGTCGAAGGGCCTCGACCAGACAATTTCGTAGCCGCCGCTTGCCAGGGGCAAAAGATCGCGGGCCAGAGTCTGCGGATCACAAGATACATAGATAATCCGATCCGGCCTGACACGCAACAGTTCTTTGATCACCCGATAAGATCCGGCCCTGGTAGGATCAAGCACCACCAGCTGAAAAGCCTGTTCGGCACCCAACTCGCTGCATGCCCCCTCGGCGGACCGGGCAAGAAAACGAACATTGGTAATGCCGTTGGCTTCAGCGTTCTTCCGGGCCTTGAGAATGGCCGGAGCAAAATCCTCAACACCCACAACTTCGGCAGCCCGCCGGGCCAGCGGCAAAGAGAAATTGCCCATTCCGCAAAACAGATCAAGCACCCGTTCGTGGCCCTCCAGCTCGGCAGCCGCAAGAACCTCAGCGACAAGCCGCCGGTTCTGGGGCAGGTTAATCTGAGCAAAGCCACCCGGGCCATAAGCCAGGCGTAACGAAGTGTTCTCCATTGGATGAATGTGCAGGTTCTCAGCCCCGCAGATGCGAAATATCCCCTCCTTGCGACCAACCTGCAAAAAAAGAGATAAGTCCGTCTCTTCGGCAAGCGGGGCAAGGTATTCTGCGAGCCGACGTTCATGCCCCTGGAGCACGTGAACCACAGCGCGAGACTTCCCCTCATCGTCGCAGGAAAGATCGACCTGAGGGATGCGATCCGGACAGGGGGAGGCGGCCAGCCATCGACGCAACCTGGCCGCCTCCTGGTTGATCAGCGGCGTCGCGACCGGGCAACCATCGAGGTCAATGACGTAATGACTTCCCCGCCGGTAAAAGCCCATCACAAACCGCCCTTGGATGGCACGGCATTTGAACTGAACCCGGCTGCGGTATCCCCACTCATCGGGGGCACAAACAAGCGTGCGGACAAGGTCCGGGGCAATGCCGCAATGGCGCTGCAGGGTGTCGATAAAGATCCGCTCTTTCCAGCGCGCTTGGCTCGAGTAGCTCAAATGCTGCCATTGACAGCCACCGCACTCGCCGAATACGGGACATGGGGGCTCACGCCGAGCAGTGGAGGGAATCAGAATTTCTTCCAGATCGCCTTCGCTGAAGCGTTTTTTTTCCCGCGTAATCCGGCAGCGAATCCTGTCTCCAGGAGCGGCAAAGGGCACGAAAACGGCTTTCCCCTGATGCCGCCCCACGCCATTGCCGCCATAGGCCAGCGAATCGATGTTCAAGCTGTCGATCATTGCAAAAGCTGCCGGGAACCGACTTTTTTCTGAACTTGGGCCAGCTCTCTGGCAATAAGGCGAACCGGGAAGTTCGGTGATTCCAGATAAGGAAAGGTCGATTGAATAAATGATTCGATCAGGCCCTGCCTGGTTGCGGCAACCGCATCTCCGGCAACCCCCATTTTTTCCAGGTTGCGCACGAAAGAAAGTTCAGCCCCCAACTGCTCTTTGACCTTGCGGAGATCTCCCTGCGGATCGTCGCTTCCGGCGAAATAACCCTCGGCCAGAAGGCATCGGCAACGGACCTCTACCCGCACCCGGTGGTAATCCCCATAATACCGGTTGGAAAAATCCCGGAATTCGACAAGCAATCCATTCTTCAACTGGTCGGTACGCACCATTTCATCCATAGAAACCTTTCCCGGGGAGAAAGTACTGTCCCGGAACCATACAGGTCAGCGATTGATTTTACCTTTAAGACTACCCTTCCTGACTTCGCTGGGCATTTTTCCTGTCGCCCTCGACCCAGTCGATGCGACTCCAGAGGCCATGCAGAATTCGCACCTCGCGTTCATTCAAGCCTGCCCGACCAAAAATCCGCCGAAAGGAATGAAGAATATGATCTGGATTCTGCGGATCGAGGAAGCCTATATCCAGAAGCGTCTTGCGCATGTGCCGGTACATCCCTTCGAGCACCTTGCCGTTGGCGAGTTTTTTTCGCCCAGAGGTTTTCCCCGATTCCTCACCTGCGGCACGAGCCACCTCATACAGGCACAGCGAAACCGCCTGTGCCAGGTTCATGGAAGGAAGTTCATCGCGGGTAGGGATGGTGATGAACCGCTGGCAAAGATCCAGTTCGGCAGTTAGGAGCCCTTTGTCTTCCCGCCCGAAAACCAGAGCCACACGCCCCTTTTCGGTCAGGGGCAACAACATCCGCCCGGCCTGGTCAGGATGAAGAAAGTCTTCGCGGTACTTGCCAAAGCGCCTTGTCGTGCCCAACGCATATTGACAATCATCCAGCGCGGCCTCCAGGTGGTCGTAAACCCTCGCCTGCTGTAGCAACCGCGAAGCCTTAACCGCCATGCGCCGAGCATCGTCGCAAAGGTGATCCGCCGAGGGATTTACCAGGCGCAGATCAGAAAAACCGAAATTCATCATCGCCCGGCAGACCGAGCCAATATTTAAAGGGCCCTGGGGTTCAACCAGGACCACGCTGACATTGGAAAGATTCATAGAGAAAATCCTGCATGCGGTATGGGGAACAGAACCCGGTTTCCGGTGAAGGCTTCTGGCCCGGGTTCAGCCAAGGTCTCCCAAGGCATATTGAACCACGGCAGCGCCGGCAATAGCAGCGGTTTCGGTGCGCAGAATGCGGGGACCGACAGAAACCGGCAGAAATCCAAGCTGCCGGGCCTCTTCGAGTTCGTCGCGCGAAAAGCCCCCTTCGGGGCCGACCAGCAGGGCGATGCGCGATGGGTTCTCCCCTTCGAGCACTTCCCGAAGGCTCCAGGGCGCATCCCCTTCGAACAACATGAGCTTCAAATCGGCATGCTGGGCAAGGTACGTCGCCGAGTCCCAGGAGAGCACCGGAAAGAGCTCAGGCAGCATTCCCCGTCGGCACTGCTTGGCGGCGCGCAGTACCACGTCGCCCCAGCGATGGGATTTTTTCTGCCTACGGTCCCGCTCTTCGAGACTGATCGATTTCTGGCTCTGATAAGGAACGATGCGGGCCACCCCGAGTTCGGTGAGCTTTTGCAGGATAAGCTCGAAACGCTCTCTTTGCGGCAGAGCCTGAAAGACTTCGATCACCAGCGAACTCTCCACCGGCCGCCGGAAACGTTCAAAGGCAATGGCGCCGCCCGCTGAATCCTTCAAGGAGGTCAGACGAGCCCGATAGAAGGTCTGTTCGGGATCGCGGAGAGTAACAACCTCGCCGGGCCGCGCCTGCCACCGGCGCAGAGCCTCGATGGCCGCCGGAGAAAGCGGGATCTCGGACTCCAGTTCCGGCACGGCATCAAGCTTCACCAGGCTGCCTGGGCCGCCTTTATTGACGCATTCCGGTATCAAATCCGGCCTCTCGGTAACGGGCGAACCGCCGGCGCGAAGCCGCCAGTAGTTGCTCATCGTAGGTATCGGCGAAATCTATAACCACCTCGAATTGGCGGATGAATTCCACCGAACAGGCCTTGCCCATGATCAGCACCTGGGCTGCGTTGGAGTTTCGTTCGCCAGTACCGATAACGACCGGTTCGTCAAGGCAGTCAACCGCACCGTTATCATAGGCATGGGGAATGAATGAGCCCTTTTGCCAGGTCCACATGAAACGATCAAGGGTTACCCCCTGATTTTCGTCGAGCACCGTGATCAAAACCCTCTTTCCGGCCCGGAAATACTCCTCAGCCAGCGCACAAAGGTGTTTGGCCTTTTCGGGTCGGCGGAGCTTGATAAACTCTACTCTGGTCATGGATCAAACCTTAAGGGTAACATTCAGTCGATAAACAACAAAACCGGGCGGTGAACCCCGGTTTTTATCTGCTGCGGCCGAACAGCCCAAAGGGCGGTTCGGCACCTCGCCAATGCCCGTTCGGACGACTCAGGCGGCGGCATCTCTGGCGATGGAGGCCCCCAGATCGATGGCCTGGATATTCATCGGTATGAACCGATGGTTTCTTTCCGGCAGCACCTCTTTGAGAGATTCCTTGAGGCTATCCAGGGCAACCGCACCGGTTTTTTCGGCGTAGGCCCCGATGCAGATCATATTGACGAGTCGGGCGTCCCCGACCTCCAGCGCCATTGCATTGACCGGGAGCCGCAGAAGCGCCAGATCGTCACGATCCGTACCCTTTTCCTCAACCAGGGAGGAATTCACCAGACAGAACCCGCCGGGACGGATGCGACTGAAGTATTTATCCACGGACAGCTGATTCAACAGCAGGGCCGCACTGGGGTTGCCGATCACCGGCGATCCGATTTCCTCGTCGGAAACCACCACTGTGCAGGTAGCGGCACCGCCCCGCTTTTCGACCCCATAGGCGGGGAAATAGGACACGTTCTTTCCCTCCAGAATTCCGGCATAGGACAGAAGGTTGCCGATCAGCAGAATCCCCTGGCCGCCGAATCCGGCCATGAAAACATCATTGGTCATATCGTCCTTCCTTCTCAGCTTGATGCGCCCTTAGGCAGCGGTGATATCCCTGAAGGTGCCCAGCTTGAAATAGGGGATCATTTCATCAGCTATGCGCTCGTTGGCCTTGAGTGGATCCAGTCCCCAGTTGGTCGGGCAGGTCGACAGCACTTCGACGAAGGAAAGCCCCTGCCCCTCAACCTGCAGCTCGAAGGCCTTTTTGATCGCACGGCCGGCCTGCAGAATATTTTTTGGCGAATTGACTGCCACCCGCGTCGAATAGGCGGTTCCCTCCAGACCGGCAAGTAGTTCGGCCATGCGGATGGGGTGCCCGTCGAGGCTGACGTCTCGTCCATAAGGCGAGGTCGTGGTTTTTTGGTGGGCAAGGGTGGTCGGCGCCATCTGTCCCCCGGTCATGCCGTAGGTGGTGTTGTTGAC
>NPID01003465.1_pt2 | contig 24729 bp, 15 predicted proteins | sample 8637491 | NCBI WGS metagenome assembly NPID01 (sample SAMN07420843, study PRJNA396082) | bioreactor metagenome | isolation source: sample BA6 brine-fed electro-methanogenic bioreactor BA | place: Japan: Kochi | collected 2016-06-14 | reverse complement strand
CCATCGCCCTGCGGGCAAACCAGCCTGCGGAGAGCAGGGTATCGGGAGAGGCGATGTCTATCATGTGATGGGGCACCCTGGCCAACTCGCCGGCAGAGGGCTTTGCGGTACCGATGTCCATTCCCCTGTAGAACTGTCTGGAGTCGGCGGACACTATCTCCACCCCCGGGTACCTCTCTGCAAGCTCCAATGCCGCCGCGGTCTTCCCTGAGGCGGTGCATCCGGCGACGACAGGAATGAATGCCCTATCTTCCAAAACGGTTCTCCAGCTCTTTGAAGGGTATCTCTATCATGGTGGGTCTGCCGTGGGGGCAGTGGAACGGGTCGTTCATGGTAAACAACGTATGGAACAGACTTGCGGCTTCCGCCTGTGTCATGCTGTCCCCGAACCTGATGGCCCCCTTGCAGGCGCTGGAGGCGGCTATGCTCTCAAGCTCCGACATGGAGGCCTCACCCCCGCCGGAGAGGGCGTCCATCACCTCCTTGAGGGCTTCCGCGCCACGGCGTATCCCCACCGGAACACTGTGCAGGTAGAGGGTGTCGCCCTCCACCTTGAAGTCGTACCCCGCCTGCCTTATCACCGGGCCGTAGAGATTCAGCACGGCCAGGTCATCGCCATCCACCGATATCTCCTCGGGAAGGAGCATCCTCTGCTGACCTGCAGAAGCGGCCCCCTTCAGCGACGCCAGTATCTTCTCGTAGAGTATCCTCTCGTGGGCGGCGTGCTGGTCAACCAGAAGCAGTCCCGTGGCGGTCTGCGTCACGATGTAGGACCGGGAGAGTATGAGCATCTCCACAGGGTCCTCCCAGGAAGCCGGTGCAGAGGGCTCAGCCTTCTCCCGGGAAGGCATCTCGAAATCAAGCGCGGTCTGGAATACGCCGCTGCTCATCCTGGAAGGGCGACCCTCCGACCTGTAGCCCCCGCCCCCTGTGAAGGAAACGGAAGATGACGAAAGGGTGGATTCCCTCCTGGAAGCGGTTATCCCCACCAGCGCTGAGCGCACGGCGGACTCCACCTCATAGGGCTTCCTGAACCTGACCTCCCTCTTTGCGGGATGGGCGTTCACATCCACCAGCGATGGCTCCAGGGAAACGGAGCATGCCAGCAGGGGTTCGCCAGCCGGCCCTGATAAAGCTTCCCTGATCGGTCTGTACACCGCAGGGGCGGTTACCGGTCTTCCGTTCACCAGGATGTACTGGTGGGCCCTGGAGGTCCATCTCTTGTCCGGGAACACTGTGAGATCAACCTTCACGCCTGAGCTTCCGGAGGAGCCGGAAACGCACCTCTGCCCCTTTGAAAGCCCGTAGCGGTGCCGAAGCCGTTCTTCTACGGAAGAAGCCGCCGGAAGGGAAAACACTTCCCTCCCTCCATGCAGCAGCCTGAAACCGCAGCCCAGAGCCGCCAGTGATGCCCCGGTGACCATCCGTTCTATCCAGGAAAGCTCCGTTGTCTCCGAGCGGAGGAACTTCCTCCTGGCCGGCTGGTTGAAGAAGAGGTTCTCCACGGTGACAGTGGTCCCCCTGGTCCTTCCCGCCGGTTCCATGGTGTCCATCCTCCCGCCGGTGATCACCATTTTCCAGGCCTCTTCCCCGGTGGAAGTCAGTATCGTCATCCTGGATACGCTGGCTATGCTGGGAAGGGCCTCACCCCGGAATCCCAGGGTGTGTATGTCGTTAAGGTCAGAGGCGGAGGCTATCTTGCTGGTGGCATGGCGCTGAACGGCCATGAGGAGGTCGTGGCGCGACATTCCCCCGCCGTCGTCCCTCACCGCTATAAGTTTGCGTCCCCCGGCCTCCAGCTCGATCTCCACCGAAGAAGCCCCTGCGTCCAGGGCGTTCTCCAGAAGTTCCTTCACCACCGAAGCGGGCCGTTCCACCACTTCCCCGGCGGCAATCAGGTTGATCAGCTGATCCGGAAGCTTTTTTACCTCTGCCATACTCTCCCGCCCGAAATACCTTTTCCGGCGCCGGCAGTGGGCTATAGCCCCCCGGCACCAGAAAATGCGCAGCATTTTCTGGTGCCGGAAGAGGGAGTCGAACCCTCACGCCCTTGTGGGGCAGCGGATTTTAAGTCCGCTGTGTCTGCCATTTCACCATTCCGGCACCGCGAAAACTGTTAACGCACCAAATATAGCAAACCGTTCAGGGAGTGCGGGAAAAGCCCAGCATGAAACCCGCAGTCCATCGGTCCCTGGAGTCCCGCCTGGCGGCGGCGCCTGCGATGAACATTCGATTCAAGATGGCCAGCTGAACCTCCGCTGAGAACTCTCCCCCTTCACGGTGGGATAAGGAAGCAAGCACATCGGGCACAGGCCTTGCCATAAGATGAACACCTGGCTCCACGGGGTTCACCGAAAGGCTGCATTCCCAAAGCGATGCGGCTACCCTTGCCAGGAATTCATCCTCGTCGACACCGGCCTGAAAAAGCAGAGGCCCGGCGGTGAGCGCGGCGGAGACCCTGCGTCACGAGAGAGAGTCTTCCAAGGCACCGCCTGTACGGAGCTCAAGTGGTCCCATGGAGGCCCTTGCCGTGACCCAGGGTTCGCTCCTGCCCTGGTGATAAAGCCATGCGGGGCCAAGGCGAAGACCATCCCAGACCCGCAGGACAACCCCGGCGCAGAAGGCCTCTTCGCCTGCGGCGGCCTGGATGGTTTCAGTTGAGTATTCCCCGAAGAAATGGGGGTCCTCCCCTGACAGGTCCCTTGCCTCCAGGGATGCCCCGGCCCAGCGGAATCCCGCGCCCTTCCCCGCTTCGAACTCCCATAACCGGAGTTCGATCCCCGAAAGCTCGAGGAAGCCGGCGTATTCATCTTCGGTTACCCATGAGCCCACGGAAGGCCTTACACCTGCGGTGGTACCCGTTGAGAGCACTCTGAATGCCCTTTGGGGGCCGTGCATGCAGATCACCTCGGCGAAATCGTCTTCAGGTGTGAAGGGTATTCCCTGAACACACTCCCATCCTGATTCCGGCACGAGGCCGTACATGGTCCGGAACTCATGGTCTCCCCCTGTGGAGACAGGATGGAGCATGGGAACAAGGGCCGTCAGTACCAGTAATGGGTACTGTGTCATTTCAATGCCTTCAGTATCTCGGCGGCCTTGCGTCTGCCTATACCCGGAACCTCCGCTATCTCCTGCTCGCTGGCGGCTGCTATTCTGGATACGCTGCCGAACTTCCCAAGCAATGAGGCTTTAAGCGCCGGGCCTATGCCGGGTATGTCATCCAGGGCCGAGTGGAAATGGCTTCTGGCCCTGCGGTTCCTGTGGAAGGAGATAACGAATCTGTGGGCCTCGTCCCTCATGGCCCGGAGCAGCAGCAGCGGCGGGGCGTCCCTGGGGAGCTTGATCTCCTTTTCCTCCGGGGCAGTGAGGAGCACCTCCTCCTTCTTGGCGATGGAGACGAACCTGGTGCGGGGCATGAACTCCGACCCTGCGGCCCAGGCGGCCCTGAGCTGGGTGATGCCGCCGTCTATCAGGAAAACACCCGGGTGCTCATCTTCGAGATGCGAGGCGAACCTGGTCACCGCGTTGCCTATCATGGCGGGGTCGTTCCTGGATATGTCTTCGGGCATGGTGAACCTTCTGTAACCGTTCTTGTCGGGCTTTCCCTTCCTGAAGCTCACCAGCGCCGCAACGGGCGAATGCCCCTGTATCGTGGAAGCGTCCAGACACACCATCCACTCGGGGGGGCCCTCAAGGCCAAGGATGTCCGCTATTGCCTCCAGAGAAGCCTCCAGGCGCTCTTTCTTCCCTGCGGGGTGCTTCCACTCCAGCTTGTTCAGAAAGTTCCTCAGATCCCTCTCTGCCACGTCCACCAGCGAACGGAGACCTCCCCGCTCGGGCACGGTGATCTCCACCGGGGATCCCCTCTTCTCGGAGAGCCAGGTCTCCAGGAGTTCCCTGTCATCGGGTTCCGATCCCAGGACCACCTGTCTTGGGACGTCCCCGGTCTCCGAATAGTAGGAACGCACGAGTATGGAGATAAGCTCACCTTTACCCGCCAGCTTCCACTTCGAGGTGAAGGGCAGCCGCAGGCTTCCCATGAAACGCCCTCCCCTTACCTGAATGACTATTCCCCAGTTCTCGGATACCGCCATCACATCCCTGGGAACGCTGTCCCTGAGGGATTCCGGGGTGGGCCAGCCGAAGGAGTCCAGCCTGCGGAGCAGGTCCCGGAGGGCCGCCGCCTTTTCGAACTCCAGAGCTTTCGAGGCGTTCTCCATTCTTGTGATGATCTCTTTCCTGGCCTGATCCCAGTGCCCGCGGAGAATGTAGATAATTCTCTCCACCCGCTGGGCGTACTCGCGCTCCTGCTCCACGGAGCACGGCGAGGGGCAGCGGTCCATCTGACCCATGAGACAGGGGCGCTTCCTGGGCTTGAGTTCGGATACGGCGCACCTCCTCAGCGGGTAAAGGTCCATCAGGAATGCCACAAGGGATTTCAGGTTGCCGGCGTCGGGATAGGGCCCGAACCGCGGGATGTTAAGGGACCGGTCCGGATTCCTGGTTATCACCAGCCTGGGATACTTCTCCCCGGCCGTGACTTCCAGCCATGGATACCTGCTGGAACTCCTCAGGTCCACGTTAAGAGGCGGTTTGAGCATCCTTATCAGCTCGGACTCCAGGACCAGGGCTTCCAGCTCGGTCCTGGTAACCGTCCACTGCACCGTTTCCGACTTCTCGAGAAGGGTTCTGTGCCTTGCGTCGCCGGGATTGGAGAGGTGCCCCCTGAGCCTCTTTATCAGGCTCTTCGCCTTGCCGATGTAGAGCACCTTGCCCCTGCCGTCCAGGAACCTGTAAACCCCGGGAAGGTCAGGGGCACCTGAGACGGACCGCCTGAGAGAATCAGCGGCCACGGCGGACCAGTCTCTTCAGAAGGCTCCTGGTCTCCCCCCCTGCGGTCATAAGGAAGACCGTCAGCGAAACGGCCATAACGATCAACCCCGCTGCGGCAACCGCTGCGGCTCCCTGGAGCAGCCCTTCCGCGGCATAGCCATTCACAATGCTCCTTGCCGGGAGCAGCACCAGAAGTGCCGCCGCGGCCGCTGAGAGCATGGAAAGCCAGTTGCCGGCGGTGATCCCTGAGGGGCCCACCCTTCCCCTGAGGGTTCGCCTGAGCAGGAAAAGATTAACCGCCGACGAAACGCTGCTCGCCAGGGCCAGCCCGGCCAGGGGTTCCGCAAAGCCGGTCCTGAGGAAGAGAACGGTGAGAACGATGTTCATCACTATGTTGAGCCCCATGCAGCCCACGGCTATCTTCACAGGGGTCCTTGTGTCCTTCATGGCGTAGAACACCGGTGCGGTGATCTTAACAGCGGCGTAGAACACCATTCCCGCTGAGTAGTAGCGCAGGGCTGCCGCGGTGAGGGCAAGGGAGTCGCCTGTGAACTCCCCCCTGAAGAACATCACCCTGACCACCGGTTCAGCAAGCACCACCATGAACAGCGATGCGGGGATCATTATCCCGCTCAGGGCAACGGTTGAGAAGTTCAGTGTCCTGCCCGCTTCACCGAGTTTCCCCATGGCGGTCTGCCTGCTCAGTGTGGGCAGCAGGGCGGTGGCAAGGGCAATGGCGAATATGCCCTGGGGCACCTGGGTCACCCTGAGGCCGTAGGAGAGGGCGGCAACGCTACCCTCCCGGAGCATGGAGGCTATAAGCTGGTCCACCAGAATGTTAACCTCGGCGGCCAGAAGCCCGATCAGCGCCGGAACCGCCAGCTTGAGGACCCGCCTCATGCCCGAACTCCGCCAGTTGAAGTCGGGAATGATGCTTATGCCCCTGCTCTTCAGGAAGGGAACCTGAACCAGCAGCTGCAGGAGACCTCCGGCAAGCACGCCTGCGGAATAGGCCCATACCGGAAGCCCGGTCATCCAGGCCCTTGCAAGCACGAAGAGGCCGAAGAGGGCCGAAAGGTTGAAGAGCAGCGGGGCCAGTGCCGGGGCGAGGAAGTGCCTGTGGCTGTTGAGAATGCCCATGCACACCGAAGCAAGCCCAACGAAGAGTATGTACGGGAACAGGAGCCTCAGCAGGCTTGCGGTGAGTTCGCTCTTCCCCGGAACGTCCCTGAATCCGGCTGCGAAAACGTCAACAAGAACCGGAGCCAGGAGCATTCCCAGAAGAACGATCACAACCAGGACCGTTCCGGTGTAGGTGAGTATCCTTCCAGCCAGCTTCCCGGCCCTCTCCTGGCCTTCGGTGACCAGGAGCTCGGTATAGGTGGGGACCAGAGCGGATGCGACCGTAGCCTCCCCGAAGAGCCTCCTGAGGATGTTGGGAATGATGAAAGCAATGGTGAAGGCGTCGGCGGACATCCCGGTGCCCAGCACCGCCGCCTGGCCCACGTCCCTTGCCAGCCCCAGTATCCTGCTCAGGAAGGTAAGCACTCCCAGGAGCCCTGCTGCCCTGGCCACGCTTCTGCCCTCCTGTGCCGGGGTTCCCAGGCCCAGGGGTTCGCCGTGGGTCGTTCCCTCATTCATTTTTCATGCTCCCGCCGGGGTCAGACGGAGATCCGCCACTCTTCCTCAGCCGTCTGGGACAGCCCGGCGCCGCCCTGTGCCAGAACATCCCTCAGCCATTCCAGCGATTTGTCGAACCTGTCCAGAAGCACTTCCTGTCCATCATCGGTGGAAAGCATGAGCAGCTTCGAGTTCTTCGCGTACTTTCCCCGGGAGACCTTGAGGCCGTTCAGGGGCAGGCTCACCGGCTTTCCCTTCACCATGAGCTGGATGAGGATACCCATCTGCATCTGGAACGGGGCCATCTTCCCCAGGTCGTGGAACACGAACCTGCGGTCGGTTACAACTATCCTGCTCCTCACCGGGAACTTCACCTTCTTGCCCTGAAGGGTGTACCTTTTCGTGTCCGTGAATACCCTTTCATCCGGATCAGGCCTGAACGATGCCATATAAGCTCCTTTCCCCGCAGTGATATGATGCATGACTATAAGAAGGCAGGGGCGCAAAGCAAAAGGCCGACCTCCGCGGTGTTGCTGAAAAACCTTATCTTATGCCTTTCCAGGAGGAGCATATGAAGGACAGCCCCTTTTTCCCCGAAGAGGATGTTAGCCTGGTCCTGAACGGGCAGAGCGTTTTCACGGGATCGCTGCTGCTTGCGGACATCTCCGGATTCACCGAGATCACGGAGGCCCTGACGAGGGGCGGCAAGAAAGGCGTGGAAGAACTCTCTTCCCTGCTCAACCGGTGCTTCGACGCAATGATCGGCGCTGTCCATGCCAACGGCGGGACGGTCCTCTCCTTCTCAGGCGACTCCATACTTGCCCGTTTCGACTCGGGGAAGGCGGGAGAATCCTGCGGCGGGCAGATGCTTGCGGCAATGGAGGAGTTCCGCCGGGTGGTGATCCTCGGCGAACGGTTCTCCATCAGGATGAAGGCAGTGGCGGGAAAGGGAAGCTGGAACCAGTTCATACTTGGCAGTCCAGCAAGGGCCCACATGGTGGTGACGGGAGGGGTGGTCAGGGAGCTGGCCGCCAGGGAGGACACAGCCTCACCTGGGGAGCTCATACTGCTGGAAAGCTCCGCCGAGCCCATCTCAGAGATCCTTGCCCCCCCCGAGGTCAACCCCGGGTCCTTCATCTCCCCCGGCGCGGAGAGGCTCCACGGCGAGTACAGACCGGTGACGCCTGTATTCGTTACCGCCAGCTGCCCCTCTGACCGATGGTCCGTCAGAGGTTTTCAGGACCTTGTGGTAAGGGTTCAGGACATCATCGAAGAGCACGGCGGCTACCTGCATCACATAGACGATCTGGTGGCCGGAGGCACCAGGCTCATGGCCCTCTTCGGAGCCCCGGTTTCCCATGGGCGGGACACCGTGAGCGCCGTTGAAGCCGCCCTGGCGATCTCCGGTGACACATACGCCCCATTCCATGTATCCTGCGGCATCGACACCGGTTTCGTATTCGCGGGAATGACAGGGAATGAGGAGAGAAAGCGCTACACGGTGATCGGCGACCCGGTCAACACCGCGGCCAGACTCTCCGAAACGGCCTCCGAAACAGGAGTGACAGTATCCGAAGCGGTTGCAAGGGCCTCCTCCCGGGAGATAGTGTACGAATCTCCCGCCGTTGTGACCCTCAAGGGGAAGAGCAGTGTGCAGAGGGCCTTCCCGGCAGTTGGAGTGGTCCCCGGAGGAACAGACGGCACCTTCGTGGGAAGGGAGAGCGAACTGGCCAGGCTTCTGGAACTGGCCAGGATAGGAGGAGACCCTGTTCTACTCCATGGCGGGGCCGGTGTGGGCAAAAGCACTCTCACCCACCGCTTCGCAGACGAGATATCACCTGAGTTCCCCAGGCTGCTGAAGGGCTTCGCCGGAGAGCGCCGATCCGGATCCTCCATCATGGGAAGCCTTCTGATGAACGCCTGCGGGATCGAACCGGGAATGGCTCCTGAGGAAAAAAGGAGAAGACTTGGTGAACTGATCGACAGAACGGGAGACAAGCAGCTGAAGAGGCGGGAGCCCTTCCTGGCGGGAATGCTCCTTCGCCTGGAGGTGGATGATCCGGGCTTCCTCAGAGTGCCGCCAAAGCTCCGCAGGGAGAACCTTGCCGACGCGCTGGTCCTTCTTCTGTCCATGCGGGGAACGCTGGTGATCATTGAAGACACCCACAGGGCGGGCGAAGAGGAGCTTGAACTCCTCATGGAGGTCATCACAGGGGTAAGGCAGAGATCAGAGGTCTTCTTCCTGCTCACATCCCGTCCTGAAGGGGAACCCATGATACCGGAGGAGACGGTTCCCGGGAGGATCAGCCTGGAAGGTCTCTCCGACGACGAATCAGACGCCCTGCTCTCATCTCACTCCGAAGGGCTGCCTTTGGACGAAAGCATTGCCTCACTCCTCAAGGAGAAGTCCCATGGGAACCCGTTCTTCCTGGTCCAGTTCCTCATGTACCTCAGGGACAGGAACCTGATAAAGGAAGAGAACGGAATGTGGATCAGTTGCGGGGATGCCGGTCTGGAGCAGCTCCCCGAGTCGGTCTTTTCCATGATCATGGCCCGAATAGACACCCTGGCGGAACGCACCAGGGAAAGCCTTAAAGTGGCCAGCGTAGTCGGCATGCGGTTCAGCGAACCCCTTCTAAGCAGCGTTGTGAACCGCAGCGTTCACGCCGAGCTTTCCGAATCCATGAAGGCCGGTCTCACCTTCGTGAACTCCTATGCCGAGCTGGAACACATCTTCAGCCATATGCTCATAAGGGACGTTGCCTACGACTCCCTGCTATCCGAAAGGCGAAAGGAACTCCACCGGGAGATCGGAGAGCACCTCGAAAGGATGAACACAGGTGGGGGTTCCGAGCCTTTCCTGGCGGAGCATTTCCTCAAGGGAGAGGTCTGGGAGAAGGCGGTGGAATACTCCATCAAGGCAGGGGAGCTAGCCTCCGAGGAGTACAGGAACGGCCAGGCACTGGACCATTTCCGCTCTGCTGAATCCGTGCTTGAGGAGCACATGGTGGAAAAGAAAGAGACCCTGGCAAGGTGCTGCCTCCTGTGCGGCAACGTGCTGGACAGGGTTGGCAGCTACGAACCCGCGCTGGAGTACTACGGCAAAACGGTGGCCGCCTCCAGGACCCCGGAACTCACCCTGAAAGCCCTTCTGAGCATGGCCGATATCATCTTCAACCAGGGAAACCTCGACGAATCCATGGAACTCATCACCGAGGTGGAAGCCCTGGCAGAGCAGTCGGAGGATGACCACATGGACATCCGCACCCACGCGGAGGCCTTCAAGGCATGGACCTGCTGCATCAAGGGAGAGATACAGAGGGCTGAGAAGCATGCGCTGAAGGCAGTGGAAATCGGAGAGAGCCTTTCGGGTTACACCGGCTATGAAAAGGCCAGGAAGCTGGGTCACGCCCTTAACACCCTTGCTACGGTGCACTGGGCCAAATCCGAACTCGACAGCGCCAGGGAGCTCTATGAGAAGGCCATAGAACTGGCCCTGGAGAACGGTCTGAAGAGGGAAGCCGCGGTCACCTGGGGAAACATAGGACTCACCCTGGAAAAGCAGGGCCGATATCAGGAAGCCGTGGAAAGCATAGAGAAGCAGCTCCGGACATCAACCGAGATCGGTGAGAAGCTCCTTATTCTGAGCGCCCACGGTGATCTGGGGATGACCTACGCCATGATGGGGGATTTCACCAGAGCGCTGGAGCACACCACCAGGCAGCTGGAACTTTCCACCGCAATGAAGGTTGGCCACGACAGGCATCTGGCCCTGAACCACATGGCTGAGCTTCACATCACCTGCGGCAGGCTTGAGGAAGCGGAAGCTTTCCTTGTTCAGGCCGGGGAGCTGCTGAAGGAAAAGTACATGGAGAGGGCCGAGGCCCACACCCTCTTCACCTCCGCCAGGCTGGCATCGGAGAAAGGCGAGTCAGAGAAGGCTCTTGAGCTCTACGAAAGGTCACTCGAGATCTCCCGGAAGGTACAGTCCCTCTCTTTCCAGCACAGGATCCTCATGGAAAAGGGCACCATCCTCCTGGACAATGGAAAGGTGGAAGAGGCCCGCCAGGCTGCCGTAGAATCCGCGGAGATAGCAGATAAGACCGGCATGGAGACCGCGGAAGCCGGCACCGATTCACTCCAGGGAAGGGTATCCTGCGCCGAAGGTGACCTCCAGGAAGGGCTCAGGAAGCTGCGAAGGGCCTGCGACACCTACAGGCGTCTGGGCACAAGGTTCCATCTGGCGGTGAACCTGAGATGGCTGGGGGAAATCCTGGGTGAAGAGGAAGACGGGCCCCTCCGTCTGGAGGAGGCCCGCCGTCTTTTCAGAGAAATGGGACTCGAGTTCAGACCTAGAATGTTGCCTTGATCGCCGCCCATGTCTCAGAATCCAGGGACTGGGCGTCTGAAGGCACCACTATGGTGCAGCCGTCGGGGGCTGTGACCGTAAGGTCGTCGATCCAGACTGTGTCACCGGGCTCGGAGTAGGTCCTGGCCTCGATCACGAGGCCGGTGTGGCCTTCAACCACGGTCCATGAGTACTCGGCCATGTCCCATCCGGTTCCTGGACCGTATTCCTCCTGACCGCCGGCGCTGCCGTTGTAGCCCTCGATGTCGCCGGGATCGTCGTTCCAGTGGCCCCATATCCTGCAGGAAGGTGACGCGGAGGGCGTCATATCGTAGCGCCAGAAGCTGGCGGTGACCACATCGCCGTCGGAGAGGCCGGTGACCCACGCAACGAATGCCTGGGGGGTACCGGAGGCCTGGTCGTCCACCAGCTTCAGTGACTGGCTGCCGCCGTGGATCGGATCGGTGTCTATGCTTGCGATAATGTCGCCGTAAGAGCCGAGAATGGTGTCGGAGCCCTCCCAGCCGCATGTGGCCGTGACATCGGCAAATGCCGCGGTGAATGCCGCCGCGGCGAGAACGAGTAGCAGTGATCTCATCTTCTCTCCCCCTTGGTGTTTCGGTTCATCGGTAATTTCCACCCCTTTCCGGGTCTATCATAACCCCAAAATGCACTTTTCATCAAGAACGGCTGACCCCCTTTTCCGGGATGGTCCAGCTTGACCCCGGGGCACATAATGCCGATTATAGAAATAGAATTACATAACTCGACGAAGGAGCATACCATGAACGCATCACTGGTGATAATGGCCATTTCGGTTCTTTCCTCCAATGTGGCAGTGGAGATGGACATCCCGGACCAGCCCTTCTTCCTGCTGGAGGATGAGCTAAGCGGCGGGAACATCCTCTGCATGGATAGAGGTTTCATAGGAACTGCCGCCGGGTACCCGGACCTTCCATCCGTTTCGAACACCATTCCCCTGCCCCCTGGAATGACCGCCGTTTACGCGGAAGCAGTGAACTGCCGCTGGGAAACCGTGGATCTTGCCGGAGGGATCAGACCTCTGCCTGAACCCTGCGTGCTCTCCGGAACTCCTTCCAGTACCGCAGAACCTGCGCCGGTGTTCTCCATGGATGCCTTCTGGCCGGCAGAACCGGTGGAGCTGGCTGGAACCGGATATCCCCGGGGAACACCGGCGGCGGAGGTGATCATCCATCCCCTGAGGTACAATCCGGTCACAGGCGAGCTTCAGAGGCTGGTATCCGGAACCGTCAGCATAGGGACCGCTCCGGGGCAAAGATCCCTCTCCCCCTCTCCCCTCTCTTCTGATCCTGAAACGGTCCTGCTGATCATCACATCGTCCGACATCCGGGAACCCTTCGACTCACTTGCGGCATGGAGGACCGCCGAAGGAATACCCACGGAAGTGGTGACAACCGACCAGGTTTACACCACCCCGGGAACCGACGATGCGGAGAGGATAAGGAACTACATCATCGAAAGGTACCAGAACGACGGCATCGAAATGGTGCTGCTGGGGGGAGACACGAACTACATTCCCTGCAGGTTCGCCTACCCCATGTCATATGAATGGTCCGGGGGCAGGGAGGACAATATGCCCTGCGACCTGTACTTCTCCGACCTCGACGGCACCTGGAACCTTGACGGCGACGACATCTGGGGCGAAGTAGAGGACTCCGTGGATCTCTGGCAGGATGTTCTCGTGGGCAGGGCCCCCTGCGAGGACATTGATGAGGCCTGGACCTTCTGGAACAAGATAAAGACTTATGAGACAACGGATCCAGGCCATTTCGAGAACGCCCTTCTCGCAGCTGCCGTTCTCTGGCAGAACCCCTTCACCGACGAAGCGGTACTGAAGAGGTACATCAGGGACAACTACCTTCCAGGATGGTTCACCAGCACCGAGCTCTACCAGACCGAGGGCAACTACAACACCTCCACCGTGGTTCAGGCGCTGGAAATGGGAGCCGGATACGTGAACCTGAACGACCATGGCTGGATCAACATCGTGGGCTGCCTGGACAACGACGATGTATCCGCCATAGACTCCGACGACAGGTACTTCGGTATGATGTATTCTGTGGGCTGCTGGACAAGCGCTTTCGATTCAGACTGCATATCGGAAAGGTTCCTGAACAACCCCGACGGATGCGGGGTCTCGTACATCGGCAACTCCTCCTACGGATGGGGTTCGCCTGGCAATCCCCTCTTCGGGTATTCCGACAGGTTCGACCGGGAGCTCTTCAAGCTGCTGTTTCAGGAGCCTCAGCTTCGCCTGGGCGAACTCCTCGCCGGGGCGAAGGACTCGTACATACCCTTCGCCCAACAGGAGAACTGCTACCGGTGCGTCCTCTACATGGTGAACCTCCTGGGCGACCCCTCCATGAGGACCTTCAGAAGGACCCCTGTGATCCCGGAGATCCAGTGCCCGGACATCGTTTCCGATTACACCTCCTTCTTCCCGGTCACCGTAACCGTTCCAGGGGAATGGCAGCCAGAGGACATCACCGTATGCCTCAGCGACCCGGAACTCGACACATATCATGTGGCTGTGCTGGACGGTTCCGGACACCATGTCTTTCAGCTGGACACCCCGCCTGATGACGACCTTAAGCTAACCGTCACCGGTGCCGACCTGAGAAGGACCTCAATTACGGTACCCATGGCATCGGGACCTGTGCCTCTCCTGGCAGGGGTTTCCATGGAATCCAGCCCGTCTCCTGGAAGCGAATGCGCCATAACGGTAACACTGCAGAACGGAGGAACGGAGGTCCTCACAGGGCTGGACCTCACAGCCGTACTGCTGGAAGGCCCCGGCTCCCTCACCCAGCCCTTCACCTCCTACGGTGATCTCTCCCCCGGGGCATCCTCCTCAGGCGGCCAGCCCCTGGAACTGCTGGTGGACTCCGGGGCTTCCACCGGGGAGATACTGGAGCTGCAGCTGGAACTCACCGCCGACCAGGGGGAGTGGATCATACCGCTGCCGCTACTGGTGTATGCCCCGGGCCTCTACTTCGCGTCTTTCTCGGTGGATGATTCCGCAGGGGGCAACGGAAACGGCTATGCGGAACAGGGAGAGAGCTTCTTCCTTGAACTCTCCATCGCCAACTCGGGACTCCTTGCGGCAACGGATGTCACAGCATCCGTTTCCTCCCAGGAGAGCTGGCTCACATGGACCGTTCCATCGGCGTCGGCCCCGCAGATCGATCCTGAAGCAACTGCACAGCTCACCTTTCAGGGCAATGTGTCCACATCCGCCCCGGGCACGGCTTTCCCCACCATAACTCTTTCCACCGAAGCCGTCCCCCAGTGGAGCGGAGAAGAGGAGATCACCTTCATCATAGGGCAGTTCAACCAGAGCAGCGATTTCGAGAACGGTCCGGATTACTGGACCCACCAGGGCGAACCCGATCAGTGGCACCTCTCCCAGGGGGAGCCCCATTCCGGCCAGTGGGCCTGGTGGTGCGGCGATGAGAACACCGGCACCTACCAGGACGACATGGACTGCTCACTCCTTTCCCCCGCCCTGCTCCTTGCCCCAGAAGCAGAACTGTCTTTCTGGTCATGTTTCGATGTGGACCTCTACGGTTCCGACGGGCTGTATGTGATACTCAGGGATCTTGACGGAGGCACATCGGATACCCTGGACTTCATCGGCGCAGGGGGGCTCCTGGGGATCGAGTCCTTCGGAGTGGACGGGAACATGATGTGGCTGCCCAGGACCTATGATCTTTCCGAGTACACCCCGGGGACAACGGTACAGGTCGAATTCTGCTTCCACTCCGACAACGAGGAGGCCGGAGCCGGAGCCTTTCACATAGACGATGTCACCATCGACGGGTACCGTCTCGAGAACGGCACAGGCGGGCCGGATCAGCCATTCCTCATGGGGCTGCCGAGACCCAACCCCACAAGGGGAGCCTTCTCAATCGACCTCGCTTCATCCCTGGGAGGCTGGAAGGTAACCGTGTTCGACATCGCGGGAAGGGTGGTTGCTGAAACAACAGGCGAAAACCCATGGTTCGGTGAGCTTGCCATATCCCTTGGAAGTCCTTCAGCCGGAGTGTACCTCATCAGGGCCGAGAACCCGGAACAGACGGCTGCGGCGAAAGTTATAGTAACTACGGATCGTTGACACCAGGCAACTGAGCCGCTATAGAATGGGAAACCGAAAGGAGTTTCATGAAAAGAATTGCTGTAATGGCCCTACTGGTTCTTGCCGGGGCGGCCTTCGCCGACTATCAGGTGGTCTCCACCATCGACGCCCCGGATACGAACATCTCCGGTCTCGGCTTCGGGAACGGATCGCTGTGGGCGGTGGACGGCACCACCGAGTACGCCTACGAGGTCGATCCGCAGACCGGAGCGGTGATCAACAGCTGGTACATTGAGAACACCACAAGGGTGCCCACCGGCTGCACCTTCGCCAATAACACACTCTACATTGCCTGCGGCACCACTCCAGACATCACACTGGCCTACTGCTACAAGTACACCTCAGCCGGAGTCTATTCGGGGATGTTCTCCCTGGACTGTTGAGGAAGCGATCTCGACCGGGAGGTTACCGGTCTCGCAACTGGAAACAGCAAGATCTACGGCGCAGGTGTGGATGCTCAGACAATGAAGGAATGCCTTGAGATCTACAACTACTCGGGCTCCATTCAGACAGGCCCCGAGTTCATGGTGGAACTAGGCATCGACTTCTACGACATCGCCTATGGCGACGGCAAATGGTGGTACGCCTGCAACGATGCCCAGTATCCCGTAAGGGCCTACGACGGCAACGGCACACTTGTGGAATCCATCGATTCATCGGTTATACCAGCAGCCCATGGACTCACCATCGACGACGAGGGCTACCTGTGGGCCAGCAACATGGACACCGATGAGATCTACAGGATAAACCTCAACGCTTCTTCCCTCACCAGGAACACCTGGGGCGGGATCAAGGCTACATTCTAGGTATCATTTCAGGGGGTTCCGGCACCGCCGGGGCCCCCGATCCCCAGGAACTCTTCCAGCTCTCCCAGATACTCGTGCTCCGGCACGAACCCCCCGTCCTCAAGGAATGGCGGGAAGATGATGGTGTTTCCGTCGCAGTCCCTGCCGCCGGCCAGGAAGACGAACTCCTCCCCGGCATAGTCCGGGTCTTCCATATCGTCCCTGATCCCCACCCTGAACACGGTGTACCCGACGCAGTCCATGGCGAGCCTGCCGGTGGCGTCTATAAGGTAGCCGGAAAGCGGAGCCTCGATACGCCTCACGCCCACGACGATCATGTCCTCCCCGCCCATTTCGTAGAGTCTTAGAAGGGCTGAGAACACCGCCTGGGAAGCCCCGTAAGCCCCGGGGCTCTCCACCGACTCCAGGTGAGCCTCCGGTGAAACGTGACGGGCCAGCACCGCGTCAGCCATTCCGGGGAACATCGAGGCGAAGACCATTATGAATGAGGGAACCACCCAGCTAATCTCGATCATCTTCATTCCTCCCAAGCTCGCTGTACTTCAGGCTGCTTCCCCTGGAGATATCTGCGGGGTACTTCCGCCGGTTGATCTCCAGCTTCCGGAATGCAGCTTTGAACGGATCTATTCCCAGCTTGTCAGAAAGATTGAGCAGATAGATCAGAACATCCGCTATCTCTTCTCCCGCATGCTCTATCTCCCCCTCCGAGGGACTCCAGCTCTCCTCCTCGGTGCACCACTGGAATATCTCGGCCAGCTCCGCCGACTCGATAAGCACCGACATTGCCAGATTCTTGGGGGAATGGTACTTCCCCCAGTCCCTCTCGCTGTTGAACTCCCGTATTCTCTCAAGCAGTTCATCGTGCATGGACCCTCCCATCGTTCACTCCATAATAACCGCCGTGAGCCTCCAGGGGAATAGACAGCTGGCCGGTTTGTACCATATCCGTTAGAATGAAACATCACCGGAAAAGGAAGGAAGTACCGATATGAGAACGATGTGGATGCTTGTGCTGTCGCTCTTCACCCTGGGCGGCTGTTCCTCCGGGGGAACCGCCGAGGTCCTTAGCTGCCCGCTGGAGGGGACCATGGAGAACTCTTTCGCAAGGTTCTACGAGCCGGTGGAGTGGTCCTTTTCGCCGGACATGATGGAAATGGGTCTGCCCGTGGACCCTTCCAAGGTGATCAACATCCGTGAGGCCCTGTTCTACAACGGTCTCTCCGAGCTTCCGGAACCACTATCGAGGAACGGCTTCGTGGTGCTGCCCGCAGGCAGACCCACCGACAACCCCGTGACAGCGTTCCAGCGCCTGGAGGACACAGGTCTTCCTGTTTATGTCTCCAGCGGCATTCCCCTTCACCTTCTGCACATCTTCTTCGACCAGATCCTGCAGCAGGTGGAGACCGACCACCTCTACGGCGACCTGGTCATTGTCTGCACGGCGCTCTACGAAAGCAGCCTGGCCAGGGATGACCTTACCGGAGCGGCGTTCTTCGCCATTCCCCTCGCCTGGCTGGACGGGGGCTTCAGCCCTGATCAAAGGATAAGCGAAAACGTGGAAGCCGAGGTGGCGCTGATGGAGGCTCACCAGGGGTTCGCGGAAAGCCCTGTGTTCGGCTACGAGGAAGACTACTCCCAGTACGTTCCCCGTGGTCACTACACCGCCAGCGAGGAGCTGGAGAATTACTTCATGGCAATGATGTACCTGGGCAGGCTGACCTTCCCTCTGAAGGGAGGCTCGCCCTGGGGACCACAGGAGGAGTTCCTTGTCTCGGCGGAAGATGCTGAGCGGCTGACCACCACTGCCCTGCTCATGGTCAGCGACCTTAACACCCTCACCGATGAAGAGGGTGACCCTCTCATCGGTAAATGGAGAAGGATCTATGAGATAACCGCCTTCTTCGCCGGTTTCGCAGACGACCTTTCCGTGATGGAGTATCAGAGGGCCGCCGCGGAGACCGCCGGCGAGAGCTTCGACTCTTCCCTTCTCTCCACCGACGGCTTCAGGGGCTCATTCCTGGCATACATCGTGGAGAACTTCCGGGGACCGTCCATATACAGCGGCACAGGAGCCTCGGCTGTAATGCCCGACCAGGCAGGGGACTTCAATCCGGAGGACTTTGCAGGCCTCCTGGGAAAGACCACAGGTTTCCGGTTCCTGGGCCAGAGGTACACACCGGACAGCCACATGCTGGGAAACATGGTGTTCCCGTCGGTGGGCAGGAACGACCGGGGCGAGGAGAGGTTCATGCCATCGGGGCTGGACGTTGCCGCGGCCTTCAGGTGCCATGCCGCCCTGGAGATAATCCAGGAGAACGGCACCACGACCCATCTCCACTACCCGGACACCCTGGTGTCCATGCAGGCCATGATAGACGGCTACTCCATGGATGACTGGCACGCAACCCTCTACATGTGCTGGCTCCATTCCCTGAGGCTGCTGGCGGCTCCCAGGGGTGCGGGATACCCGGACTTCATGCAGACCGACGGGTGGAACAGGTGCACCCTTTCCACCTTCCTGGCCTCCTGGGCCATGCTCAGGCACGACACCATACTCTACGCCAAGCAGAGCTACACCGCCCTTGCAGGGTGCGCTCCTCCCATGGAGGAGGAGCCTGTTCCCTCCGCGGGGTTCGTGGAGCCTGTGCCTGAGGTCTACGCGGAACTCAGGGCCACCCTGGGAATGGCCAGGAACGGCCTGGAACACTACGATCTCCTGGAGGGGGACATCGCCAGAAGGTTCGAAAGCGCTGAAAGCCTGCTGGAAAGGCTGCAGGACATCGCCGAGAGGGAACTCGAGGGAGGCCTCCTCACGGAAGACGACGCGGACTTCCTGAAGGGGTTCGCCTCATACCTGGAGAGCGCAATATCCTGGGGCGGCGACACCACCGAGGGCCTTGAGACCTCCCTGATAGCCGATGTTCACACCGACCAGAACACCGGCAGTGTTCTGGAGGTGGCAAGCGGCAATCTCGATAACTGCGTGGTGATCTACCGCAGGGCCGACGGCGTGGTTGAAGCCGCGGTGGGGCCTGTGCTGAGCTACTACGAATTCACCTGGCCCATGGGCGACAGGCTCACCGACGAGGCTTGGAGGGAACTCCTGGAGGACGATCCTGAGAGACCAGAATGGACCGGGGACTACCTGGTTCTCCCCAGCGCCCCCTGAAGCGCTCTGCCCAGCCTCTGGAGGTGCAGTGAGCCGAAAAGGGTGTTGGCCAGCAGTATGCCCAGCCGGTAGTAGAGCCACGACAGGATAACGGGAAGAAGGATCAGGTCGAAGGGCCATGAGGCGGAACCGAACCAGATGTAGTTGGAGAGGCCCTTCACCAGAAGGATGACATCCCTGCCTTCCCCGCCTGTCTCCTCAAGCTCCCTTCCGTCTTCTGCAAAGGATTCCATCCTGTGCTCCGCCGCCAGGCGGAGAGGGCCGGTGTAGATCCTTCCCAGACCATCTGCTGTGAGCACCGCCAGGGGGATGGCTGCCATGAACACCCATGCGGAAATGCCCAGGGCCATTGCACCGTTCCGAAGCTTCCTGTCCCTCTCCACATGCGGTATCACCGCCAGGAAGGCGAACATCACCCCAAGCAGGATGAAACCCAGCGGTCCTGCAAGTATGAGGAAGATACTGGTCACCCCGGCGAAGACCCCCGCCGCATCCGTAGCCGGAAAAGAAAACGACAGGGGATCGTCCAGCTGCCCCATCGGACCTGAATGGGATGATAACCCGGGGGAACCCTTCAGCAGAGCAAGGGCTTCGGACGCATTTTCCAGGGAAGAACGATAGCTCTCAAGGCCTGCCTTGTGACGGTGAATAACGCCCCTTGCCGGCGGTACCAGCGGTCCTCCTGCCGCTCCTGCAAGGAACCCGGCGAGAGAGAGCAGGGCGAGGAGCGAGAAAGCGGCGGTCTTCGTGAGCAGCCGTGAATCCATGGGGCATCTCCCTTTGCCTGGGGTTCAGGTTTGCTTATTATGGCTCAATGGAAGCCAAGCGGAAAGACCGGTTCTCCCCTCTCCCGGCGGTTATCCTTTTGCTTTGCGCCGCCGCGTGGGGACAGATCCGAACTGACATATCCATCGAACCGTCCAGCGTTTCGGTCTCAGCGGAGCTGAATGCCGTGGAACTGCCCGGCACCGTATCCCCGGAAGCCGTTTCCCCCGAGTTCGCCGGAGCCCCGCCGATCATGCTGCGGACGGTACTGCTTCCCCCGGGGACCCGGGCAGAGCAGGTGAAGCTGACGAACGCTCAGTGGGTCACCGTGGCAGAAGGGCTTCCCCAGGGAGCCTTCGCGGTTGCCGGTCCCGGAACCGCCGGGCTCCTGAGGCAGGGCTCCGCCATGGGTTACAGGGTCGCCACTGTTTTCCTTTCGCCTCTTAGGTACGACGAGGATGCCGGAACACTGGAGCTCCTTGCCTCTGGATCAGTGGATGTAACCACCGGCCCCCTGGAAGGCGAGACACTGGTTCCCCTCAGGGAATCGCCCCTGTCCGCAGCGGTGAGGAACCGGGGGATCCAGTCAATGATCTCCGGAACAGATTCGACTCCGCTCTACCCTCTAGTCCCCGTGGATGACCCCGGCGGCGCTCCGGGCCCCCTTCAGATAACCGAGTTCCCTTCGCTTCAGGGGGACTGTGCCGATATGGTGATAGTTACCACTGAAGCCCTCCAGGAGAGCTTCCAGCAGCTGGCGGACCACAGGACTTCAAGGGGGGTGCTCACCACCATCCGAACGGTTGAATGGATAGGGCAGCACTACTCCGGATGCGACATCCAGGACCGGATAAGGAACTTCCTCAGGGACGCCCACGAGCACTGGGGAATACAGGCCGTACTCCTCGGGGGCGACCACGAACAGGTCCCCGCCAGGGAGACAGGGGGCTGGAGCTACATCCCCGTTCCCTTTCCCTTCCTGGGCCTCCCCTCCGACGACTACTACGGAGATCTCGACGGCGACTGGAGCTACGACGGCTCCGTGTGGAGGGTGATGAACGAACTGGGATACCTGGACATCTGCACCGGCAGATGGCCGGTGAACACCCCCGGTGACGTTGAGACAATGATGGAGAAGCTGCTTCTTTATGAAGCCCCATCCTCACTCCCTGAGAACTTCGCAAGGAAGGTCCTCCTGCTGGGCTCCAACAACCCGGCGGGTTCAGGGGCTGACGACATGGCTCTCCTGGGTGAAATGCTCATGGGGAATTCGGCGTCCGGTTACCTTGACAGGCCTGTGGAGCTCTATTACCCCCACGAGCTCCCCCAGGGTGACCTGAACAGGAACAACGCCCTGAACCAGTTCGACCAGGGATACAATCTCATAGTCCACGCCGGCCACGGTGAGATACACAAGCTGGGAACGGCGGGTAACGGCACCCTGGGTCAGTACATGTGGGACTCGGACTTCGCCACCATGCTCAACTCCGGTGAACCATCCATACTCTGGACCCTGGGGTGCGACCCGGCCCACTTCGACGGAGCCTACAGCTTCGCCGAGGCCGGGCTGCTTACATCTGGGGAAACCGGGCTGGTGGCGGCCATTGCTAACCCCAGGATGGGCATGCACCAGCAGAAGACAACAGCCTACGTGTTCTGCGACGCCCTCTTCGGAACGGGCTACATCGCACAGATGTTTCAGCGCCAGGCCCTCCACTGGCCCCTGACATTCCTGGGCGAGGCCTACAGATCATCGAAGAACCTCTCCGACTACTCCTATCTCTACCTTAACCTCCTGGGCGACCCGATGATGACCGTATGGCGCGGTGATCCCGGACAGCTGCAGATAACCGCCTCTCCGCTGTTCCTCACCGAAGGCATCTCGAGCCAGGTGTCGGTGGAGGTCAGGGAGAACGGCATCCCTGTCCCGGGCGCCACCGTGGTTCTCTGGAAGCCGGGAGAAGTGTACGCGTCGGGAACCACCAACGGGAACGGAACGGCTGCATTCCAGGGGGTAGTCCCTCTGAATGGAGGACAAAGCGAATACCTGCAGATAACCGCCCTTAAACCCACCGACGACCTGGGCTCCGCACTGATCGCCCCGGCGCCAAGACTGGCGGGAACGCTCTCCATTGGTGTTCTCGATGCGCAGGGGCCGGTCGTGGCACTCCAGGAACAGGCAGTAGACCCTCAGGGAGACGGAACCGCATCCCCCGGAGAAACGGTTGAGATATCCCTCACCGCCGTGAACAATGGGGGTTCCCTGGCCCAGGGCCCCCAGGCCGAGATAGCCATTCTCCAGGGAGGGGAGTTCATCTCCTCCATCCCCTGCGGCACCGCGGTCTTCCCCGACATCCCGCCGGGAGGATCCGCGGTATCGCTCCAGGACATTCAGCTGGAGATAGCCCCGAATACCCCGGATGGAGCGGCCATCCTATTCCAGGCGGATATCTTCTGCCCTGGATTCCAGGGTTCATCCCAGCTGCTTGTAACCGTGAACTCCCCGGAGTATCGGCTCACCGTCTCCGACCCCTGGATAGAAGGCCATGCAGACTCCACGGTGATCACCATTTCGGGAATGCTCCTTGCCAACATGGGTCTCTCCCAGGATGAATGGGTGAACATCACGGCATCCGCCGTGGATCCGCCGGAACCATTTATCGTGAATACAATACAGACGGGAACCATTCCACGGAACTCCGCTGAAAACGTAACGGGCTCGATTCATCTGACCATCACCCCCCAGTCGCCGGACTCCCCATGGCTCGAGAAGGATTTCCCGGGCTGTTCCTTCCAGATAAGGGCTCTCTCACCGTCGGCGAACCAGACCGCCGCTGCCTTCTCGGCCCAGAATATCCACCAGCTTCAGGAACAGCAGGTTCCCCAGCCGGAGGCCCTTTCCGTGAAGGAAGCCGGGGACGACTTCATAAGCATCACCTGGGAACACACCGGCATCCCATCCCAGACAGGGTACTATGTGTACCTCAACGGAGAGCGGACCGCTCCTCTGCCCCTTCCGGTGAAGGAGATCACCGTCACCGGTCTGCAGGCTTCAACCGAGTACTCACTGGAGGTCACGGCGGTGGACCTTATCCTCAGGGAGAGCGAACCGTCGGCGATACAGGTGTCCACAGCCCGGGGGCAGGTGCCAGGCTGGCCGCTGAATCTTTCAGGCTCCCCCGGCGCGGGACCACTGGCCGTGGATCTGGACGGTGACGGAGCAGATGAACTTGCGGCGGGCATATCCTTTGGTGAGGTAATCATCATCGAAAGGAACGGAAGCTTCCAGAGGCTCTCGCCCCCTGCTGGCTTCCTGTACGACAGGCTCCTGGGCATCTCAGCGGGGGATGTCACCGGCGACGGGAAGCCGGACATAGTGGCGGCCTACCAGCAGCACATCGAGCTGCAGGGGCAGGAGAAGGTATCGATCGTTCTCTACTCCCGTCCGGGAACGGTATGGACATCCGCGGAGATCGCTTCAACGAACACCGACGAAGAACTCTCCTCCACCATAGTCGGAGGGTCTCCCCTGCTGATCCAGGCCAACGGGACACAAGAGCTTGAAATAGCCCTGAGGACAAGGGGCAACAATGAAGGCGCCCCCCATCTTTACGTCTGGAAGAGAACATCCCCCGGGACATGGGAGCCCTTTTCCGGTGACTTCCCCATTCCGCTCTCAGGCGGTTTCTTCGACACACCCTCCGCAGCGGACATAGACGGCGACGGCCTGGAGGAGCTCTTCACCACCACCTACACTGCCGGGGAGCCGGGCACCTCAATACTGGCGGTTGACTTCCATCAGAACGGCACGGTTACCACCTCCCTCCACGACCTGCCCGAACTGAACACCCAGGCGCAGCTTGCAAGGGCCTTCGGCACCCTGGCCATCACCGAGATCGAAGGAGCCTTCTACATCGCAGCCGCCGCCAAGCCCGAATCATTCTGCAGTTCAATGAAGATGCTTTTCGTGCTCTCGGTGGGAAAAACCGAAACCATAGAGATGGATATCCTCTGGCAGACCGGCTGGCTCCAGGGGAAGGACTACTTCGGGAACATGCCCGGCCCCACCCTGGCCTCGGTAACGGGATCCCAATCGCTGGAAGTGATCTACCTCCTTAATGGAGGGCTCTACCAGTCCGAGGGCGTTGTTACCGGCTTCGACCTGCTAACGGGAGCAAGGGTCTTCCAGAGCGAGCCCACGCCATTCGACCCGGTGGCCGGAGCAGGCGGCGCGGACATAAGGTCCCAGGCCATAGCCGGAGCTGTCACGACACAGGGTTCCAGCGAATCAGCCGTTTTCACGGGATTCTCCACCACCTTTGCAGGGATAGATCCGAGCCTGTCGGGAATGTCAGTTCCCGGCTTCCCCGGCTACTCCAGGGACGGCGTCTGGGCTGCGCCGGTGATCGCAGACATGGATCAGGACGGGTCAGTGGAGCTTCTGTTCATTGACAATTCCGGGCACGCGGCACTGTTCGACCTCCAGGAATACGGCACATCGCCGAACGCCTGGCCCATGTACCAGGCCAATCCCAGGAGGACAGGCTTCGTACAGTCGCCGGACACCGAACCCAGCCTTGACATATCCCTCGCCATGGAGCACAGCGCCCCCCTCACCCCGGCAGGGGGCACAACGGTGGTGGTGGAGGTAACCGGACTTGTGCACCCCTGCAATGCCTCCATCCCGGTTCAGGGTAGAACGGTCACGGTGGCCATGTTCGAAGCAGAACAGCTTGTGGCCAGTGCGGAAGTGCCCCTGGAGAATGGCCTGCACAGGACTTTCCTCCCGAGGGCAGCTGCGAACTCGAGGATATCCGTCGACCCCGGTAACGAATACAGCGAGGCCGACGAGACCAATAACGAACTGTTCTGCAGAGTGGTTGAGGATCTCTCCATATCCGTGCCGTCCCCATCAAGAGAGCTTGCGGTGGAATTCTTTCTGCCTGAAGGCTGCTCCGAAGGAATTGACTGGCGGGTGTACTCCATCGACGGACGGACGGTGGCAAGG
>NPID01002350.1_pt2 | contig 24741 bp, 25 predicted proteins | sample 8637491 | NCBI WGS metagenome assembly NPID01 (sample SAMN07420843, study PRJNA396082) | bioreactor metagenome | isolation source: sample BA6 brine-fed electro-methanogenic bioreactor BA | place: Japan: Kochi | collected 2016-06-14 | reverse complement strand
GTGGATTTGCCGATGCCGCCTTTGCCGGAGATTGCGATCGGACGAAGTTTTTTCGCTGCCATGACGTTCTTCCTCTCATTTCTTGGGTTGGTTTTTTCGGGCCGCGCTTTTTCGCTTTCCCCCGAGGCGGCATCCCCGTTGATACGTCCGGGTAGGCCAAAAATCGCTGCCGATCTGAAAAAAGGATGCCCCACCCGGACGATCCGGGTGAGGCATCCTTGCCCGCGCGGCTCCGCCGTGGCGCCGCTGTCACCTGTCAACTTGCTGCCGAAAAATAAAAAAGCCCGACAGGGAGAAATTCCCTTCGGGCCTCGTTGCCTGGTCACCGGGACACAGCGTCGTGTCCGCTCCGCGTTACGACCTCTCTTGTAGCAGGGGCTGTGCCAAAACTGAAAGAACCTGGATAAACTCCTGAAAATGCAGATATCTAATCCATCTCAGGGATTTTCTGCCCGGGCTTCCTCGGTCTCCTTATGCCTAGTTCTTCAGCACCGGCTGCTCAGATGATGAACAAACCGAAGGCAACTTCCGCCGCCGCCCCCCCTGGGTGCTGAACCAAGCAGCCGACCGGGCCAGAAGCATTGAGATCTGTGCAAAGCCGTTTAAAATGTAGTTAAAGGCTGGAACCAGCAAGCCTTAAACCTTCTCGGGAGGCTGATCATGAACAACCTTCAACTGAGCGACGAGGAAAGGAAAGTTTTGGCCGATGTCCTGGATGCAAGTCTCTCGGAACTGGGTGACGAAATCTCCCATACCGACACGCGGGATTACCGTCAGTTCCTCAAGGACCGGAAGGAGGTCCTTACCAAAATCCGCGGCATGCTGCACTGACGGCAGCCCGGGGAAGGCATCCGGGCGAGGAGAACATGGCGGCGAAGGGGCGCCCCAACCCGCAGACGACAAAAAGGACGGTAATGCCGTCCTTTTTGTCGTCTGGCTTTTCTGGCTGTTTATCCATCGCTTACTTTAACTACCCGGTCTGCTGTCGAAGGGTATTGCGGTAAACCTCCGCGTCGCTTTCCGAGAAACAGACAAAAAAGACCCTTTCTATCGAAGTCGGCTTCCCCAGAAATTCACGCACCTCCCGGATGGCGATCCGGCAGGCGCGGTCGAGGGGAAAACGGTAGGCCCCGGTGCTGATCGACGGAAAGGCGATGGAGACGAGGCCATGGTCTGCGGCCAGCTGCAGGCTGTTGCGGTAACAGGCCGCCAGTTGCTCCTCCTCGCCTCGGCTGCCGCCGTGCCAGACGGGGCCGACCGTGTGGATCACCTTGTGGGCCGGCAGCTCATAGCCTTCGGTGATTCTGGCTTCGCCGGTCGGGCATCCGCCGAGGGTCCTGCATTCGTCCAGCAGCTTGGGTCCCGCGGCACGGTGGATGGCGCCGTCGACCCCGCCGCCGCCGAGCAGGCTGGTGTTGGCGGCATTGACGATGGCATCGACCGCCATTCCGGTAATGTCTCCCTGGACGATTTCGATCGCGGATTCGCTCATCGGGGCCTCCTTGGGCAGAAAATCGGTTGGCGAAAAACGCCTTTGCTACTACTACGAGCATACCCTATCTTCCGGCGTTCGAAACCCGTCCCGACAGCTCCACCATTCCCGCCTTCGGCAAACCACCGCAGGGTCGGCCTTTTGACCTGAACCGGCGCTGCGAAACGCCCCGCCGGGTGGTTTGCGGCCAGCCGCAGAACGATCGCAAGTCATTGTAATTACCCGTCGCGATCCTGATTGTGCGTTACGTGAACCGGTCGCCCGAAAATCGGGGCACATTATTTGCTCATCAAGATCGGCATGTTCGATGTTGCGCGTTGGTTTGACGCCACCAGGAGGAGTTTTCCCGAACGGAAAGGAAGGTTCCGTCATGCTTCGCATTATCATCCTCTTGCAGACCGTGCTGGTTTTTTCGCTGGCTCTCGGGCCGATCGGCCTGGCTCATTCGGGCTCTTTCAGCCTGGCGGACCTGGTGGTCGTTAAAAAATCGAACCGCAAACTCTACTTGTACAGCGGCGATCGCCTGCTCAAATCCTACAACATTCGGCTCGGCAAGAATCCTGTCGGCCACAAACTGCAGCGCGGCGACTCGCGCACTCCGGAAGGCCGCTATCTTCTCGACTGGCGCAATCCGCAGAGCCGCTTTCATCGTTCCATCCACATCTCCTACCCCAACGCTCAGGACCGCCGGCGCGCCCTGGAACTCGGGGTCGACCCCGGCGACAGTATCATGATCCACGGCCTGCCCAACCGTTACCGGGACGCCGAGGAGTTCTTCATGAGCCGCGACTGGACCGAAGGGTGCATCGCCGTCAGCAACCGCGCCATGTCCGAGATCTGGAGAATGGTCGCCAACAACACGGTGATCGAAATCCACCCCTGAAGCGGTTTTACCCGGTGAGCGAGGGCGACCGCCGGACCAGGCGCGCACCCAGCTCGAGGACCTCCTGTCGAACCTGGGGATCGAGTTTTTTCACCCAACGCCGGGGAAACGATTCGATTCCATAAAAAGCCCCCGCGATCATTCCGGCGATAGCGCCCGTGGTATCGGCATCCCCTCCCTGGTTCACAACCCCGGTCAGGCATTCCTCGAAAGTGGCGGTGGTAAACAGATAATGAAAAACCGTCTGCATGGTATCGACCACGTAGCCGGTTGCATTGCCCTGGTATTTGTTGAAACGGAAATTGGGGTACTTCGCCACCAGCTCCCGGGTCAGGGCATGGAGGGCAAAGCGGTCGGCGCCCAGGAGGGCCTGGTGCACCATCTGTCCGGTGGTCACGCAGGCGGCATCGGAGAGGGGGTGATGGTGGGTGATGCGGGCCTGCTCGAGGGCGCAGCGCTCCAGCAGGGCTTGGTCGCCAAGGCTGAACAAGGCCACCGGCGCCATCCGCATGACCGCGCCGTTACCGGCGTCCCACTCGTTGTACGGGGCTTGGAGCTGCCCCTTGAGCATGTAGGCGCGGATTCCCTTGCGGCAGGTCGAGCCGATATCGATCGGTTTGCTCCTCATCCAGGCGACGAAATGGTCGGCGATGCCTTGCAGGTCCCATTTTCCGGCCGAAACCAGCGCCCGGGCGATGCACAGGGACATTTCCGTGTCATCGGTGACCTGGCCGGCCTTGACGTTGAGCCATCCGCCACCGATCATTTTGCGGTGGACCTTGAACCGGCTTCGTATTTCCCCGGGGGTCATGAACTCGGTGGTGGCCCCCAGAGCATCGCCGATCGCCAGGCCGAGAAAAGCGGCCTGGGCGCGGGAGAGAATTTCATCTAAAGGCAAAGGCATAAGAAATTCGGCCACGAATCGCACGAATAATCGCGAATCCGGATTCAAGCCCTGGGTGCAGGGTCTTCATTATTCGTGACCATTCGTGCCATTCGTGGCAAAGAAAGATTTTTTCTATCCCCCCGTCAGCACCTTCACCTCGTACTCCCCGCCGATCACCAGGACCTCCTCCTCTCCCCTGAGCAGGGAGGAGGGCAGAATGCCGCATTTGTAGAAAACCTTGACCAGCGGAACCCGGGCTTCGAGAACCTTGGTGCCGAATTCCCAGGCCCGCTCGAAATCGGTGGTAAAGGAATTGAGGTTGTTGAGGCGGACGAGATGGTTGGTTCGGTCCCGCTTTTCCAGGATTCGATGCTCGGAGAAGTCGAAAACGCCCCGGTAGAGGGTGAGGTGGGTCTGCTCCGGATAGGTTCGCAGCAATTCGCACTGGACGAACTCGAACAGCACATCGAACTGCGCATGAATGGCACTGGTGCGGGCAGCGCCCTTCATGCGATCGACCAGGTACTGGTAATAGGCTTCGGACCCGAGGTTCCCGATGGGCCCCCGGTGAAAGGTGGGAGACAGCCCGAAACGGCTTTCCACCCAGCCCTTGAGCACCGCGCCGCCCGGTGAATTGGCGTCGAACATCCACCCCTTGAGAAATCGCAGGTAGCTGTTTTTCAGGCTCTTGCGGCTGCTGGCCGAGGCTTCCTGCTGCCATTGGTGCAGCTGGAAGGTAACGTCCATGTAATCGTGGAAGAGTTCGGCTCTTTGGGCGGGAGTGCAGAGCCCTTCGAGACGTTGGAACAGCAGCCGGTTGGCCTGGCGCACCCCCTGGATTTCCAGGGGCTGGGGATTGCGGTTGAAGTGCCGGGAAGCAATCGCCCAGGGGGGAAGATTGCACAGGTTCATCGGCGAGGCTTCCATCGACACAGTCTCCTGCGACCAAGCGTTGCAACGGCAACCGGGCCAGGCCCGATCAGCTCTCCATGAGCAGAATCGCCTCGGCGACTTCCTTGAGGGTTTTGCGCTTGTCCATGGCGATCTTCTGCATCTTGCGGTAGGCCTCGGGTTCGGTCATCCCCTTGTTGATCAGTATCCCCTTGGCCTTCTCGATCATCTTGCGGGTCTCCAGGGTGTCCTTCAGCTTGACCACTTCGTCGCGCAGACTGGAGACCTCGATGAACTGGTGGATGGCCAGATCGACCGCGGCATAGACCTGTTCCTCGCGGAACGGTTTGAGGATGTAGTTCATGACCCCGGCGGTGCGGGCCCGGGCAATCGTCTCGGGATCGGTGGTGGCGGTCAGCAGCACGATGGGAGCCTCCACCTTTTTGCCTATTTTTTCAGCAGCGGTGATGCCGTCCATAACAGGCATGGAAACGTCCATCACGATCAGAAGCGGCTGGCGGGCGGTGGCCAGGTCTACGGCCTGTTTGCCGTTTTCCGCCGCGATGATTTCGTCAAAGCCGTAATTTTCCAGGATTTCCGCCACCTGGCGACGGATCAGGGGTTCATCGTCAACCACCAGTGCTTTTTTCATCGGCACGTGCCTCCGTAGTGAATCGTCAGAATTTTCGAGTCCTCAGCCGACGATTATTGCATAAGGGGTGCCGCTTCCTGCTCGGGGGGCGGGAAAGAAAAAACTGCCGACGGGACGGTTCAGCGATCCGGTCGGCAGCAATCATTTGCAGCAGCATGTGAGAAAGGGCGTCTTGCCGGTCCCCGGGGACGCTAGAAGGCCAGGTCGGTGTGACATTCGCCGCAAGCGCGGACGATGATAAAATCAAACAGCCCGGTATCGGGATTCAGGCCGATGGCGTGACAGGTTTGACAAATGTAGACCGGACTGACCTCCGGGAAAGGCGCCACCGTGTCCGGCGGGATGACCTCGCCGACGACCAGGTGGTGCTTGTTGACGTTGCGATTCGGGTCGTTGATAAAATCCAGGTCATTGGGGTCCCCTTCGGGTTCGGTGTGACAGACCCGGCAGTCCTCCTCCTCATCGCGCTGCTCGGGAGGCAGGGCATCGTGCTGCAGATGCCCCAGTCGAGTCGCCCGGACCTGGGTGACCTCATCGGCTAACACCGTATCGACCACCACTTCGGCGCGGCGCACCACCTGGTCCAGAAAGACCGGGTCCAGAGGCTCGCTGCGTCCAACGTCCGTGAGCCACTGCGCCGGCGGCCTCACCGGCCGGCCATGGCAGGAGAAGCAGCGGGTCGGGTCGGCGGCCGGATCGGTGACATGGCAGCTCAGGCAGGAGGGCCCGACCCCGCCGCGAAGATCGGCGCCGTGACACAGAGAACAGGCGCCGGCCAGGTTGCCGGCGTTGTAATGGCTGATGTATTCAATATTGGTCGAAGGCACCCGCTCGCCGAGCTGATTTACGCTCGTCCCCGTGTAAACGATTTCGCCGCCGTACCAGTGCAGCTGATCCTGCTTGGTCGGATCGTTGGGGTCGAAGGCCGGATGGGCGGCATTGGGGTTGTGGCCCCATTCGAATCCGGCGTTGGAATGACAGCCGGCGGCGCTTTCGCAGCCGGCTTCCAGGTCGGAGTCGGTGAACACATTGAAGCGGGGATTGCTCCCCGGCCCGCCGGGCTCGCCATGGCAACCCTGGCAGCTCTGGATGTCCCGGGTGGCGAAGTCTCCATGGTTGGCGGGGAAACTCCATTCGAAGGTCGGCTGGGGACGCTCCGGATGGACCACAAACGGCGGGCCGCCGATATGGCAGTCGGTGCAGGCCGGCACCGGACCGCTGCCCTGAAACCGAACCCCGTGGCAGACCCGGCAGCTGAAGATATCCCGGGTCGCCTCGCTGTCGTGAAGAAACCGCCAGCCCGGCTCGTGCACCTGGCCCGGCGCCGGCGCGTCGGAGTTGCCGGTGTTTTCGGCGCAGCCCCAGAGCAGGCCGGCCAGCAAAATGGTCAATGCAAGCCCGAAAGCGCTTCGCATGGTCATTCGTTCCCCTCTTTGACTAATTGCCATGGCATGGCACGCAGGTCCTCGACGACTTGGGGTTGCCGTGACAGCGGAAGCAGGAGCTGGGGTCGATCCGACCGTCGATCCGGTGGCGGGTGATGTAGTCGCCGCGATGCTGCGTTCTGCGGTAGTTCTCGGTCTGATTCTTGATTGAAGGCTTGAGCTCGGAACGGGTCACGTGGCAGTTGTTGCAGAAGCTCTGATCGTGGCAGATGGCGCAGAGTTTTTCGTCCTGATAGGCGAGCAGGCGATGCGAGTCGGTGAAATAGGCCGTGTGGTTATATTTTTCGAACGGAATCGGCTCGGTCTCGTGGCCATGACAGCGGACGCAGAAAACCCTTCGTTCCCCCATTTCGTAAATCGGCGGGTGCTTGTCCGGCAGCCGGTATCCCTGCTGGCGCGAAACGCAGGAAACCGTCACCAGCACGAGCAGGGCAAGGGACAAAACCAGGAAGCGGAATTTAGTATTCTCCATCATTGTCGAAAACATCCTCTGTACTATGCTTTGGCCTCCGCAATCCTCGCGACAGGCCGGCCGCGTCAACGATCGAGCTGAAAGTCGGCCACCAGCAGGGTCCGTAGATCGTCGTCGAAGTTGGGGTCACTGCTGTAGTCCATGGACAGCTTCAGCTTGAGGGCATTGCGAAAGAACCCTCGGCCCGCCCCGAGCGAGGCGAAAAAAGATTCGCCCCTGCCGAAGAAGTTTTCGTCATAGGCCACATAGACCACATCGCCGGTGATGAATGCCGGCGTCAGGTTCAGGTAGAAAAATCCCCGGCCCAGCAGATAACGATTTTCGGCGGCATCTCCTTCCATCCGGCCGACTTCTCCGCCGACCTGGGAAAAGATGTTCCACTTGTAACTGGCCAGCCCCGAGTAGAAGTTGGCGCTGCCGAACCGCTCGTCGTATTCGTAGTGCTTGTATTTGACGGCGAACTCATAATCTTCGCTGGGATAGAAGTACGTTTCGGCGCCGTAAATCCGGGTATCGGATTCCAGAAAGGGCTGGGCGCGGAATGGGCCGGCGCTATTTTCCCGGTCGGAGAAGAAACCGTCGCTGGTGTAATACTGGAAAAGCGGCCGCAATTCGAACCGCCACAGCGAAAAGCGAGCCTCGTAGGAATGCTCGCCCCATTCGTCCTCGACCAGATTCCAGGTGGAATACCCGAGCACCGAGATGCCGCCGGGCAGAAACAGGGAAAGGTCCCCCCCGACCACCTCTTCGTCCCGATCGCTTTCGTTGGCGACGAACTTGTAGGAGGCGCCGAGATCGAATTTGCCCAGGCGATGCACGGAAGCCCGGGCACCGAAGATGCCGTCCCCCTGACGGCCGTCGGTGTCCTCGAGGGCCACCGGGAACCCGGCGTAGCCCGACACGGAGAAAAAGGGATGCAGATCGACGCTGCCCCAGAGACCGTCGACGCTTTCGTTGGCCACCCCTTCAAAGATGTACTGCCGGCCGAGACGCAGCGCGAAATCCTGATTTTTGGGGCGGTACTCCGCGTAGCCGTACAGCAGCTCCGCTTCGGCTTCGTCCTCGAAGAATTCATCGCCCAGATTGATGCGCATCCAGCCGTAGCCGTGGAACGATAGGTCGGAACCGGCGGGGCCGTAGTCGACCTGAAGGTACTCGTAGGCGGGAACCACCTGCTGGTCCTTTTCGGTACCGACGTCACGCTCGAAATAGCGGATCAGCGTGCTGGATTTAAGTTGAAGCTCGGCGTCAGCGGCAAAAACGGCAAAAGCGGGAAAGGCGAGGACAAGAAAGGTGGCAGCGGTCAGCGAACTCCTTAAGAACGGACCCATCAACAAGATCCCCCTGGCTATTATTCATTTCATGGTTTCAGACTGAAAGTGTACCAGAAAAACAACCATACACACTGTGGGGAAAAAAATAAAAGGATTTTTTTCCAGCAGATACGACGGGTGCCCTGCCCGGAACCAAATTTTCCGGCAGCGGTGGTTTTGCGAAACGTCCGGGCGGTGGTTATACTGTAAAGGTTTGCCACAAGCCCCGACTGAATCAACCGGATTCACCATCGGAAAGGATGGCCACCATGATCCGCCTTCGCCTTACTGCCCTTTTCATGTGTCTTACCCTGGGGGTCCTGTCCGCGGCACCGGCCGCCCAAGTCTCGGCACCGGGCCCCGGGGATCGCTGTCCGGTGTGCGGCATGCTCGTTGCGCCTTATCCGGCCTGGACCTCGACCATCGTGTTCAAGGACGGCTCCCAGGTCTTTTTCGACGGGCCCAAGGACATGCTGCGCTACTATCTGAGCTTTGCCGAATACAACCGGGAGCGGACCCTCGAGGATGTGGCCGGACTGTACGTCACCGAATACTACACCACTGAGCTGAAGAGCGCCGAGGAGGTCTTCTTTGTGGTCGGCAGCGACGTCATGGGGCCGATGGGCAAGGAGATGGTACCGGTGGCCGGAAATGAAGCGGCCGAAACCTTCCGAAAAGACCATGGCGGGCAAAAGATTCTGACCTTCGCGGAGATGGCCGGCCCCGAAACGCCCAGGGGCGAATGACCGGACCTCGTCTATTTATCGGCCGGATTTTTGTGCCGCCGGCGCTGGCGGCCGCGCTCTACGCTCATCGTCAGGGCCTCGTTTTCCGGGCCGCTTCCCGCAGCACCCTGCCCAGCAGGTCATCCAGTCTGCCCGCGACCGGTGGGGACAGCCCCAACCGTCGCGCCACCGATTCGGGCTGCACGCCGAAAATGACGATCTCCTCCGGCAGGCGGCCCAGTTCCCGCCCCAGGGCCAGGACCTCGGCCAGGCCGGTTTCGTGCAGCGACAGCCCTCCCCCCTGCCCTTGCTCCATCCGCACCTCTTCGGGGGTGAAGCGCACCACCGTCCCCGGCTTCTGCCCCGTCGCCACCGCATCGACGAGGATGACCTTGCCGGCCCCCTCCATCAGGGTCAGCAAGGTGATGCCGCCGGTGCCGCCGTCGATGACCTCCACCCCGTCGGGCAAGCGGACCTGAGACAAGCGCTCCGCCACGACGATGCCGACCCCGTCGTCGCCCATCAGGGGATTGCCGATGCCGATGATTCTGGTTTTTTCAGCCATAAACAAAACCTGGTTCACCGCAGAGTGCGCGAAGCGAACGGGCGGCAAAAAAAGGTGGTTCAGACAAAATCGACCTTCAGCAGATGGGTCGAGCAGCTGATGCACGGATCGTAGGCGCGCACCAGCATTTCGAGACGGCGGGTCAGCTCCTCCCGGGGCAGGTTCATCAGGGTCGGCACCAGGGCCCGCAGGTCGGCCTCGATGTTGGCCAGGTTCTGGGCGGTGGGGATGATGCAGTCGGCGTCTTCGATGCACCCCTGCCCGTCGTAGGTGTAGGCATGGAAAAGGGTCCCGCGGGGCGCCTCGACGGCCGCCACCCCCCGACCGCCCGATCCGGGCACGGCCGGCTTTTCGGCGCGCAGGCCGGCGAGCAGGATTTCGTCGATCAGGTGCATCGCTTCCTCGACGCAGTGAACCACCTCGACCAGGCGGGCGATCAGGCTGAAGTAGGGATTGGTCACCTCCGCGGTCAGTCCCATCGCCCGGGCCACCTTGCGGGCCATCGGCGAGAGGGCGCCGAAGGCGTTGCGGGTCCGGGCCAGCGGCCCCACCAGGTAGCTGTCCCGGCTGGCGCGGGCGAACTTGGCGGTGGCGTGGGGCACCAGGTATTCTTCGATATGGTCGGCGTATTCCGCCACCGGGGCGCAGAGTCCGTCGCTGGAGACGAGGGTGTCGCCGAGAATCGGGTATCCCCCGGCGGCGCTCAGCGACAGATACTCGGTTTCCCGTTCGAAGCCGGGCACCGGAATATCGGCGAACAGATCGATGGTGGCCTCCAGGTCGGGAAGCGCCGCCACCAGCCGCCTGCGCAGGTCCTGCAGGGAGGAGGCCCGGGGCAGCGAGGAAAAGCCGCCGACGCAGGGGGTGACCGGATGCACCGGCCGGCCGCCGACCGCATGGCAGATGTCGTTGGAGAGCTTTTTCAGCCGCAGGGCGCGGGTCACCAGGTCGCGCCGGCTCCTGGCCAGGGGAAAGATGCTCGGCACCCCCAGGTAGTCGGGGATCGCCATGAAATAGAGCTGCAGGATGTGGCTCTGCAGGATCTCGCCGTAGGCCAGCAGCCGCCGCAGGTTGCGGGTCTGGTCGCTGACCGGCAGGGCAAGGGCCTGCTCGGTGGCGGCCAGGGAGACCAGGGTGTGGGAGTTGGAGCAGACCCCGCAGATGCGGGCGATGATCGGCGCCACGTCACTGTAATGGCGCCCCTTGAGCAGGCCCTCGAAGAAGCGGGGGGCTTCGATGATTTCGAGCCGGCATTCCTTGAGCTCGCCCCGGTCGGCATCGACGAGAAGGTTGGCGTGACCCTCGACGCGGGCCAGGTGTTTTACTTCGATGCGCATTCGTCCCCCTTGCCCGAAACGTTAAACGTCCGGAATTCCTGGAGGATATCCTCTTCGCTCAGGCCGTGCTCCTCGAGGATGCGGTAATAGGGGGCGGAGCGCGGATTATCGATCAGGCCGCGGCAGCCCCGGCAGCGGTCGCCGCCCTCGATGCACAGGGCGCGGCAGCCGGCCCGGGTCACCGGACCGAGGCAGACCCGATCCTCTTCGAAGGTGCAGGGAAGTTCGGCCAGCTTGCATTCGACGCACAACGAATAACTCGGCAGCTCGGGGGGCCGATCCATCAGCAGCGCCTGCAGCACGCCGAGAAATTCGCGGCCGTCGATGGGACAGCCCGGCACCCGGTGATCGACCTCGACAACGGCGCCCAATGGCCGAACCGGCTCGGTCAGCAGTTGCGGGTGGTCGCCGCCGTAGATCTCCCGGCGCAGCTCCTTGAGATCGCGAAAATGGCTCAGGGCGTTGACCCCGGCGGTATCGGCGCAGGCCCCGAGGGCGACCAGGGCTTTGCTTTTGGCGCGAATCGCCCGCAGGCGCTCGATCTGGTCCGCGGTGCAGATGCTCCCCTCGACGAAAGCGATGTCCAACTCAGCGCAGGTGCCGCTCATGACCTCGCGGAACTCGACGATTTCTACCAGCTCGAGCAGCTCGAGCAGTTCGTCCTCGAGGTTGAGCACGGTCAGCTGGCACCCTTCGCAGCCGGTGAAATCGAAGAAGCCGATGCGCGGTTTCATCGCTCGATGGCCTCCCGCAGATGCTTGACCCGGCTGTAGGGGAAGATCGGGCCGCATTCGCAGACGCAGATGTCGTTGATCTGGCACTTGCCGCACTTGCCGAGCCCGCACTTCATGTGCCGCTCGAGGTTGAGGTAGATAGCCTCTTCGGCAAACCCCAGGCGGAACAGCAGCGGAGTGGTGAACCGGTACATGGCCGCAGGGCCGGAAACCGCCGCCACGGCCCGTTTGGGGTTCAGCTCCAGGTCGCGCAGCAGGTGGGTAACGTCGCCGCGGGAGACGCCCCACCGGGTGTCGGTGCCGTCGACCGCAAACCGGCAATCGAGCAGGCCGCCCCGGTGCCACTCGAGCAGTTCCTCGCGAAACAGAAACGAGGCGAGGTCCCGGGCGCCGTACAGCAGGGTCACCCGGCCGAATTCGCCGCGGCGGGCGAGAATCGACAGCAGCAGCGAACGCAGGGTGATCAGGCCGAGGCCGCCGGCCACCAGCAGCACATCGCGGCCGACGAACTTTTCGACCGGGAAGCCGCTGCCGAAGGGCCCCCGGATGCCGACCTCGTCCCCTTTCCTGAGGCGGTGCAGGGCCTGGGTCAGGTTGCCGGCGGAGCGCACCACGATATCGATTTCCATGCCGCCGGTGGGGGCCGAAGCGATGGTGAAGGGGGCTTCGCCGAGGCCGAACACCGAGATCTCCATGAAGGCGCCGGGGGCAAAGCCGATCGGCCCGGGCAGCCGCAGGCGGAAAAACTTCTCCTTTTCGGTCAGCGGCGCCTCTTCGATGATCTGGGCCAGGTGGGGGTGGTACTCCGCCCCGGGCGCATCCGGCAGGGCCGGCACCGCCTGCTCCTCGAACAACCCGTGGAGCACCGTCGGCGGATCGATGCGGCTGAGACATTCGCGCCTGCAGCGGCCGCAGCCGACGCAGGCGGTGCGCTGGTGCTTCTCCCAGAGATACTTATACTTGCGGAAAAACCGGTGCCGCTGGCGATCGGCCTGGTCGGAGCGGAACTCGTTGCCGCTGGAGACCTTGGTGAACTGGTCGAACTGGCAGGAATCCCAGGTCCGGATTCGCTCGCCCCCTTCAAGGTCGAGATCGAGCTGATCCTGCACGTTGAAACAGTAGCAGGTCGGGCAAAGCAGGGTGCAGGCGCCGCAGCCGAGGCAGTCTTCCCCGATCTGCTTCCAGACCGGATGGTCGTAGCTCTCTTCGAGCAGCGGGGCCAGGGACTCGACGGGAAAATGCAGGCCGTGGTGACACGGCTTGACCTGCAGCGGCAGCGGCGAGGCGGCCGGCTTGCCGGCCACCAGGGGGGCGTGCTGGACCAGCAGCGCCTCGCCCCGGGCACTGCCGGTCTGCACCAGGTAACCGCTGTCGACCCGGTGAAAGAACAGATCGAACCCCTCGGCGATGCGGTCGGTGCCCATGCTGGTGCAGAAGCAGTGTTCGTCGGGGACGCAGTCGACGCCGACCAGCACCGTCGCTTCGCGTTTGGCCCGGTAGGCGCTGTCGGCTTCCCCCTCGAACAGGCAGTCGTCGAGAACCTGCACCGCGTGCAGGTCGCAGGGGTGCATGCCGAAAATCACCCGGGGCGCGGCGGCTTTTTCGGCCTCGAGCAGGACCTTGCCGCCGAGCCGGAAGCGAAAGAGTTTCTCCCAGTTGGGGAACAGGAACTTTTTGGGCGAATGCACCTGAGGCGAGAACTCGAGCTGCAGTTCCGCCGGGTCCTCGATGCGCTCGAGGCTCATGCGGCCGCGCTTCTCCCTGGCCCCCACCACCTCGTAGGCGGTGGCCAGGGAGCGGACGAAAAGGTCGATCTCGCCACGGCTCATCGGCCGCCAGCGGGCGGACCCGCCATATTCATCCTTGTGGCTCGATGTTGGAGCTTTGTTCAACACCCCCATCCCTTTCCGCAGGCTGCGATGGTGCCTGTCAATCAAACCGGGCATTTAATCCGACCTATGCTGCGTCAGTTTACGGGAGGTGCGGCAAACGAGTCAAGCGACCCCCAACGCCCGCCAGTCTCCCGGAAACCACAAACAGTCAAGCCCGCCTTTCGGCGGGCTTGACTGTCGAGCGCAGGAGGCAGGGAACCCCCGCGCTTAATCGTGCTGTTCCTCGAGAATCGGCAGGTAATTGACGCCGATCTTGTAGAGCAGGACGCCAAAGGCGATGAACGCGAAGGTCACGCCGAACTCCCCGACCGAGGGGAAATAGCTCCACTCGGGCCCCATGTCCATGCCGATCAAGAACACGTTGAAGCGGTTGAGAACCACCGCCAGGATTATCGACAGGGCACAAAGAAACAGCAGGGTCCCGTTCTTGCGGACCTTACGCTGCTTGAGCAGAAAATAGGGCACCGCGAACAGGGCGAATTCGACCAGAAATGCATTGCCCTCCAGGCTGCCGTCGAAAGCGCTGGCCAGCACCCCGCGGTAGGCCAGGTCGCCCACCCGCAGCAGCAGATAGGTGCCGAGGAACAGGGGGATATAGCGGGCAAAGCGCGAAAGGAGCTCGGTCTCCGGCTGGCGGCCGAAGAACCGGGTGGCCAGCGTCCCCTCGAAGATGACCATGGGGATGCCGACGCTGACCGCCGAGGTCAGAAACAGCAGCGGCGACATCGGCGTGTACCAGAGCTCGTGCAGCTTGTAGGGCGCGATCAGCATCATGGTGCCGAGCGACGACTGGTGGCCGAAGGAGAGCACGACCCCGGCGATCACGAAGAAAGCCATGGTCTTGTTGCAGAACCACTCGAGCCGGTGCAGGATCCAGTCCGCGGCGCCGTTCAGAGCCGCCAGCGGGCCGGGCAGATGGACGTTGCCCTTGTACTGCTCGACCACATTGGGAAGGTTTTCGATGCCCAGGACCGTCAGGTAGAGCATGACGCACCAGGCCACCTCGAACAGCACCGAGGTCCCGTTCCAGTACACCAGGGCGTGCCAGATGTTGTAGTACTTGCCCAGGTCGAAGAAAACCGCCAGGCCGACCAGAAAATAGCCGATAAAGGCGGTCAGGATCGCCGGCCGCACCAGGGCATGATATTTCTCGCGGCCGAAGATCTCGACGATCGCCGCGGTGGTGAATCCGCCGGCGGCCAGGGCCACGCCGCAGGCCACGTCGAAGGCGATCCACACCCCGAAGGGATAGGCCGGGTTGAGGTTGGTCACCGAGCCGAACCCCTCGAAGAACCGGAAGTAGGCGAAGAACACCCCGGAGGCCATGAAAAACAGCAGGATGTACACATTGGGGGTAAAAAACTTCTGCCGCAAGGGCGCAGCTTTAATACTCATCTTCGCCTCCTTCGATACCGGCGTTCTTCTTTCTGCGCTGGTTGTAGAACATGATGCCGCCCAGAACGCCGTACACCGCGATGGGGGGGATGAAATACTGGAAGATCCGGTGCTGGATGCTCTCGGTCAGGCCGGAGACCGGCCGGTAGTCGAAATCGGGCAGACCGAGCGAGGCATAACTGACCTGCTTCTTGGTCAGGTAATAGACCCCGGTCCCGCCGACCTCGTATTCGCCGTACACGGTGTCGGCATACCGGTCGGGCTCCGCCGCGATCCGCTCCTTGGCGATGCGCAGCAGGTCGTTGCGGTTGCCGAAGGTAATCGCCCCGGCCGGGCAGGCGCTTGAACAGGCCGTGGGCTGCCCCTTATCCAGACGGGTTTCACTGCACAGGGTGCATTTCTTGATCGAGGGGATGGCCTTTTGCCACTCGAACTGGGGCACGCTGAAGGGGCAGGCCACCATGCAGTAGCGGCAGCCCATGCACATGTCGGCGTCGTACTTTACCGCGCCGTTGGCCTGTTTTTTCAGCGCCCCGACGATGCAGGCCGAGGCGCAGGCCGGATCGACGCAGTGCATGCACTGCTGCTTGACGAAGGTCGCCTCCCCGGACTTTTCGTCCTGGTGCAGCTTGATCACCGTATAGGTGTCCTCCGAGAGACCGCGGGGCGAATCGTAGATTTCGTGGCCGATCGCCTGTTGTTCGCCCAGGGTCGATTCCCGCTCCAGCTTGTTCTCCTTTTTGCAGGCGGCCTGGCAGGCCTTGCAGCCGATGCAGCGGGTGGAATCATTGAGCATTCCGAACCACTGCGGATCGGGCTCCCTGGGCCCCCGGGCCGCCGCCGGAGAGGCTACGCCGCAGGCGGCCGTTCCTCCGGCCAGCGCAGAGAGCTTGAGAAACTTTCGCCGATCGATATTCATGGCTCACTCCTTCCCGTCCCGATCCGGTTGGCCCTCATCCGCCCCTTTCTTCACCAGCTTCACCCCGACGGCTCCGGCCGCGGCCCCGGCAAGGGCGGCATAGCCGGGGGTGAAATCGACGGATTTCTTCCGGTCGGTGAAAATCGGCGGGTAGGCGGCGGGCGGGGTGGCCTCCTTGATCGGCACGGTGGCCCACATGCTCTGCTCGAAGGGATACCCGGGCTCGGTACAGCCGTTGCAGGGATGGGCGTTTCCGATACACCAGTTGGTGGCGGAATTGAACCGCTTCTCCGGGCAGTTGGCGTGAGTCACCGGCCCCTTGCAGCCAAGCTTGTAGACGCACCCTTCGTCACCGAACTTCTGGGCGAAGCGCCCGGCGTCGAAATGGCCGCGCAGGGGACAGTTGTCGTGAATGAGCTTGTTGTAGAACATCTCCGGACGGCCATGCTCGTCCACCTTGACCGACTCGGGGCCGCCGAGCAGCATGGCGGCCAGGGTGCCGATGAACCAGTCGGGGTGGATGGCGCAGCCGGGAAGGTTGACCGCCGGGGTGTCGATCCCCTTTGCCCGCATCACCTCGATCACCCCCTTGGCGCCGCTGGGGTTCATGTTGGCGGCCGGCACGCCGCCAAAGGAGGCGCAGCTGCCGACGGCGATCACCGCCTTGGCCTTGCGCGCCAGCCGGTCCAGGTGGTCGACGGCGGGGATGCCGTGGCCGTGTTTCTCGCCCACCTCGCAGTAGCGGCCGTGGTCGGCGGTCTGGATCGAGCCTTCGACCACCAGCACAAAGGGCTTTTCCTCGGTATCGTACATGGCCTGCATGGCCAGATCGCCGGAGGCGGCCATCACCGTGGGATGAAACGCCAGCGAGGTGTGGTGGCCGGGAATCACCTGATCCAGCAGCACGTCCTGGATCCGCGGCGAAAGGGCATTGAGCAGCGAAACACTGCAGCCGGAGCAGGCCCCGGCCGCCAGCCAGATGATCGGGGTCTCCTGCACGGCGCTGGCGAAGGCCTTGCGCATCAGGGGATTGTCGAACAGGTTGAGCCCCATGACCGCGGCCCCGCCGGCGGAAAATTGCAAAAATTTGCGACGTGAGATGGGCATGATCTTCTCTCTCCTTAAAATAAATTATGATCCATCGGGGCGATCACGAGGATCGCCCCGGCAAATCGATTTCCTTCAGAACCAGGCGCACGGCCCGGCCGACCGCTTCGCGCACCTCCGGGCTGAGCCCGATCCCCAGGCCGGTCTGCCTGGGCTGCACCCCGACCACGACGGTCGCCTGCGGCTTGCAGTCCACCAGCTCCCCCAGCTTGAGGGTTTCCAGCAGCCCCACCTGGTGCAGGGAATTCATCGGCAGCGCCCCCGCGTCGACATCCTCGGGACTGAAGCGGTAAAGCGTGCCGGGGGCCTGGCCGCCGCGCACGGCATCGATCACGATCAGCTTTTCGCGGTCGTGAAAGATATCCATCAGGTCGATGGCCGAAGTCCCGGCGTCACACAACTCGACCCATTCGGGCAGCGCCTGCTGCTCCAGGGCCTGCAGCACCGCCTCGGCAAAGCCGTCGTCCTGGCGCAGGATATTGCCGACCCCCATCACCAGGACCGGCGAACGCGTCGCCTGCATCACTCGGCCCCGACCACGAAGCGGCCAAGGTCTTCGCCCCTGGGGGTCACCACATGCACCGCACAGGACAGGCAGGGGTCGTAGGAGCGGACGATGCGCACCAGCTCGAAGGGATTATGGCTGTCCTTGACCCGGGTTCCGATCAGCGACTGCTCCATGGGGCCGGGCTGGCCCTTGGCGTCCATCGGGCCGGCGTTCCAGGTGGTGGGCACCACCGCCTGGTAATTCCTGGTCTTGCCCCCCTCGACCGATATCCAATGACCGAGGGCGCCGCGGGGGGCTTCGTGCAGCCCCATGCCGCGGCTGGTGACTTCGAGGGGGAAGTCGGTGAAGGTCGGCTGGCCGGGCCGCAGCTCCAGGGCCCACTCCTTGAGCTTTTCGGCCACCAGCTTGCACTCCACGGCACGGGCGGCGTGGCGGCCGAGCACCGAGAACAGAGCCGCGGGGGAGGCGTTGAACTTGCCGAGCACGCCGTCGACCAGGCTCTGGACCTGCGGATCGCCGCTGACGTAGCTGGCCAGCATCCGGGCCAGCGGACCGACTTCCATGACCTCCCCGTCGTAGCGGGGCGACTTGACCCAGCTGTAGGCGCCGGCCTTGTCGCGGTCGGGAAGGGTCTGCCCGTCGTAGGGATGCAGGGCGCCGTGGTCCTTGAACCAGCTGTTTTCCACCTCTTCGGTGATCTTGCCCGGATCGACCCGGCGCAGCTTGAGATCGGCCCCCTTGACGATCCCCTGAGGGATGTAGCGCTGGCGCTTGGTCAGATCCGGATCGCTGTCCAGGTCGAAGACGCCGAAGGAGAGATACTGCCTGCAGCCGGCGCCGATGCCGAAGTAGTCGCTGTAGCGGCCGGCCACCATCAGCACGTCGGGAAGGTAACAGGTGTCGATGAAGTCGATCAGCTGATCCATCTTCCAGATAAAGGAGGCGATCTTGTCGACGCTGGGGGCGCTGGTGACGCCGCCGGCAACGATCGACATGTTGTGGGGCATCTTGCCGCCGAACACGGTGACCGCCTCATGGGCCAGGCGGCGCATGTTCAGGGCCTCGACGTAGTGAGCGACCGCCGCCCGGTTCTCTTCCCTGGAGAGCCGGTAGTCCCCTTCGTAGCGGGGGACGAAGGGCCCCAGATGGCCGCGGGCGATGAACTCCTTGACCTTTTTCAGGGCGGGGTCCGAGCCGTTGTAGTCGGCCACCGCGGTCACATCGACGTAGTCGAGGGCGCCCAGCTGGTAGAAGTGGAGGATATGGGACTGAACGAAGTTGGCGCCCTGAATCAGGTTGCGCAGGATGCGGCCGTTGTCGGTGATGCTGCCGTTCACCCCGTAGACTTCGTCGAGGGCGAAGGCCGCCGTCAGGCCGTGGGAGGTCGGGCAGACCCCGCAGATTCTCTGCATGATGCGGGCGGCGTCACGGGGGTCGCGCCCGGTGAGGATGGTTTCCAGCCCGCGATACATCATCCCGGAACTCTTGGCCTCTTTGACCACTCCGCCGTCCACCACCGCCTCGATCTTGAGGTGTCCTTCGATGCGGGATACCGGATCAATTACAATCTTTTCTGCCATTCACTCTCTCCTGACCTAAGGTATGGGAAGCCCCCGGAAGCAGTTTGCATCCGTCCCGAAATGAAGCAAATTTCCGGAGAACCGTTGAAAATGATTGAAGACTGATGGCAAGGAATGTGCCGGGGACGTCAGACGGCCGGAAAAGCGCTATCAAAACGGCTTTTTAGATCTCAAAGTGTATACAGTCGACAAATGTCCAACCTGGACCATCACGGACAAAATGTCGCACAATGTTTCCTTTTGCCGCTTTTTCAAAAAACCGCCCGAAAGGAAAATGGATCAGAACTACCCGTCCGGCACTCCCCGCCCGCCCAAAACGCGGCGGATCGGATGGGACGGCCTGCCGTAAGGGCAAAAAAAAGCCCCGGCCGCAAGCGACCGGGGACAAATCGAGACAGCAGCCGGAAGCGCCCGGCTATTCGTCCTTGGAGATGTTGTACTGGGCGAGCTTGCGGTCGAGGGTCTTGCGGGAGATTTTCAGGATCTGCGAGGTTTTCACCTTGTGGAAGCGGGTCTGGCGAAAGACCTGCTCGATGTACCTGGCCTCGAGCTCCTCCATGGACATCTGCTCCTGGGGCAGGGCGAATTCCACGGGGCGCCCCTCGGCCACCTTGACCGGCAGATGGTCCGGGGTGATCTCCTCACCCTCGGCGAGGATCACGGCCATCTCGATCACGTTTTCCAGCTCCCGCACGTTGCCGGGCCAGTCGTAGCTGCGCAGCTGGGCCTGGGCTTCGGGGCTGATCGTCGGGGCGCCGCGGGTGGCGTACTTGCGGACGAAGAACTCGGCCAGCGGCGCCACATCCTCCCGCCGCTCGCGCAGTGGCGGCACATTGAGGGTCACGACGTTGAGGCGGTAGAACAGGTCCTCGCGAAACGTCCCCTTGGCGACTTCGGCCTCGAGGTTCTTGTTGGTGGCGGCGATGAAGCGCACGTCGGCATGGCGCACCCGGGTGGAGCCGACCGGGATGAATTCCTTCTCCTGCAGCACCCGCAGCAGCTTGGCCTGCAGCGAAGCGCTGATATCGCCGATCTCGTCGAGAAACAGGGTCCCCTTGTGCGCCTCTTCGACCAGGCCGCGCTGGCTGCCCGAGGCGCCGGTGAAGGCCCCCTTGACGTAGCCGAAAAGCTGGCTTTCGAGCAGGGTGTCGGTGAGCGCGGCGCAGTTGATGGTCAGAAACCGCTGGTCGCGGCGGCGACTGCTGTAATGGATGGTGGAGGCGATCAGCTCCTTGCCGGTGCCGCTTTCGCCGAGGATCAGCACACTGGCATCGGCGGGCGCCACCTTTTTGGCAAGATCGAAGACTTTCCTGAACTGGCTGCTGCGGAAGATCACCTGGTCCGGATCGAAGCGCCGGCGGATCTCGGCCTTGAGGGAGCGGTTCTCCTCCACCAGGCGGCTGCGCTCGACCACGTTCTCCACCAGGTCGGTCAGTTCATCGGCGATCAGCGGCTTGGCCAGGTAGTCGAGGGCCCCCTGGCGCATCGCCTCCACCGCGGTGCGCACGGTGGCAAAGGCGCTCATCATGACCACCGTGGTTTCCGGCCGCGCGGCCTTGATCCGGCGCAGCCCCTCCAACCCCTCGGGGCCGGGCTGGCGGATGTCGAGCAGAACCAGATCGGGGGGCTGATCGCGAAAACCATCGAGAAACTTCAGCAACTGCGGGGCGCCTGCGAACATCTCCACCGCATGCCCCCGCCCCTCCAGCAGTTCGCGAAGAAAGGCCTGGGAGCCCTGTTCCTCGTCACAGACAAAAATTCTGCCTTTTTCCATTGGGTTGCCTTTTTGGTGAGCGGGTTGGTCGATGCCGACTTCATGAGCCGGACCGATGGACCCAAAATAGCAGACAAACCGCGGGGGCGGCAAGGGGTTGGACCGCGCGACAGCGTATACGCCATCGCCGGCGGTGCAGTCTTGATTTTTTTCGAACGATCCCCGATTATAGTGGTGTTTCGTCCTCAGCCTCCCCAAAACCGGTCAAGATTTGAATCCCTCGTGAACCCCGTGGAGACAGCGTTTTGCACGAAGTCGGCATCACCCAGAGTATCGTCGAAATCGCCGCACAGAACGCCCGCCGGCAGGGCGCCGACCGGGTGGTGTCGATCACCGTGGAAATCGGCGAGCTCTCGGGCGTCATTGCCGAGGCGGTGGAGTTCTGCTTCGAGGCCTGCGCCAGGGGAACCTTTCTCGAGGGCGCCCGACTGATCATCGAACAGGTGCCCGGCCGGGGCCGCTGCCAGCAGTGCGGCGGCGAAACCGGAATCGGCCCCGACACCTTCGAGTGCCCCGCCTGCGGCAGCTTCGGCCTGGAGGCCCTGCAAGGCAAGGAACTCAGAGTCAAGGAAATGGAGATCGACTGACCATGTGCATCGACTGCGGCTGCCCCTCCCCCGGCCATGACCACCATCATCACCCCGGCGAGCAAGCCCACGGCCACTCACCCGAGCCCAGGACCGTCAGCATCGCGGAGAACCTGCTGGCCAAAAACGACCGGCTGGCAGACGCCAACCGCCGGCGGTTCGGCAGCACGGGGCTGTTCGTCCTCAACCTGGTCAGCTCGCCCGGCTCGGGCAAGACCTCGATCCTCGAGCGGACCCTCTCCGACCTGTCGGGAACGACCCGCTTCGCGGTTCTCGAAGGGGACCAGCAGACCGCCAACGACGCCGACCGGATCGCCGCCACCGGGGTGCCCGTGCACCAGATCAACACCGGCGCCGGCTGTCATCTCGACGCCCACATGGTCGGCCACGGGGCGGACCATTTCGACCTCGATGCGCTCGACATCCTGATGATCGAGAACGTCGGCAACCTGGTCTGCCCGGCCGCCTTCGATCTGGGCGAAGACCACAAGGTGGCGGTCCTCTCGGTCACCGAAGGCGAGGACAAACCCCTCAAGTACCCCCAGATGTTCCAGGCCGCCGACATCCTGCTGATCAACAAGATCGACCTGCTCCCCCATCTGCGTTTCGACATGGAAAAGTGCAGGGAATTCGCCCGCCGGGTCAATCCGAAGATCCGCATCTTCGAGCTCTCCTGCCACAGCGGCGAGGGGATGGATGCCTGGTACCGGTGGCTGGCCGAGGGGGTGGCGAAGAAGAAACCGGTGGACAGCGGTCAGTGATCAGTGGGCAGCTGCAGGTCCTTTTACCGACCACTGTCCACTGCCCACCGATCACGCCTTTCAAGGAGTTTCCAACATGTGTCTAGGTGTACCGATGCAGGTCAAGAGCATTGAAGGGGATGTCGCGATCTGCGAGATCGACGGCGTCAAGCGGGAGGCGAGCCTGATGATGGTTGACGGCATCGAAGTCGGTGATTTCGTGCTGATCCACGCCGGCTTCGCCATCGAGAAACTCGACCAGGAGGATGCCGAGGAAACCCTGCGGCTGTTCCGCGAGGTGCTCACCGCCGGAGGAGGTGCCGAGTGAGGTATTCCACCGAATTCCGCAATCCCGAAGTCGCCAGGAAGCTGATCGGGCAGATCCACGAATCCGTCAGGGATTACCCGGGACGCATGACCCTGATGGAGGTGTGCGGCACCCACACCATGGCCATCTACCAGCACGGCATCCGGGCCCTGCTGCCCGAGCAGATCCGCCTGATTTCCGGGCCGGGCTGCCCGGTGTGCGTCACCCCGGTCGGCTACGTCGACCGCGCGGTGGCCCTGGCCCGCCGACCCGGCACGATCGTCGCCACCTTCGGCGACATGGTCCGGGTTCCCGGCTCGTCCACCAGCCTGCAGCGCGAGCAGGCCAGGGGAGCCGACGTGCGCATCGTCTACTCCCCCCTCGACGCCCTGGCGGTGGCCGCAAAGAACCCCGCAAAGCAGGTGGTCTTTCTCGGCGTCGGCTTCGAGACCACCGCCCCGACCATCGCCGGCTCGATCCTCGAGGCCCGGCGGCGCGGGGTGAACAACTACTTCGTGCTCTGCTCCCACAAGACCATGCCCGCCCCGATGGCGGCGCTGAGCGCCGACCCCGGGCTGAAGATCGACGGCTATATCTGCCCGGCCCACGTCAGCGCCATCATCGGCGCCCGGGGCTACCAGCCGCTGGCCGACGAGTACGGCGTCCCCTGCGTGATCACCGGCTTCGAACCGCTCGACGTATTGCAGGGGGTGGCCATGCTGACCCGCCAGGTGCTGGCCGACCAGGCCAGGGTCGAAATCCAGTACAGCCGCATCGTCAAGCCCGGCGGCAACCCCAAGGCCCAAGCCATGCTGGCCGAGGTTTTCGAACCCTGCGACGCCGCCTGGCGAGGCATCGGGGTGATCCCCGGCAGCGGCCTGCAGCTGCGCGAAGCCTTCGCCCCCTTCGACGCCGAGCAGCAGCTGCCCGTGGACGTTGAAGAGCCCAACGAGCGCCAGGGATGCCTGTGCGGCGAGATCCTCAAAGGCAAGGCCGGCCCCCTGGACTGCAAACTGTTCCGCAGGATCTGCACCCCCGAGGACCCGGTGGGCGCCTGCATGGTCTCGAGCGAGGGGACCTGCGCGGCGGAGTATAAATACGGCACTTGAACCGAGAACCATTTTCACCGCAAGGACGCAAACAGCGCCGAGAAAGGCCCGAGATTCAAGAACCATAAAAGGTTTTGACATCAGCTTTTCTTTGCGTCCTTTGCGCCTCTGCGGTAATCATCAGCCCTTGGAGCTTAGCCCGTGAAATCCGACATCATCCTCCTCGGCCACGGCAGCGGCGGCAAACTCAGCCACCAGTTGCTCGACGACCTGATCATTCCGGCCCTCTCCGGGGTCGCCCCGCGTGACCAGAACGACTCGGCGGTGTTTACCCACGGCGGCCAGCGGCTGGCCTTCACCACCGATTCGTACGTGGTCGACCCGATCTTCTTTCCCGGCGGCAATATCGGCGATCTGGCCATCAACGGCACGGTCAACGACCTGGCCATGGCCGGCGCCCGGCCGGTGGCGGTGAGCGTCGGCCTGATCCTCGAAGAGGGGCTGCCGCTGGCGGACCTGCAGCGCATTCTCGAAGCGATGAAGCTGGCCGCGGAAGCCGCCGGGGTGGCCATCGTCACCGGCGACACCAAGGTGGTTCCCCGGGGCAAGGCCGACAAGATCTTCATCAACACCTCGGGAATCGGGGTCTTCGACCACGACCTGGACATCCGCGGCAGCGGCGCCCGGGTCGGCGACAAGATCCTCATCAACGGCCCCATCGGCGACCACGGCATGGCGATCCTGGCCAGCCGCGAGGGCCTCGACCTCGCTGCGGATATCCGCAGCGACAGTGCCGCCCTGGGCGGCCTGGTGAGCGACATCCTGGCGGCCGGCGGCGAAGCGGTTCACGCGCTGCGCGACCCGACCCGGGGCGGGGTGGCCACCACCCTCAAGGAGATCGCCCTGCAGTCGCAGGTCGACGTCACCCTCGACGAGGCCGCCCAGCCGGTGCGCGAAGCGGTCGCCGGCGCCTGTGCCATTCTCGGCCTCGATCCGTTGTTCGTGGCCAACGAAGGCAAGCTGCTGGCGGTGGTCGCCCCGGAAGCCGCCGACCAGGTGCTCGCCGCGATGCGCCAGCACCCGACCGGCGCCGAGGCGGCGATCATCGGCGAGGTCACCGGCGCTTCGGGCGGCAAGGTCTTCATGCGCACCGCCATCGGCGGCCTGCGCGCCATTGAAATGCTGGCCGGCGAACAGCTGCCGCGCATCTGCTGAAATAATCTTTCTGGTTATTCACGACGCTCCAGTAAATTGGAATCGCTACTCATGCCAACTGTCCCATACGTTTGAGGCAGTTTTCATAACCAGCAGAGACGGTGTCTGCAACAGCCTCGCAGCGCGTCCCGAACAACTACCCCCTGTTCGCCAATGGGCCCGACGAAGACGCACCGCCTGTCAACGGCAGGAGCGGTGGCCGGCTGCCGGCCGGGACCGGCGAAGTTCGGGCTTCAGCCTGGCCTGGCCGGACTGCAAAACCGCGGGCGCTGC
>NPID01001840.1_pt1 | contig 24963 bp, 19 predicted proteins | sample 8637491 | NCBI WGS metagenome assembly NPID01 (sample SAMN07420843, study PRJNA396082) | bioreactor metagenome | isolation source: sample BA6 brine-fed electro-methanogenic bioreactor BA | place: Japan: Kochi | collected 2016-06-14 | reverse complement strand
GGTCAATGTTACCCGTGTGCGTCCGGCCACCCTGCTGGGTTCCGGCACCGTCAACCGTCTGGCCGAGGTGATCGAGGGCAAGCTGCCGCGCAACGGCGACGACGGCGGCGGCGAGCCGATCGACGTCGCCATCATCGACGCGACGCTCAGCCCGGTCCAGCAGCGCGATCTCGAACGCGCGCTCAAATGCAAGGTGATCGACCGCACCGAGCTGATCCTTGCCATCTTCGCCCTTCAGGCAAGGACCCCCCAGGCAAAACTGAGGATCGAACTTGCCCAGCTGAAATACATGCTTCCACGGCTGTCCGGCATGTGGCATCACCTTGACAGGCTGGGTGCGGGAATAGGGACCCGCGGCCCAGGCGAAACACAGCTGGAGGTGGACCGAAGGAGGGCAAGGACCCGTATCTCAGCCCTCGAAGCCCGCCTTGCAAAGGTGGAGTCAGGCTCCAGAACGAGGAGGAAGCTCAGGTCGGGAATGTTCTCCGTGGCCCTGGCTGGTTACACGAATGCCGGGAAGAGCACGCTTCTCAATCGCCTTTGCGGTTCTTCCGTCAGGTCCGAGGACAGGCTGTTCGCCACCCTTGACGCCACCGCCAGAAGACTGGAGCTTCCAGGCGGGGAAACGGTGGTGATGAGCGATACGGTTGGATTCATAAGGAACCTGCCTCCGATGCTGCTGGACAGCTTCCGCTCCACACTGGACGCGGTGACCGAATCCGACCTTATCCTGCTGGTAGCCGACGCGTCTGACCCGGAAAGGGCCACCAGGGTGAGAACGGTAACGGAAACACTGGAGCGAATCGGAGCCGGTCAGATACCCAGACTGCTGGTATGGAACAAGCTGGACCTTCCGGAGGCTTCAGTGGATGGAGGCATCGGTGTCTCCGCCCTGAGGGGCACAGGCATGGAATCCCTTCTGATGGAGATACAGGCCCGTCGCAGGGAGGCACTGGACTGGCGAGTCCTCAATATGGATATTTGCCCCGGCGACGTGGAGAACTGGATAAGGAAGAACGCCGTTACAGGCAGCTTCCACCACTCTTCCGATGGAGGGACCACGGTTACCTGCGGTTTCTTCCTGGGCGCCCAGGGCGCAGCTCGATATCTGAGAAGCAGGGGAATATCTTTTACCATGAAGGAGACCGATGCAGTCCACCGGTAAGGCCTCGGAAAGGATAACCGAGAGGATACAGACCCTTTCGGACCTCCACAGAAGAGGCATCGTCCAGGGAAGTCTGTTCCGGAAGCAGATACACTCCCTTCTCAGTTCCAAGGACGCCAGGGCCATTTTCAAAGCCCGTATCGAGCCTGACAGGAAAGTGATCAAGATCCTGAACAGGCTGGAGAATCCCGCGGGATGGCGGGAGATATCCATGAAGAGCAGGGAGCACCGGGAAGAGTCTTTCTACAGGGCAATAGAGGAAATAATGAACGGTAGAGAACCCGGCGATGAAAAGCTCACCAGAATGCTGCAGCTCTGCTGCCTTCCTTTCTATGCCGGTTTCCTGCCCCTTGGTTCGCAGGACCGGGAATCCCCAAGGGATCAGAGACCCAGCAGGGTAAGCGTACTGGACTGATGGGGAGGAACGGAAAGGGCCTCATGGCGGCCCTTGGGTTCATCTTCATAGTTCTCTCGATGTGGTTCCTGGGCAGGTCCTTCCTCCAGGGAGTGGAGCAGGCCGGAGGCATCTCCAACCTGCTGAACTTCGATGTACCCCTCTTTGCCGCCAGTTCAGCGCTTCTGGCAGTTCATCTCCTCATGGCGGGCTGGACATGGGATCTTGTAACCAGAGTTGCCGGGGGGCGAATCGGATTCAGGAAGGCGTTCGCCATTCATTTCCTCTCACAGGTGGGGAAGTATGTTCCCGGAAAGGTCTGGGCGGCCATGGGGAAGTACGGCCTCAGCCGAAGCGGGGGCCTTCAGCCGGTTCAGATCGGTCAGGGTCTCATTCTGGAAACCGTTTTTATCGTACTGGGATGCCTGGTCACGGTTATTCCCCTGATGCCCCTGGCGGCCTCCGAGGCCGGAATGGGGGCAGGCGCGGGAACCGCCCTTGCGGCGGGTCTCGCAGCGATTCTGCTGGCGTCGGTCCACCCCTGGTTCTTCCAGAAACTTGCGGCGCTTGCCGCCAGGGTGATGAAAACCGGGGGAACCCTCAGGAAGTGCCGGTTCACGGAGATGCTTGCCATCCTTCCGGCCTATGTTGCCCTTTTCGTTTTCCTTGGTGCGGCCTTCTGGTTCCTTGCCCTCTCATTCGGGCTGAGGATGCCCTTTTTCCCCGGGGTATTCATCTATCCAGCAGCAATGGGCATAGGCTACCTGATGATCTTCTCCCCTGGAGGGCTGGGCGCCAGAGAGCTTTCCACCGTATGGCTGATCAGGCTGCTTGTTCCGGAGTGTGAGCCGNNCGAGCTGGTGTCCCTGGTGGCAAGGCTCTGGATAACAATTGGTGAGGTGGCCGCCTTCGGAGTGTCCTTTCCTCTTATGGGGATCACTCCGGCAAGGATGAGGGAGGTTTTCTCCCCGGGGGATCTATCTGACGGAGATGCCGTCAAGGGAGATGAAGGGCAGGATGTCTGACCCTGTTCTGTAGCCCCTTCCGCCAACGGCGATGATCCTGGACAGGGCGTCATAAACGTTCCCGGATATTACACAGCCGTCGAAGTAGCCCTGTATCTCTCCCCTTCTGAAAAGGAACACCCTTCCGCAGTCGAATGTGAACCTCCCGGAGGCGGCGTCGCCCCCGCCTGCGGAGAGTATGCCGGTGACCAGGATTCCCGACCCGGTCTCTTCCAGCGTCCAGTCGGTGGTGCCGTGAGAGGGGGTTACCACAAGGTTCGTGCACACCGGACGGGAGTGCTCTCCCAGGTTCCTTCCGCTGTTTCCGGTGCTCTCCGCCGCCCCGGAAGCCGCTGCGGTCTGGAGGTCGTGGATGAAGCCGGTGAATACTCCATCCCTGAACAGGTACTTGTCCGATGCCGGTATTCCCTCGCTGTCGAAGGGTGCGGACGCTGCTCCATTGGCCAGCCCGGGAAGGTCTCTGAGGGTCAGTTTTTCACTGAGCACTTTGTCGCCTTCCAGGCCCTGCAGGGGAGAGCTTCCCATGGACAGCAGCCTGCCGCTTACCCCGGCCCTGATGCCCTGCAGCAGTATCGAGAACGCCGCCGGGGCGAGGACCACCCTCTTGCGCCCAACCGCTTCACCGGGAGTGAGTCCCGTGAAGGCCAGGGGAAGGGAAAGGGACTCCACCGCGTCGTTCACCGATGGCAGTGAACAGGAGGTATCCATGGCGCATCCGGACTGCATCAGGCCCTCGCTGGTGGGAACGGTTGCCGAGAGGGAGGTGACTGCCCTGGTCTTTCCATAACCGGCATTCAGCCCCCGGGTGTTCATCAGAGTGAATGAGTCTCTGCTCCAGAATATCCGTCCGCTCAGGGAAGCGTTGGGAACCCTCTTCAGCATCCCCTGGCGCACCTCCTCCAGATAGTTCGAAGCTCCCTGGTGATCCATGGCGGCCAGTCCGTCAGGGACACTCTCCTGAGTGAGCGGTGCCTCTGAAGGGAGATCGAAGTTCGCCGGTGGACCATACCGGCAGCTCCCTATTCCCCTCTCCACGAGCTGATAGGGATCCACCTGTCCCCACTGTCCGGCAACGCCGAGTTTCCCGTTCCTCTTCATCCGAAGACCCCAGCCGGTTCGCCTACCAGAAGCGGGTACCGTGAGCACGGGGCTGTATTCCAGGGAGTTCCATTCCCTGACGATGCCCGATACCTCCACCGATTCGGCCACCTGCTTCCCCGCCGCCAGTATGTCCCTTCCGTCCATCAGGTCACCTGTACCCCGTCTATCAGTATGTGGGGTCCGCCGTAACTTACTGGGACGGGGTTAGTGCCCCTTCTGGAGCATCCCCTGAGAGCCCCTGTGATGGCCAGGTCGTTCCCGGTTTCCTCCACTGATGTCAGGAAATCCGTGACCCTTCCGGAGATGACCACCGGGGCCACAGGCTTGTGGATCTCTCCGCCCCTTACGGTCCAGGCTTCCTGAACCGCTATGCTGAACCGGTCCATGTCGGTTGCTCCCCCCATGAAACCCCTGAGGTAGAGCCCGTTCCCCAGCATCTTCAGCAGTTCCTCAAGGTTGGGTATTCCCGGTTCCATGTAGGTGCAGGTCATCCTTGCCTCCGGGGGTCTTCCCGGCTCGGCGATCCTTGCGTTTCCCGTGGGCTCGGCTCCGTTCCTGGAAGCGGTGCCCCCTGTGTGAAGCCAGCTGCCCATGACTCCTTCGCTGACCAGCACGGTTCGTGCGCCTGGGTTTCCCTCATAGTCCCACTTCATGCTCCCGGGCATGGAGAGCAGGCCACCGTCGTCCACTATGGAGACCCTGGATGAACCTATCCGGGCTCCGGGACGCATCATGTGGGCAACCGCCGGGTTGGCCTCGAGGAAATCAGCCTCCGCAAGGTGTCCGAAGGCTTCGTGAACCAGTATGCCTGTGAGTTCAGGAGCAAGCACCACCCTGCTTTTGCCAGGGGCGATCACAGTTGATGTCTCCGTTATCATCAGGTTCTTTCCGGCTTCTTCTATCTTTTTTTCAAGGCCCCTGAAGGGTTCGAATGAACCCCTGGAGGCGGTTTCGCTCATGAAGACCCTGCCCCCGGGGAGCACCGCCTCCATCCTCATGGAGCCCAGCGTCTCTATCTCCCTGAGGCTGGTTCCCCGGGAGTTCACAGTGATCCTGTCGGTCCTGCTCTGCTCATAGGAAACCCTGGCTGAGCCGCTGCCGGCGGATGCGCCCAGCAGTTCGCAGTAATGGCGGCACAGAAAGGCCTTCTCTCTCAGGGAAACGTCCACTGGAGAGAGGGCTCCTGTGCAATCGTCGTATGTATCCCTGTGTTCTTCGGAAAGCATGGGGAATGGAACAGGGGGGGATGAACCGTGGATGGCCCGTGCCGCAGCGGTGTCCAGCGCCGCCCTCATCCCGTCCATGTCGTCGAACTCGCAGAGACCCCACCTGTTCGACACGAATGCCCTTGCGATGCCGGTGAGTCTTCCCACGGGCCCGTGGTTCTCGGCCATTATCCCCGACTGCATCACCAGGGACCTCTCCGAGGCCAATACAGTTATCTCGGCCAGATCCGCTTCGGAACCATCCACCGCCCTCTCCGCCAGGTCTCTGAGGTGCTGCAACCTACTCCACCGCCCCGGGGATGAACGAAGCCTCGATCATTACCTGACCGGCTGAATCGGCCCAGTATCCGTCGGGTGCCATGAACAGGTATCTTGCTGCGCTGTCAGCCGCTCTGAGCATGTCCCCCTGCTCAAGGTATATCAGGCAGAGATACCTGCTGGCCTCGGCATTCTCCCCGGCCGCCGGCAGCAGAACGGATCTGGCTTCCGGGATGTCGCCCAGGGAATAGAGCAGAGCGCCCAGTTTCACCCGGGCATCCATCTCGCACTCAGGGTTCTGCGCGATGACAGAAAGATAGGCCGCCATGGCGTCGTCATATGATCCGGAAGCCTCCAGGGCCTGAGCTCTGGCAAGCCTGCAGCCGCCGTCAAGGGGCGCAAGTTCCAGTGCCTTCTCCGCAAGTTCCAGTGCCTCATCTCCCCGGCCTGAAAGCTCCAGGAGCATTCCGGAAAGCTCAACCAGCGGTCTGTGGTCCCAGGGGGCATGGGAGATGTAAACCAGATAGTGCTCCTCTGCGGAAGACCAGGAACCCTGGGCGGCAAGGGCCCTTCCCATTCCCAGGTAGGCCTCGAAGGCGGTATCGCTTCTTTCAAGAGCCTTGTCGAATTCCAGCATTGCCCGCCCTGTGAGCCCCTGCTCCAGAAAGGCCATTCCTGTCTCAACATGGAGGGCCGCCGTGAGCGAATCCACGTTCATTCCTCCGGTGACCGCAGCCAGAACTGCAATGAACAGCGTCAAAGCGACCCCTCCCTTCAGGAAGACACCATGGAGCCTATTATATTCGTTCCCCGTCGAAACGAAAGAATCACCCTGCTTGAAGAAGGAGGTAATCCATGGCTGAGAGGTACGATCTCGCGGTGCTGGGCGGTGGCCCTGCCGGCTACATCCCCGCTGTCAGGGCCGCCCAGCTGGGCAGAAGGGTTGTACTTGTGGAGGAGGACCAGATGGGGGGGACCTGTCTGAACAGGGGCTGCATACCCACGAAGACCCTTGTGGCCACCGCGGCACTCTACAGGCACGGCCTCTCCGCCTCGAAGTTCGGGCTGAAGGGTTCCCTGGAGCTTGACTACGAAGCCGCCGCTAAGAGGAAGGACATGGTGGTCACCAGGCTCCGCAAGGGAATAGAGGCCCACTTCGCCCACCTTGGAATAGAGATCGTAAGGGGCAGGGGAGAGATGAAGGCTCCTGACCTGATAACCGTGGACGGCAGGAGAATAGAGGCGGACAACATTCTGCTTGCCCCGGGATCTTCCCCGATAGTTCCCGGGTTCATGGCGAAGGAGGGGGTTCTCACCAGCAGGGAACTGCTGGCAATGGACAGCCTTCCAGAAAGCCTGGTGATAGTGGGCGGCGGTGTAATCGGCTGCGAGTTCGCTTCCATCATGGCCTCCTTCGGGGTGAAGGTGACCATTGTCGAGATGCTGCCTGGTATCCTGCCCGGTGTGGACCGGGACGTTGCCCAGGTGGTGGAAAAGGCCCTCAAGAAATCGAAGGTAAAGATTTATACAGGCCAGCCTGCAGGCAGTGTCGAAACGTCCCCCGCAGGGGCTTCAGTTACCCTGGAGGACGGCACCCTGATAGAGGCGGAAAAGATCCTTGTGGCCATTGGCAGACGGTCGAAGACGGAGGGCTGCGGTTTTCGGGAAGCCGGCCTGAACGTTGATGACAGGGGGAACATCGTAACCGGCGAAAACGGTGAAACTAACCTGCCTGGTGTCTACGCCGCCGGGGACGCAACGGGAAAGTGGCAGCTCGCCCATGCCGGTAGCGCCCAGGGTCTCGCGTCTGTGCACAGGATGTTCGGAGCCGCCCCCAGGCGGGTAAACCCCGATGCCATGAGCGGGTGCATCTTCACCTTCCCGGAGGTTTCCATGGTGGGACCCGGCGAGGACGAGTGGAGGAGCAGGGGGGTGGACGTGGTCACCTCTTCCGCCAGGTACATAGCCAACGGCAAGGCGGTGGGCATGAACGAGACGGAAGGCTTCGTGAAGCTCGTTGCCGAAAAGGCGACCGACAGAATAATTGGTGTTCAGATCGTGGGCGCCGACGCCTCCAGCATGACAGGCTGGGCGGTGATGGCGGTGAACGCCGGCATCAGGGCCTCCGACGCCGCATCCTTCGTACATCCGCACCCCACCCTTTCCGAGATACCCATGGAAGCCGCGGAGGGTCTGGGGATAGGCGCTCTCCATGGATAGTGCCGCAGCGGCCATAGAAGAACTGCTGGAAGCGGTGAGGAAGCTCAGGGGCCCCGGCGGCTGCAGCTGGGACAGGAGCCAGACACTGAAGAGCCTTCGGCCCTACATGCTGGAGGAGGCCTACGAAGTGGCCGACGCGGTGGATTCAGGCAACATGGACGAACTCAGGAAGGAACTGGGCGACCTTCTCCTTCACATAGTGATGTCAGCCGAGATATGCAGGGAGGAGGATATCTTCGACCTTGCCGACGTGGCGGCGCAGATCACCGGGAAGCTGGTTCGCAGGCACCCGCACGTTTTCGACGGAACCACCGACCTCACCCCGGAAGAGGTGGAGAAGCAGTGGGAAGCCATAAAGTCACAGGAGAAGAAGAAGGAGAAAAAGAGGTTCTTCGACTCCATACCCGGATCCATGCCTGCCCTGCAGAAAGCCTGGAGGATACAGCAGAGGGCTTCCGAAGTGGGTTTCCCGTGGCCCGGCGAGGATGACTTCCTGGCAGAAGTGAAGAAGGATATTCAGAACGGGGATCCCGGCGAACTGCTTTTCGTTCTGGTGAACCTGCTGAGGATCAGGGGCGTTGAACCCGAACAGGCCCTCAGGGAAGCGAATACTTGTTTCATGGAGGGTTTCCACAGGCTTGAGGAACTCCTTGAAGAGCGGGGGGTTTCCATGAATGATGCTGACGAGTCGACCCTTAGGGAATGTGAGGTCATTGCTTTCACGAAACCATGAGTTTATTCTATGACTCGTTGATTTGCGCATGTGCCACGGCAGTTGCCGGGGGAAAAACATACTGCAATAATAGGAATTACCAGGAACGCACAACCGCACCCATAAGATCGAGAGGAGAGACATGAAACAGTTGCTGGTTCTGCTCGCAGCGGTCTCCCTGGCCGCCGCGGGAACCATCAGCCCTGACCTGGAGATGATGCTCGCCGGTGCCACCGACACCGACCTCATCCCGGTGTTCATACTGGCCCACGGCCAGGTGGACAGGAACTGGGTGGATGCAGCCACCGACGGAATGAACAGGGCACAGAGGCAGGAGTTCGCCGTGGAGGCCATGAAGGAGATGGCCCAGGTAGCTCAGACAGGCATACTTGAAGAGCTATCGACCCTCAACGCTGTTAGTGTTTTACCTCTCTGGCTTTCCAACAGCATCTACTGCGAAGCTTCCCCCTCCGCCATAAGGCGCATGGCCNNTTGAGAGAGCCACCGACGAGAATGCCGGACTTATCGAGCCGGTGGACTCCAGGCCGGTGAACTCTGAGGAAAGAGGTAGAGGTCTTGCCTGGGGCGTTGCCAAGATCAACGCCGACGACGCATGGGCCATGGGCTATGAAGGCCAGGGAGTCATCGTTGCCGTTATCGACACCGGCGTGGACTACTATCATTCAGATCTTGGGAATAACATGTGGCACGACACTGCCGCCGGTTATCACTACGGCTGGGACTTTTTCGACAATGACAGCGACCCCATGGACGATCACAGTCACGGAACCCACTGCGCCGGTTCCGTTGCCGGTGACGGCACCGCCGGTACCGAGACCGGTGTAGCCCCACAGGCCACCATCATGGCCCTGAGGATCAACTATTACGGCGGAGGCGAGCCCACCTGGATACAGGCCATGGAGTTCGCCATCGACAACGGAGCTTCCGTGATGTCCATGTCCCTGGGCTCCGGCCAGGGCAACACTTCCCTCAGGACCGCCAACGAGAACGCTCTCACAGCCGGTGTATACCACAGCATCGCCGCCGCCAACAGCGGCCCCGGTGCAGGAACCATCCTCTCCCCGGGCGACAACCCTCCGCCCTGGTTCCACCCAGACCAGACCTATCAGGCCGGGCAGAGCGCCGTGGTTACAGTGGGCGCCACCGACAGCAACGACAACATCGCCAGTTTCTCCAGCCGTGGCCCGGTCACCTGGTGGTATGATTATTCCGATTCCAGCCCCCTGATCGATCCGGACATCAGCGGCCCCGGCGTTGATGTCGTGAGCTGCAGATGGTCTGGATATAGCGGAAGCGGGCCGTACACCACCAAGAGTGGTACATCAATGGCCACTCCGCATCTTGCGGGTGTTGCCGCGTTGATCCTCAGTGCCAATCCTAACCTCACCGTTGCTGAGATGGATCAGATCATCGAAGAGACCAGCCTTGATTTGGGATCCTCGGGCAAGGACAATACCTTTGGTGCTGGACGGGTCGACGCCTATCAGGCTGTTCTGGCCGCTCTGGCCATGGTGGGCAATGCCGAGGAGCAGAGCGCACAGGTGAACCCCGCGGTGATTGGCATCAGCGCAGTGAGCCCCAACCCCGTTGCCACATACGCTTCATTCAGTGTGAACGCAGCGGTTTCCGGCCAGGCTGACATAGCGGTGTACGACGTTGCAGGCCGCAGGGCCGCCAACATCCAGACCGGCGAGCTCAGCGCTGGCCCCAACGCCTTCAGCTGGCAGATACCCGATACCATGGGAAGCGGCATCTACTTCGTAAGGGCCTCCATGAACGGCCAGACGGTTTCATCCAGGATGACCGTTGTAAGGTAGATCCGGTACCGGTTCTTCGCGAAGGGCGCCCTCAGCGGCGCCCTTCCGCTTTTACCGCCCTCTGGATTGCCAGCTTGGCCAGCACAGGCCCCAGAAGTTCATTGACCAGCACGGACATGAGGACCACGCTTACCACAAGGGGGGCCAGGTGGCCGCTGTGGGCTGCGAAGGATTCGGAGGTCTGCAGGTAGAGCAGAAGACCGACGGTAACCCCGGAGTGGGGAAGCATGGCAAGTCCCAGGTACCTCCGTATCTCAGGCTCGCTTCCCGAGAGGGCCGCTCCCAGCCAGACGCCAGAATACTTGCCGGCTGCCCTGGCCAGAATGTAGATGCCTCCTGCGGCCAGCACGGTGCGGTCACCGAGCACCCCCGGTTCCAGCTCGGCCCCGGCGATGGCGAAGAAAACGGCGTAAAGCGGCGGCGCAAGAAGCTCCAGGGCTTCCACCACCTTCCTCCCGCCCTTGGGGGAGTTGGCCATCACCGCTCCCGCGGCCATTCCCGCCAGGAGCGGGGAGAGGTGGAAAGCCGCTGCGAGAGCCGCCATGAGGCACAGAAGACCCAGGCTTACGATGTATATGGAGTTCATGTTGTACTTTGCTGAAGCTCCCTTCCTGAGGGCCAGACCGGTGAGAAGCCCCAGAATAAGCGAACCGCCCATCTCTTCAGCGAAGTGGAGTACCGATTCGGCCACGGATGCTTCACCGGGCTGGAGGAATCCGGCCGCGATTGCCATTACCACAGCGAAAAGAAGTATGCATCCGGCGTCATCCAGGGGGATAGCGCCGTAGAGGTGGTCGATGAAGGGACCTCTGGCATTCAGGTCACGGATAATGGTCACCGTTGCGGTGGGGGAAGTGGCGGTGGCTATTGCCCCCAGAACAGCAGCCGTGTGCAGGGGCAGATGCCCGGTGACTGCAAGGGCCGCCGAGGTGAGGAGGAAAGTGACCGCCAGCTGGGACGCTGTAATGGAAGCCATTGCCCGGCCTATCTTCCTCATACGGGCCAGTCTGAACTCGCTGCCTATGACCACTGCGATAACTGCAACGGCGATCTGGGTTATGGGCTGCATCCTGGCGTAGAGGTCACCGTGGACCATTCCTGTAACCTGGGGGCCCAGGAGCATTCCCGCCAGAACGAACCCCGACACAGCCGGAATACCGCGCTTCTCCACCAGCCACCCCAGGAACCAGGCTCCAACGAGGAGTATCCCCAGGCCGAAGACCGGGTGAACGCTCACCGTGTCTCTGAACTCCAGCAGAATGCCTGTTATCGACACTGTATCAGGGGCCTCCCGAGTGATAGTCCCTTTTCCTGAAACGAACCATACCCACGGTATCGTAACCTGGTCAATGGAAGGCCATTGGATTTTTTAGCCGGGTTCCGCATATTCACATCAGTTGCCTTGGTTTTCCCCGTAAACCCGAAAGGAATGTTAATGGTAAAAGCAATACTCTGTGTTGTGCTTCTGGCAGGGGCTCTGCATGCCGGAACAGTAACGGATCTCCTCCGCTCCGAAATGGCTTCATCGGATCCCGGAGAGCTGATCCACGTTCTCATCAAACCCTCTGGAAGGGCAGACCTCGACTACATCAACACTGTGGCCGCCTCCATGAACTCCGCCCAGAGGAGGGAGTTCGCCGTCTCCGTGATGAAGCAGTTCGCCGAAACTTCCCAGCAGCCGGTGCTGGATGCCCTTGCCGCCTTCCCGGAAGGCTCCGTGGAAGAGATCAGGACCAACTGGATCGTAAGCGTGGTTGGCTGCGCCGCAACTGCCGAAGTCATAGGTGAGATAGCCGCCAGGGAAGATGTGGAATGGGTCGCCCTGAAGACCTTTCCCAACATTCTCATCGAGCCCGTTGAGATCAGGGAGCCGGAAAGGGACGAGCTTCTTCTGGCCAACGCCTGGGGAGTTGACAAGATCAACGCACCGGACGTGTGGGCCATGGGCTACGAGGGCCAGGGAGTCCTGGTGAGCATCGTTGACACAGGTGTGAACTACAACCACATCGACCTCCACAACCAGATGTGGCACGATACGGATGCCGGTTTCCACTACGGCTGGGACTTCGCCGACGGCGACGGTGACCCCATGGATCAGAACGGCCATGGTACCCACTGCGCCGGTTCCGTGAGCAGTAACGGAAACGCTGGAACGGTCTGCGGAGTTGCTCCCCAGGCCACCCTCATGGGAATACGAGTTGGAACCACCTTCGGCGACGAGCAGGATGTGTGGGACGGCTTCGAGTTCAGCGTTGAGAACGGAGCCCAGGTAATTTCCACCAGTCTTGGCTGGCCCCAGAACCAGAACCCCGTAAGGCAGACCTGGAGAGAGGGTGAGGAGAATGTTCTTGCCGCCGGTGTGATCCATTCCATCGCCGCAGGCAACGAAGGCGGAAACCCCGGCGACTGGGGAGACATAAGAACCCCCGGCGACTGCCCGCCCCCCTGGATTCACCCGGACCAGATCACAACAGGCGGTCTTTCCGCAACCATCACCGTGGGAGCAACCGATTCCAACGACAACCTGGCTTCTTTCTCCAGCCTGGGATACTCCACCTGGATGTACGACGCTCCCTGGAACGATTACCCCGACACCTCCCCGGACATCGGATTGATCGACCCCGACATCTCCGGTCCCGGCGTGGATATTCTCAGCTGCAACTACGCCGACCCCGACGGATACACCACCATGAGCGGAACCTCCATGGCAACCCCGCACCTGGCCGGCTGCATGGCCCTCCTTCTCTGCGCCAACCCGGAACTCACCGTGGCCCAGATGGATTCCATCCTCGAAGTGACTTCCATTGACCTGGGCGCTGCGGGTAAGGACAACTACTACGGTGCGGGAAGGGTGGACATATACCAGGCGGTGCTGGCGGCCCTTGAACTCACCGGCACCCAGGAGGGTTCCTCCGCCTCTGTGGAGGGGTTCACCACTGCCCTCTCCCGGGTATCCCCCAACCCTGTTGCCTCAACCGCGTCCTTCTCCCTTTACATGCCGGTTGAGGGCGTAGCGGAAGTGTCCGTCTACGATGTTTCCGGCAGAACGGTTTCCACCGTTCACTCCGGATCGCTTCAGGTCGGAAGCCACATGTTCCAGTGGTCGGTTCCCGACGACCTGGGCAACGGCATCTACCTGGTTCGCGCCTCCACGTCCGCCGGCACATCCGTTTCCAGGATGACCCTGGTAAGGTAACGGTCGGCCGGCATTTCTGAAGACCCGCCCCTCCGGGGGCGGGTTTTTTCTGGCTCGGGGCGCGGCCGTGTATTATTATTCAAGCAGTTTCCCACAAGTCATTTCCGGAGGTAACCATGAACAACATGAACTTCTCCATCGAGAAGCCGGCCAACGAAAAGGTGCTTTCCTACGCACCCGGTTCACCCGAGCGTGAAGAGCTCACCCGGGAGCTGGACCGTCAGGCCGGGCAGGTAATCGACATACCCGCCTTCATCGGCGGGAAAGAGGTAAGAACGGGTGATGTGGCCGAGGTGACCATGCCCCACGATCACGGCCACGTACTGGCCCGTTTCCACAAGGCGGGAGAGGCGGAGATCAACGCAGCCTGCGACGCCGCCGTGAAGGCCCAGAAGGACTGGATGAGGATGCCCTGGCTGGAAAGGGCCTCCGTTTTCCTCAAAGCCGGTGAGCTGCTGGCCACCAGGTACCGTGCAAGGATCAACGCCGCCACAATGCTGGGTCAGAGCAAGAACCCATATCAGGCTGAGATAGACGCAGCGGCAGAGGCCATAGACTTCTTCAGGATGAACGCCGCCTTCGCCTCCGACCTTTACCGTGACCAGCCCTCTTCAGGTCACGATCAGCTCAACAGGCTGGAATACAGGCCCCTTGAGGGTTTCGTCTTCGCGGTTACTCCCTTCAACTTTACCTCCATCGCCGCTAACCTTCCCACGGCGCCGGCGCTCATGGGCAACACCTCGGTGTGGAAACCCGCCACCACCTCTGTGCTCTCCAACTGGTACGTGATGGAGCTGCTCAGGGAAGCCGGCCTTCCCGACGGCGTGGTCAACTTCGTTCCCGCCTCCGGAAGCCTTATCGGAAACACGGTGACAGCGAATAAGTACATGGCCGGAATACACTTCACCGGTTCCACGGGCACCTTCAACTGGCTCTGGAAGCACACCGCCCAGAACCTGGAGAACTACGTGTCATACCCCAGGCTCGTTGGGGAAACCGGCGGGAAGGACTTCGTTTTCGCATACCCTTCAGCAGAGATCACCGCCGTTGCGGTGGCCCTGGCAAGGGGTGCTTTCGAGTACCAGGGGCAGAAGTGCAGCGCCGCCTCCAGGGCCTATGTGCCGAAGAGCATCTGGCCGGAGGTCCGGGATCAGCTCGCCGAAATGGTGGGTACCATGAAGATGGGCGATGTGCGTGACTTCGGCAACTTCGTGAACGCGGTCATCGACGAGAAGGCCTTCGACACCATCACCCCGTTCGTCTCCAGGGCCGCTCAGTCCTCCGCCTGCGAGATCGTCTGCGGAGGCGGCTTCGACAAGTCGAAGGGGTGGTTCATCGAACCCACGGTGATCAGGGTGGACGATCCGAAGCACGAGCTGATGGAGACAGAACTCTTCGGACCCGTGCTTACCGTTTTCGTCTACGACGATTCCAGCGTGATCGAGACGCTGGAGATACTGGACTCCACTTCCCCCTACGCCCTCACCGGTGCGGTCTTCGCCAGGGACCGCAGGGAGATAGTACAGGCAATGGACAAGCTGAGCCATGCCGCGGGGAATTTCTACATCAACGATAAGCCCACAGGGGCCGTGGTTGGGCAGCAGCCCTTCGGCGGCGGCAGGGGTTCCGGAACCAACGACAAGGCCGGCAGCCACCTGAACCTGCTCCGCTGGGTAACCGGCAGAACGGTGAAGGAGAACTTCAACCCGCCCCTGGACTACACCTACCCGTTCCTGGGCTAGGTACTCGGCGATTGAAGCGCCTGCTCCCCCACCGGGGAGCAGGCTTTATCTTTTTTACCTTAGAACGGTGAACAGGGCGCTTGCGGTGGAAGCGCCGTCGGACACCACCAGAGTGTAGACCCCCGCCGGATAATCCGCGGTGGGTATGCTGATGGAACCGGAGGCAGACGCTTGCATCCTGTCCATGACCCTGCCGGAGATCGATATCACAATGGCCTCTCCAACGCTGGAAAACTCGGCGTTAAGCCACTCACCTGCGGGATTGGTCAGAATGGTCAGGGAAAGACCTGTTCCGCTTTCAGCGTTCCCTGCGGACTGGGCGGGAAGACCTATGTCCAGGACGATCCCTTCGATGATGTTCATTCCGTAGGGCATTCCAGTGAGGGGGAAGCTGTACCAGCCGTTGCTTGAGCCGCCCCATCCGAAGTTCAGGTGGAAGAAGCCGTCGGTGTTGTAGCCGTCCATAACGACATTGTGGCCGTACTGGGGGCCTTCATCGATTATTGCAAGGTGAGCCGGAAGGGCGTTCATCATGTTCCAGGCCATTCTCTCCTGAAGGCTGTCCGACTCTTCACCCAGCAGTTCGCAAGAGTCGAAGCCGAACCTGAGGTAAGCGTCATAGGCCTGGTTCACACCGAAGGTGCCGGAGACTGAAGCTGTGTAGACCTGCCTGCAGGCGGCACCGCTGGCATAAACCATCGTCGCCTTGTCCGCCTGTGTAAGGATGCCCTGGGCGTAGTGGCTTTCCAGGGTGTCCAGAAGGATGTTCAGCTCCGGCCATGAGGGGAAGTCCCGTTCCCCGGCGGCATCGTCTATCCAGTAGTACTCGTGGTAGTTGTGGTAGTAATCGTCATCGTCGTCGAACCTGGTTCCGTTGGTCTCCCTGTGGAAGTTAAGTATGGCTCCCATGGCAACCGCCGGGCATCCCGCCAGGCTCCTGCTGCCGGCGATGAGGTCCATGGGGCAGAACTGATTGTATGGGGCGTTCTGGGTCCAGTTCTGCTCCAGCCAGCCTCCTGTGGGGGTTGAGCCCTCTGGGGGCCACTGCTCAGGGATCGGATCATCCCTGTGTCCCCAGACAAGTTCATTCCCGGCTCTGGTTGCGGCCGGGGTCAGTTCCAGAATCCGCATCCTGGCTGCAAGGTCCCTGGAGGCCAGGTCCAGCATGGGGGAGACGCCGTCCGGGGTTTCCAGCTGGTCCTGGAAGGAGTAGGCCAGCACAGGCGCGATGCCCGTTTCGGCGGATGTGATCACATACCCCCATGGATCAAGAAGGAAAGCGTAGCCCAGGGTGGTTCCGCCGCCCTCGATCGCTTCACCGGAGAGAACGGTCCACCCGGCGGGAAGGATGGATGAAGCCTTTTCCCTGGCGGTTCCCATGGAGACAGGGGAACCGGATGACAGAGCCGCTGTACAGAACATCATCAAAAAAACTTTTTTCATGTTTCCCTCTTTCGATCCTGGTTTTCGCTCAGGAGCCGGTACGCCTCCTGAGATAACGGTTGTATCTTGAGGACCTCTGACCGCGCATTTTTTCCAGGGCTGACCCCAGACGCCTGATGTTCCCTGTGACCGGGAAGGCCCCGAATGGCCTGTCATGCTTACCGAAGCACCAGGCTATGCCTGCGTATCCGTTGGGGTCCCTTCCGTCAAGCTGGTATTTGTCGTTCAGGTACACAAGGTGCTTCCAGGCTGTTTCCGGGTCCCGGGTCCACTGGAGGACCTTCTTCCCCCAGTACATTCTCATGTAGCCGTGCATGTGGCCTGTTTCCACCATCTCCCTCTGGGCCGCGTTCCAGTATTCGTCACCTGTGGCTGCCCTCTCCAGTGTCTCAAGATCGTAGAGCGCTTCCCTGGGGTCATTCCTGTGCTTATAGAGTGTCATAGCGGCCCATTCAGGCATGGAACGCGGGTTTGAGTAGTTCAGGTTGTATTCAGTGAAGTTGATCGCCAGTTCCCTCCGCACCACCAGCTGCTCGAAGAACTCGGCAGCTCCAGAGCGCAGGGCGTCGGCGGCCATCATAACCGGTGATATCTGGCCGAAATGCAGGTACTTGCTCATCAGGGAGGTGCCGTTGACTCCAGGGTTCCTGGCGTTACGGGCATAATCGGAAAGACCGTTCTCCATGAAGGACCTCCATCTTGCAAGCGCCATGGCGGGTCCTCCTTCGAAAACCGGAGAAGGTGGAACGGATCTGTCAATATCCAGCAGATCGAGAATGCCCCTGGTATCCCCCGGGTCAAGTGTTTCCGCCGAATGAGAAGAACCATCCACCGGAAGGCTGATGGTCCCGGGTTCCTCCAGGAACCATCTGATGTGCCCCTGGAGCTTTCGCCGCAGTGTCCATGCCGCTGCTTCCTCCCTGTCTGAAGCCACCCATGCCGGAACCACCGTATCGGTTTCCACCTGGTACATGGGAATATCAATGGACATGGCGGCTTTCCTTCTCCACTCGCGGTGAACGGCAAGATGGCCGCAGTCGGTGACAAGTGCTCCGGCTTTCAGTTCGACTGCCAGCTTTGTCACACCCTCAGCGGGATCGGCCTTCCTCATGATGAACCCTATGCCCCGGCTCATCAACCCTGAGGCTGTATCGCCAAGCCCCTGCAGCATGAAAGCGTAATGTCTCAGGTTCGCCGAAGGGAAACCGTCGGTAACTGCGAAGAAGGTGTAGAGGGGTACTCTTGCCTTCTCCGCCAGGGACGCGGCGTATTCCAGGGCATAGTTCCAGGAGGCCCTCCTGGCGTGCTGCATCCAGTATATGACGCAGCTGCCCCGGGTCTCCCGGGCATCATTCAGTTTTTGAACCCTGTGTTCCATGCCTGGAAGATGATTCACCGCCCCGCATGTGTCAAAACCGGTATTGGCCTCTGCACCAGCCTCTGTTATATAAAGTTTCGTTGGAGAACACTATCGAGGGGGCGATATCCTCATCTGCCTTCTATTCGCCCGACTGCGAACCATGGAGGTGAGCATGCCGGACGCTGAGACAACTTTCCACCAGAATCCTTCGGTGGAAAAACTGCCGACTGGAATACCAGGTCTGGACGAGGTCCTCAAGGGTGGAATACCCATGGGATCCCTTACACTGCTAAGCGGAGGGCCCGGGACGGGAAAGACCATGATCGGTCTTGAACTCCTGGCAAGGGCCGCAGAGGCTGGCACTCCCTGCGCGCTGCTGACCTTCGAGGAGAGGGAACCAGCACTGAGAAGGTATGCGGCGGGTATCGGCCTGGACCTGACCCCTCTTGAGAATGCTGGACTTTTCCGGATCATCGGAGCCAGGATTAGCCCCGACGCTGTTCTTTCAGGTGACTTCGACCTGAAGGGCATCAGGGCCATCCTGGCAAGTACGCTTAAGTCCATTGGCGGCAGGCTTGTGCTCATTGATGCACCCGACGCCTTCCTGAGCCTGCTCCAGGACAAAGCTTCTGAAAGAGCGGAGCTCAGGTCGCTCCACGAGTGGCTTGTGGACAGCGGCCTCACCTCCATCATGACGGTGAAGAGAAGCTCCCAGATCGGCGGAGATTCGTACTACGATTTCCTGGACTACATGGCGGACTGCGTTATTCACCTCGACCAGAGGGTGCAGGAGCAGATCACCACCAGGCGCCTAAGGGTGGTGAAATACAGGGGCTCCTCATACGGCAGGAACGAATACCCCTTCGGGATTACCCCCCATGGGGTGTGGATAATCCCGGTGACCCAGGCGACCCTGCAGCAGAGGGCTCTCGGTGAAAGCTTGCCGACGGGAATCCAGGGAATGGACCAGCTCATGGGCGGCGGCTACAGGCGCGGCTCCTGTACACTGTTCAGCGGCGGCTCCGGAACGGGAAAGACCACCTTCGTGTGCTCCTTCGTGGAGCAGATAACCTCCCTGGGAGAAAAGGTTCTCTACATAGATTTCGAAGAATCATGGGACGCCCTTATCTCATGCATGAAGAGCCCCGGGGTGGAGCTGGAACCGGCCATGGATGCAGGGCTGATGAAATTCCTTTCCATAATGCCCGAGGCCCAGGGGGTGGAGGAGCACCTGATCCAGGCCTTCATGGCCATAAGGGACTTCAGGCCGGACCATCTGGTGGTAGACGCCATCTCCGCATGCAGAAGGATGGGTTCCACTCACGCCGCGTTCGACTACATGCTGAGGCTGATCAACCACTGCAAGCAGAGGGGAATCACCTCACTGCTCACCAACCTTGCATCCACCAGGGACTATGGCAGCGAGATATCGGGGATGGACCTCTCGTCGGTTATAGATACCGCCATAATCCTCAGGAACGAGGAATCAGGCGGGGAGTACATCAGGGAGATGGGCATTCTGAAATCCAGGGGCAGGAACCATTCATCGGCCATCCACCCGTTCCTGATAACGGACTCGGGCATAGTGGTGCAGGGGGGTGCCCTGAGATGACCTTCGATCCCGCAACAGGAACGATCACGCTATTCATAGCGGGGAAGGCTTCCAACTCCATCATCGCCCTCGACAACCTTCACCGCCTTCTGGACAGAGCCGGGATCAGCCGGAACAGGATCCAATTAGTGGACGTGATGGAGCATCCCGAGGAAGCTCTTGACTCAGGGGTCTTCATCACCCCCGCGCTCCTTCTTGGTTCCGGCGATTCAAGGGTCATCATCTACGGGAATCTGACGAAGACCAGGGAACTGGACTCAATATTCGGAACGGACATGGAAGCGAATGCATGAGGACTTGACACGCGGAGAGCTGCTTGAGAGGCTCATCGCCGCCGAGTCGGCACTTGACGCGCTTAAGAGCGGTGAGGTGGACAGTGTGCTGGGTCAGGACAGATCCCTTCTCTCCCGGCTTGCCGCGGCAAAGAGGAGAGAACAGCACCTGAAGCAGGTGCTCCACTCCCTCAGGGCCGTCAGCATTCTTCTGAACCAGGAAGGGGACAGAAAAAGCACAGCCGACGGAATATGCAGTGTGCTGACTGAGAGTTTGAGCTACCACAATGCCTGGATGGTCCTGCTAGACGAAGACGGTTCCTTCGGTTCCATCGTTTCCAGCGGGTTCGGAGAAGAATTCGACTCACTGAGCGCCGCGTTCACCCAGGGCAGGCCACCGTCATGCACCGTTAAAGCCCTGGACTCCTCGAAGGTGCTTGTTCTCAGGGATCCCCCCAGGGACTGTCCGAACTGTCCCCTGGCCGAGTTCTACAGCGACAGGGCGGGATTCACCACCGGGCTTCACCATTCAGGAAGGATATACGGTGTGCTCTCCGCATCCGTTCCCCAGGAGTTCGCCGACGACGATGAGGAACTCGGCCTTTTCACCGAGCTGGCTTCGGATATCGCCGAGGGTTTCTACAGGCGTGACCTTCAGAGGGAAAGCGCTCTGTCTGAAAGGGAGAAGGCCGAGATACTGGACAGCATTTCCGACGCCATGATAACCCTGGACGGCGACCTCCGCATAACCTATTTCAACCGGGCCGCAGGGGAACAGCTGGGCGTTTCTCCGAAGCAGGTCCTTGGAAGATCAGTGCGGGAAGTTTTCCCCGAGGGTAACGATTCGATCTTCAATGAACGATACATAAAGGCCAGGGAGTCCGGGGAACCCCAGGTGTTCGAGGTTTACTTCGACAGGGAGCCTTATGCCGACTGGTACGACATGAGGCTTTTCCCTTCCAGCGAAGGCAGGGTGTCGATCTACTTCAGGGTAACTACCGAGAAAAAGCGCTCGGAGATAGCCCTCAGGGAGGCTGAAAGCCGGTATCGCAGGCTTGTGGAGAACAGCCAGAGCGTTATCTACGAACTGCTTCCCGACGGAACCCTCGATTATGTGTCCCCCAGCTGGCAGCTTCACCTGGGCTTTTCTTCCAGCGAGGCCGTTGGAAAACACTTCCATGAGTTCGTGTACCCTGAGGACATGGCTTTCTGCAGCAGGGGGCTGAAGGCCACCGCGGAAGCCGGCGAAGCCCTTCCGGCCGCTGAGTTCAGGGTAATTCACAAGAACGGCTCAATAAGATGGTTCCGCTCAGTGGTCACGCCCCTCTTCGACGATTCCGGGGAGCTTTCACGGTTCGTGGGAAACGCCCTGGATGTTACCGAGGCGAGGGCCAGGGAGGAGAGGATACGCCTTCTCGGCCAGATGCTGGATTCAGCACCGGCCTCAATAACCATACACGACACTGGGGGGGCGTTCCTCTATGCGAACAGAGAGACCCTGAGACTCCATGGCTACGAAGAGGAGAGCGATTTCCGCAGCGTAAACCTGCACCGGCTTGACGTTCCCGAGAGCGAAGCCCTGCTTGCGGAAAGGTTCGACAGGATAGACAGGGAAGGGGAGGCATCCTTCGAGGTGATGCACTACAGGAAGGACGGTTCTACGTTCCCCCTTCAGGTGCAGGCCAAGAAGATATCCTGGCAGGGAAAACAGGCTGTGCTTAGCATTGCCACGGACATAACGGAGAGAACCCTGGCCGAGAGGGCTCTCCATGAGAGCGAGGCCAGGTTCAGAGCCCTGGTGGAGCAGTCTCCCTACGCCATTTTCCTCCTGCAGGACGGCAGGTACATCTACTGCAACCCCGCGGGAGCAAAGCTCCTGGGGCATGACGACCCCGCTGATCTCCAGGGTGTTGATCCCATGGAGCAGCTGGCCCCCGATTACCAGCCGCTGGTGAAGCGACGGATGGCGAAGACCGATTCGGGAGTATCCAACGCGCCTGTGGAACTCAAGTTCATCCACCCCAACGGCGATGAGCGATGGAGCTATTCCACATCGGTGTCCGTGAACATGAACGGCAGACCCGCCGCAATAATAGTGGGGCAGGACATCACTGATAAGAAAAGGATGGAGAGGGAGAACAGAAGACTGGAGGAGAGGTTCCAGCAGTTCCAGCGGCTGGAATCGGTGGGAAGGCTGGCCGGGGGCGTAGCCCACGATCTGAACAACCTCCTCACCCCGATCCTGGGATACGGAGAGATGCTGAGGGAAAGCCTGCCCAGGGGCAGGGAAAGGGAGAATCTGGAACACATACAGAACGCCGGCGAAAAAGCACGGGAGCTGGTCCAGCAGCTGCTGGCCTTCAGCCGCAGGCAGACCCTTCAGTTCCGCTCACTGGACATCAATACCCTCGTCGGCGACTTCATCCCCCTCCTGCAAAGGACCATTACCGAAGACATCTTGATAGATTTCCTCCCATTCTGCGATCCTCTTCACATCATGGGGGACAGGGGGCAGCTGGAACAGGTGCTGATGAACCTGGCGGTGAACGCCCAGGATGCGATGCCCGAGGGGGGAAGCCTCATTATAGAAACAAACAGGGTGGAAGTGCCGACTGACCTTCCCGGCTCCGGAGACGAGATGCAGCCGGGCACATATGCCAGTCTTGTAGTCAGTGATACAGGAACGGGAATGGAACCGGATGTCTGCTCACAGGTCTTCGAGCCATTCTACACCACGAAGAGCATGACCGAGGGGACAGGGCTGGGGCTTGCAACCGTTTACGGAATAGTTAAGCAGCATGACGGCTATGTCTGGGTCGACAGCGTTCCCGGTGATGGCTCCCGTTTTTCGGTGTACCTGCCGCTGCTCTCAGGGTGTGCGGAAACCTTACCGGAGGGGCCGGAAGCCCCGGGAGCACCCGTAGGCAGCGAAACGGTGCTTCTGGTGGAGGACGATGACCAGGTGCGGAGCCTTGCCTGCGAAATACTGTCCAGGACCGGCTACAGGATGATCACCGCTTCAAGCGGTTCGCAGGCCCTGGGTATGGTCTCGGAGCTGGAAGAACCCCTGCATCTCCTTCTCACCGATGTGGTCATGCCTGGAATGAACGGCAGGGAACTCTACGGCGCACTGAAGGAGACCATTCCCGACCTGAAGGTGCTCTACATGTCCGGTTACCCCGACGAGGTTATTGCCAGCAGAGGAGTGGTCGAGACCGGCATCAATTTCATTCAGAAACCTTTTTCAGCCGCCCTGCTGGCCTCCAGGGTCCGTGGAGTGCTTGACTCCGGTGCGGTAGACCGCGGCTGAATCGCCGCAGCTGAAGGAGCATCCGGCACAGGAGCCTTTTGGGCAGGTTCCCCCCAGTTCCTCCACCCTGCCCTTTCTCACGAGAAGGTCCATCATCGGCTTCACCGCATCCTCCGGGGCGCCCAGGGAGTTGGCCAGCTCCGCCAGTGTGAGCCTTCCGTGTTCCTCCAGAAGCTCCATTATCCGCTTCAGCATAGGATCAGATCCCCGGCTTCCCGGCTTTCGAGAGAACCTTCAACGTGAACCAGACGCCTCCTGCAACAAGGGAAGCCGCCGCCAGCCACAGCAGTGACTCTCCAGGGGACCGGTGGAACGTGGCGAGCCTGTAGAACATTGTGCTCACCGTCCATGCAAGGACTGTCAGGTAGGCTGTGGAGAAGGCTGCCCAGGCCAGGCTGGTCTCCTTGTAGATGGCTGCTATGGCCGCTACGCACGGAGCGTATATCAGTATGAAGAGCAGGTACGCGTAGGCCCCTGCAGGGCCGTCGAACATGGTCCTCATCACCTGGAATGCCGACTCGCTGGCTTCCGACGAATCTTCGCCGTCTGGTCCACGGAGTCCCTCGGGTATTGAGCGGAAGGCCTGAGCTACCCCTCCCGCAAGACTGAAGTCGCCGGCATCATCGGTGATCTCGACAGGTTCGTCGGCCATTCCAGTGTAGAGGTTGTCCAGGGTGCCCACAACCGCCTCCTTGGCGAATATCCCCGTGAACAGCCCCACCGCGGCGGGCCAGTTCTCATCTGTTATTCCCATGGGGTGGAACACCGGTGTGATGGCCCGTCCCACAGCAGAGAGTACCGACTTCGAAGAATCGTGATTCCCGAAGGACCAGTCCGTTCCCAGTGATCCCAGGAAGGAGAGTACCACCACCACAGCAAGTATTACCTTTCCCGCCCTGGTGACGAAGCCCTTCAGTCGTGACATGGTGTGGTACATGATGCCCCTGAAGGTGGGAAGATGATAGGGCGGAAGTTCCATGACGAAGGTGGATGTTTCGCCCTGGAGTATGGTCTTCTTGAAGAGAAGGCCGGTGAGCACCGCAAGTAGTATTCCGGAGAGGTAAATGCTGAACAGAACGGTGCCCCCGCTCCGGGGGAAGAATACCGCGGTAAACAGCGCGTATACCGGAAGCCTGGCTCCGCATGACATGAAGGGATTCATCATGATGGCCAGTATCCTGTCCCTTCGGTTCTCCAGGGTCCTGGTGGCCATGATCGCGGGAACATTGCAGCCGAAACCAACCAGCATGGGAATGAAGGCCTTGCCTGGAAGGCCTATGGACCTGAGGAACCTGTCCATCACGAAGNNTCATGTAGCCGGAGTCTTCCAGGAGCGAGAGGAAGAGGAATATCATGAAGATGGGGGGTATGAAGGTGGATACCGTCTGTATTCCCCCTCCAATGCCTTCGGCAAGAAGGGTTACCAGGAAGTCCGGAGTTCCCATGGAGGAAAGGAGCGATCCGAAACCCTCCACGAATATGGTTCCCGTCAGAATGTCGAAGAAGTCTATGAAGGGGCCTGAGAGGTTGATGGTTCCTGCGAAGACCAGATACATGATGCCCAGGAAGACCGGGATGCCCAGGAACCTGTTCAGCATTACCCTGTCCAGCCCGTCGGAAACCGTTCTCCTCACCTCGTCGGTCCTGTTTATCACGTCCCTTGCCAGGCCGTGGATGAAGCCGTACCTGCCGTCGGCCAGAACTATATCGATCTCGTCTCCCACATGCCTTTCCACACGGGATGTCTGCTCCTGGAGGAGGGATTCCGGGATGTGGCCGCCGCAGAGCTCCACGGCGTACTCGTCCCCCTCGAGGAGCCTCAGGGCAAGCCATCTGGGATCGACCTTCTTCTCGGAGGCAATGGAGACCACCGCGGCGGCAACCGTTTCCGCGGCTTCCTCCAGTACCTCGTCGTAGGCAACCCTCGTCCCGGGTACGGGCTTCTGAAAACCGGCGCTGTTCACCATTTCCTTCAGCTCTTTGATTCCCCGGTTCCTGGATGCGCTCATGGGGATCACAGGGCAGTCGAGGTGCTTCTGGAGGTGTTCCACCTCTATCTTCAAGCGCCTTCGTTCCGCCAGGTCCATCA
>NPID01001547.1_pt2 | contig 24971 bp, 24 predicted proteins | sample 8637491 | NCBI WGS metagenome assembly NPID01 (sample SAMN07420843, study PRJNA396082) | bioreactor metagenome | isolation source: sample BA6 brine-fed electro-methanogenic bioreactor BA | place: Japan: Kochi | collected 2016-06-14 | reverse complement strand
GGCCGGAAACATATGAAAAAAAATACGAAAATGCAATCCTGCGACCAGACATCCTTAAAACTGATAAAATAACTCACGTAAAAATGTCTTTTCTCACTGGGAGGCCACCATGGACAAATATTTCAGCGAAATCATCAATGCAGCGGCGGAAATGGCGAGGTTCAACGAGGCGGAATACCATCTGTGCAGCCAGGGAACCCTTGCGGCCCTCATGGACGCCTTCGGCATCCACAACCCGGACGTACTTCGTTCTTCCACTGCCTTCGCGGGAGGCTGCGTAAGGAGGGGCAATGTATGCGGGGCACTCTCGGGGGCTCTGATGTTTATCGGGCTCCTCGCAGGTCGTGACGACCTGGAGATGAAAGACCAGGCAATCCGCGGGGTGGGTTACATGGACGAACTGTACACAAAATTCGAGGAACGCTACGGCTCCGTAATATGCAAAGATATTCAGCAGAAGCTCTACGGGAGGACCTTCGACCTTACAAAACTGGAGGAAAGGGACACCCTACACGAAATAATGGTCGAAGCCCCGGAAGGATGTCCCGACGTCTGCGGGCAAGCGGCAAAATTCGCGGCCGAAACGGCGATAAAGATACTCGACGCCGGGCACCCCTTCGCCAATTCTATTGTCCGGATTTAATTTCCACATATCTTCCGTTTCCTCATAATACTGTGAAGCAAACATAATCATGATTATAGGGACAAGAACTACTGTTACGTCTCAACATTTGTCATTTAATTTCTAGTCATGAGATGAGAAGTGGAAAAATTCAGTTTCTTTCAAAAGCGCCAAAAACCAGAATTTCTCCGTTGCTAACCATTACCTTGCCACGTGCGATTACGGTATCAATATCCAGGTTTTCGTCCAAAAGGACCATATCAGCATCAGACCCGACTTCTATGTGGCCCTTTCGGCCAGGAAGCTTGTGGTGATCCGAGGGGGATGATGTTATCGCCTTGAGCGCTGTCTCAAGGGGAATATTTTCCAGGCTGACGGCATCACGGACCTCAGGCCATATAGATTTTGCTCTACCAATGGAAAGCCCTTTAAAATTTCCATTTTCATCAAAATCCGGCAAGCTTCCCTGACCGTCAGAGCTGAAGGATATTCTTTCAACAGGCACCCCCGCATCCAGAAGGCGCTTCATGGCTTTACTGCATTTTACTTCTCCTTCCTCCAGGAAAACCGGCGTGGTGCTGGTAGTGACGTCTACATAGCCACCTGCCAGTCCAAACCTGATAGCCTCTTCGAAAAGTTGCGGGTTTCTGTTCAGGTGTGTTGGAAGAAACTGAGCCAGGGAAATCTCGCTGGTTGCTGCAATATCGAAAAGCATATCCAGATTGCTCAATCCGTCTCCCAAATGGACATTGACAAGCCCACCCTTGCCCGAAAGTAAACCACCGACTCGGGCAGCTGCTGCTATGCGAGCGAGCTCATCCCTGACAGGCTGGGAAGAGCGATGGTCGGAAATCGCAACTTCACCTACACCGATAAGTTTGTCAATAAGCACGATATCGTCCTGAATGTGACCAGTGAAAGTCCTTATTGGAAGTTGATAGGACCCCAACAGGGCCCATGCACTAATACCCTCTTCTTCGAGACTTTTCGCCTTGGCCACAAGACTCGAGGTGTGGCGAGTAACACAATCAGTGCCGATTACACCAATAACAGAGGTTATTCCGGCAGAAGTGAGATCTGTAAGCGAAACTTCCGGGGTGCGAGTTCTGAAACTTCCTTCCCCACCACCTCCTGCAATATGGATATGATTGTCTACGAAACCCGGAACAGCCAGGTATCGGCTTCCGTCAATAGTTTTCAAGCCCGGCAGTGTATTTTTCGCAGTAAGTTGGCGTCCTATCCAGACGATTTTCTCCCCTGCCACGAGTATATCCTGCCGTCCCAAGATATCTGGTGCATAGACTTCCGCATTTTCAACTAAAAGAAACAAGCAGTTACCCCCTTCCAAGGCCGGCTTCCGATAAACCGATATGCCTTGTTGTAAAAAACTAAACACATTAACAAAACGTAGTTTGTTTTTTATTGCATTTCCTTTTTTATGAAAAGTTGACCCGCTTTTTCCGTTGTCGTAGATATCCTGTAAGCCCTTGTGGATGTAACGTGGGTCTCCGCCGCTTTTGCCGCTCCTTTGGGGTCACGTCTTGCTATAGCTTCTATTATCGATGCGTGCTCTTTTGGTGAATTGTGCCCGTTGGCGCCCTCCAGATCGTCTATGGCAATAGGATGAAATTCAGCAAGGTAGCTGACGTATAGTTGAGAACGCCAAAAAACGGGTCGAAAAGACCTTTCGAGATATCGGTTGCCCGCAATTCTAACCACTGCGAAATGAAAATCCAGATTAACCTGATAATAATCGAATGCCTGACCCTCCTTGGAAAGGTACTTTTCCCTGTCGTTCATCGCCCACAGCGCGTCGACGTCTTCCTTTCGGGCCTGCTCTGCCGCAAAAAAAGCTGCCCTTGATTCCAGAATCTCCCTCATCAGGAATACTTCCTTCATGTCTTCAAGCGACAAATCCGGTATTCTGTAACCTCGCTTGTTTCTACTGTTTTCCAGAAAACCTTCCGAGACCAGACGGGTTAGAGCGGTACGCACGGGCGTACGGCTCAAACCCAGGTCTTCCGCCAATGTGGTTTCAAAGAGAACATCGCCAGGCAGCAATTTCCCCGTGGTCATGAGATCCAACACGTACCGGAAAACCAAGTCACGAGCCGAAACGCGGTTGTTTTCGTTCCCTCCTCCAACCATTTTTGTATCCCCTCTTTTGTTATGTATCCATATATGCTAATATGCATCCATAAAATAACGCATAGGAATTTGCTGTCAAGCATGAACCAAAAGGAAGCTTCTTTCGTATCAGGCAGTTTAGCACAGAAGACAAAGGTTTTTGTACAGATGGGGGGTGGCGAGATGGAGTAAACAGTTGCACCCTTGTTACTTGTCACCACGGCATAGGTGAGTTTCTCTTGAGAAAGGAGGCTATATAAGTGACTGAACAAGAAAAGAAGAATTTCTCCCCCAAGGCAACTAAAGTACCGGATACTTACATAATAATTTTCCTGGTGGTCGTATTTGCCGCTCTCCTCACTTATTTGATACCGGTCGGGAGCTTCGATACCCACGAAGTTTCGTACCAGGTAGGACAGCAGACGAAAAGCAGAACGGTCCTGGTTCCGGAAACCTTTGAGCTTCTGACTGATGAACAGGGAAATCCGGTTAAAGAGGGCATAAGGCTTTTCGAGCCTTATGGCGAAGTAGGCTTTTTGAACTACGTTTTTGAAGGACTTGTATCAGGAAGCAAATGGGGGTCTGCAGTAGGAGTAGTTGCGTTCATACTGGTCATAGGCGGCGCCTTTGGCATCATACTAAGAACCGGGGCCGTAGAATCCGGACTTCTGACCATGATTTCCAAAACCAGGGGCATGGAGGTCGCCATCATTCCCGTAATGTTTTTCCTCTTTTCTCTGGGGGGCGCGGTCTTCGGAATGGGTGAAGAAGCTATACCTTTCGTGCTGATACTTTGTCCGGTTTGTGTTTCCCTTGGCTATGATTCGATCACTGCGCTATTAATCTCTTACGTGGCAACCCAAATCGGTTTTGCCACGTCGTGGATGAACCCCTTCAGCGTCGCAATAGCACAAGGAATTTCGGAAATTCCGGTTCTCTCGGGAGCGGGATTTCGTATGGCCATGTGGTTTGCCTTCACTTTGCTTGGTATTGTCTTCACATGGTTCTATGCCCGCAAAGTGAAACAAGATCCTCAAAGATCTTTATCGTATCAAAGCGACGCCTTTTTCCGTGAAGACCTGGAAAAGAACGAAGAATTAAGGGGCGATTTCGGCACGGGTCACATGCTTGTGTTGCTGACCTTGGCGGCAGGGATTGTCTGGGTAATTTGGGGCGTGGTAATGCACGGCTATTATATCCCGGAAATTGCCACTCAATTTTTTACTGTGGGACTTGTAATAGGTGTAATAGGGGTCCTTTTCAAACTCAACGGCATGACCTGGAACGACATGGCTACAAGTTTCCGTGACGGTTCAAAAGACTTGTTAGGTGCCGCATTGGTAGTTGGCATGGCCAAAGGTATTGTCCTTGTATTGGGCGGAGATTCGCCCACTGACCCGACGGTTCTTAACACCGTGCTTCATTACATGGGCAATTCTATCGCAAGCTTGAACCCGGCACTGTCGGCCTGGTTCATGTATATATTCCAATCTGTATTTAATTTCTTTGTAGTATCTGGTTCCGGCCAGGCAGCCCTAACCATGCCACTCATGGCACCTCTTGCAGACATAGCCGGTGTGACACGTCAAGTGGCTGTTCTCGCCTTTCAGCTTGGCGATGGTTTTACAAACCTTATAGTACCAACATCCGGTGTCCTCATGGCTTGCCTTGGTGCAGCAAGGGTTGACTGGACGACCTGGGCTCGTTTCCAGATCAAGTTCCAGGGCATCCTTTTTTTATGTGGTTCAATTGTAGTAATAGGCGCGGNNCGGCTTTAACTAGGCAATAAAACACGTATTAAGAAACACGTCGATAGCCAGACCATTTGGCAGGTTTTTGAGAAAGGGCATCTGCGGTATTCAAACGTCGCGGGTGCCCTTTAAAAATGTTTTTCGCCGGACAATTACCGCAAAATTCGCCAATTAAGGAGTGCTTCTGCTATACTTCGCCTGCAGACACGACAAAGTTTCAGAAAGCCAGCATAAAACACGAAGACGACAAAAGACGGATTTTCCATGGAGGCGGTGGCCTTGAAAACAGCTTCTTTTAATATCTCAGGTGACGTTTCAAACTTGGAGAAGACTTTCAAGGAGGCCTTCGAGGTACTTGCCGAAACCATAGGGACTCTTTCCTTCATTCTGATAGCTTTCACAGACAAAGTAGACTGCTGGAAGCTTCACCAGGCATGTAAAAAAACCTTTCCTTGTCCATTTACGGGCGTCCACACGCCGGTTTTTTTTACGGAAAGGGGGCTAATGACCGAAGGCATCGGGATCTGGGCCGCAGGCGGAGATGACATTACCGCCTCCACATTTCTGCTGGAAGACCCTTCCGGTGATTCATGGGAAATCGGAGAAAACGCCGCGTGCCGCTTCATGGAGAAGAATCCTGAAAACGGTGTTTTTCTTCATTTTCCCGAGGCGTTTTCCTTCGATGCGACAGAGTTTCTTCACGGCTTTTACGGAAGGGTAGGACCGGGGTTCAGGCATTTAGGAGGCGCTGTCAGTTCGGAAGCTGCCGGAGGATATTGTCACTTTACTGAAAAAGGTATGGGAAAAAGAGGCGGGACCTTCGCCCTGATCGAAGGGATGTCCATTGGAGTAGATTTCACTCATGGATATTCTCCAATAGGCAGTCCTGTCATTTTAACGCGCTCGGAAGGCAAGCGAATTCTCGAACTCAACTTCATACCCGCTGCCAAAAAATACAGGGACATTATCCGGGAAGCCACCGGCAAGGACGTAAAGGACGTGGCGCTGCATCCCTTGGGGATCCCGGGCTTCCGCGGAGAATTGATAGTTCGGGATGTGGTACACATTAACGCCGACGGCAGCCTGGAATGCATCATAAGTATTCCGGAATTGTCGCCACTTTTGGTGTTGAGCGGAACGAAGACCGGCATTTTCAACGGAATCAACAACATGTGCGGACGACTGAAAAAGCATGGAACGGCTCCACGTTTTGTCCTGGCCTTCGATTGCATAACCAAGGAGCCGCTTTTGGGGGAAATGCTCCACACCGAACCGGCCATTTTGCGCGAAGGGCTTGAGAGTCTGGAGAGCCTGTGGGGCATGTTTACCTTCGGCGAGATCTGCGACGCCTGGGGGAGCCCGTTGTTCATGAACAAAACTCTAGCAGTGGGTTTTGGAGCGTGATCAGATGAAAACCGATGTGGGCAGTTTGCCTGTCTATGAAATTCTGACGCTCTTTTTGGAGAGAGAACCCGAAAGTTTTTTCAGAAGCATGGTAGACCGCTTCGCAAGAGTCTGTGGTGCCGTTAGAATCGTCTTGCACTTGAGGATTGGCGGCGAGGAAGCGCTGCACTATTGGGGGTTTCGATCACTTCCGGATCCCGAAAAACTGGTAGAACGAAGTGACGCAAATACTTATTACACAAGTTTTGACGATGGCGAACTTGGCTTCATTTATGTTGAACACTCTCATTTTCTCTCGGAACAAGACAAAGTCCTTTATTCCATGGTCATGCCCGCTATCGAAAGAAGCATCAAGCTTAAAAAAGCCCAGATGGAGCTTGCCAGAAGCCGGCGGAGGGAACATCAAATATTCGAAACAGCCTTCGAGGCTTTCACCTTTGTGGATGAGGATTTCAAATTCCGCGAGGTATCTTCTCACGTTGAGAGGATGCTGGGTTACAGCTACTCCGAAATGATCGGCAAGCCCCTGCTTGAAATATTTTACGAAGAAGACCGCCCGATGGTATCGGAAGAAATCGACAGAAGGAGGAAAGGACACAAGGGAGTCTACGAAGCACGTTTTCTGCACAAGGAAGGATACCCGGTTTGGGTCCAGGTGTCGGCTTCTCCTGTTTACGACGAAAAAGGGAAATTTAAGGGGACGCTCGGGATCCTGACCGATATCGACGAAAAAAAGAAAATAGAAGTAGAAGCTACCCGGCAGAAGGTTTTTTTCGAGAACCTGTTCCGCATGGTTCCGGAAGCCCTTGTTGTAGTAGACAAAGAACACAGGATCGTAGATATCAACGAGGCCTTTACGGAGCTTTTTGAATTCGAACCCGCGGAAGTCTTGGGGCTGGATCTCGACGATGTCCTGGAAAAAGGGAAAAAGGGTAGCGCCGACCGCAAAAAAACTTGTGAGATAATGCGCGGCGAAGAAGTAGAATTCGAAGCGGTGAGATACTCAAAAACCGGCCGCCCCATATATGTGCTGGCAAAGGCCTCTCCCATCTACGCAGGCGATGAAATGGCGGGAGCCGTCGTAATGTACGCCGATATAACAAAGCACAAGGAATACGAAACTTACCTCAAGAAAAAAACCTTCAAGGATCCGCTGACTAAACTTTACAACCGCACCTATTTCGAAGAGACCATGAAGCGCGTCCAGTATGACGAAAAGGCTTTCCCGGTGGCCCTCTTGATCATGGATATGGATAATTTAAAGGAGGTAAACGATACCCTGGGCCACGCAAAAGGCGACGAATATCTTGAGACCTGCGGCTACTTGCTCGACAAATGCGTAAGGAAGCAAGATGTTTTGGCCAGGATAGGAGGGGATGAGTTCGCCGTCATATTGAAGTCTTCTGGAAAAGATACCGCGGAAAGGCTTGCAAGACGCATCAAAAGGACCTTCGACGAGGAAAACGAAAGGAAAGCGTATAAAATCCCCCTTTCCATTTCCATTGGTTACGCCGGCGCCGAAAGTCCCGAACAGGACCTGGAAGAAATCTTTGATTTGGCCGACGTAGCCATGTACCGCCAGAAGGCGTCAAAAAGTGCATCTGGACATTGATAAATGGCTATCGGTGACTTAGCTACTTAAAAGATCCAATCGCTTTTTTTAGGAAACCCATTTTTCCCATATGGAGGGTCTTCTCGGTTTCCGATTTTCGCGATAATACCGCACTTCCTCTTTAAGCTCACGGATTTCTTTCATCAATTGCTCTTTCCTGGCTTCGTCGAAAACGCCACTTTTTTCTACAAAAGACTCCAGGAGCGATATTTTTTCTTCCATGGTTCCGGCCTGGGATTCGTTGAGTATGTTTGAAAAATCCCGTTGCTCGGATATAACCTTTACTACATCTTCCTTTATTCCGCTTTCACGCATTTCCCTGTAGGCTTTATCCACTACGCGCCAAATACCGGAGAGCAGGTCTTCTTCTATCTTCCCATCAAAAAAAGCCAGGGCCTTGTCTATTTCCGAATAGCTTACACCCATGCGCGTCAGCGAATCTACGAACCTTTCCATAATTTTGATCCTGTCGAGGGCACGCGCCGGTAAGCTTTCACTTGACGCCATGGAAAGTATTTTGAGGTTCACCTCGGTGCCAAGCAGGCTCATTCTTCTGAGCTCATGCATGACGTTTTCCGTATTCTTAACCACTTCTGCCAGCTTCGTCCTGGCCCAGACTGCCTCGGAATATTCCGATTCGCCAAGGCGGGCGAAAATAAAACATAAAAAACCCACCACAAACGGACCTAGCGACGCTGCAGCCTTACCAAAAATGGACAGAATCAGACCAATAAAAAGACTTGAAAACCCGAAAACAACAAGCACCGTCTGCACAATATCCCCTCCGTGGGAAAAATCTGCGCGCTCTTTCTGACATCAGGAGGTAACCTCTTGATTTTGTAGAATCTCCTCTTTTATTCTCGGCTGTTTACGCGCCAGGGGACACTCTTGCCCGAGGTATGTGGCTTTAGTTCAAGTCCTCTTGTTCTCTATGGCTTTCAGAAAAAGCAAGGGACCCACAAAAAACGCCTTGCCTACAAAATAAAGCCCTATACCGGTCATCAGGGCCTGGTCCCCCGAATCAAGCCCTACACTGGAGAGAATCCAGACGCCTCCTCCAAGACAAAAAGCAAAGCTGACCAGCGCAGATGAAATTCCGAAAAACCTTGTTCTGTCCTCCATCCCGATCCCGTCCCTTCGAATGGAATACCCGCAGGCCTGTTTCCGACATCGGTATGTCCATACATTACACTTTACCAAATATTGCAAAGGAGAGTTCTCTAAACGGGAATAAGCCATAACAAGGGGCAGCGAATAACGAACCTTCTGCCGCTGGGGCGTTTTTAATGTTTTCCCCTGTTTCAGGACATTTTATTTTTAGACCCTGTTTTCCCGGCGACCAGCACCAGCTGTGCGCTAGCGTTAAAAAAGGTCTTGCTGCCGCGAGTCACCATCAAAAAGACCGTGAAGGCCACGCTGGCGAGGATGCCCAGCATTATGGCGATCTGGTATTTTATGGCGGTAACGGGAGAAACGCCCGAAAGTATTTGCCCTGACATCATACCCGGCAGGAATATGATTCCCATGCCGACCATCGAGTTTATGGTGGGTAGAATGGCGGCGGTAAAGGCTTCGTTGACGACCTCGCGGGCGGATCTCTCAGGTGTGGCACCGAGCATGAGCGCGGCCTCGATCAATTCTCGCCTGTCTCGCATTCCCTTCAGGAGTCGTTCCGCCCCAAGAGTGATCCCTGTCATCGAATTTCCGATCAACATTCCAGCAAGGGGGATCACGTAACGCGGAGAATACCATGGGTCCAGGGAAAGGATGATGAAAAAGGAAAACGCCATCGCCAGGAACGTGCCGAAGACCATGCTATAGGCTACGACCGCTCTGAAAGGTCTCGTCATACCTTCTTTTACTCTCTGGTAGACGTTGAAAACGGCGAAAGTCTCCATGACCGCCACCGCTGCAAAAGTCATCCACATTTTTTGGGAACCGAGAATGTAGTCCAGGACGTACCCTACCAACACCAGCTGTACAGTCATCCTGAAGACGGCGACTACAAGCTCCGTTTCCTTTTTTATCCGCCTTCTTTTGAGCAGCCCGTACACGATCAACACCAGAAGGTAACCAGCGGCAAGATTGGCCAGACCTATATCCAGGACGCCTTTCATATTCGGCTCCCTCCTTTGTCCGTAAAAACCTTTCCGTCTTTGACCGTCACCAGGGTGTCGGCAAACCTTTCGGCCAGCTCACGGGAATGGATAACCATTACCAGCGTAAGTCGCCTGCGCCTCGCGAAATTCACCACGCTTTCGATTACCTCGCCCTCGGTCCGTTCGTCCAGGGCCGAAGAAGGTTCGTCCAGAAGCAGAGCCTCGGGCTCGAGAAGGAGCACCCTTGCCAAGGCCAGCCGCTGCTTCTCGCCCCCTGAGAACTCCATCGGGTCGTCGGACAAATTCTTTTGAAGCATTACCGTTTCCAAGATCCCGGCAAGGTCCTCATCCTTTGCCAGGCTTTTGTCCGCAAATTCCAGGGCGATCATTAGATTGTCGGCAACGCTTCCCGGGAATACAACCGGATTTTGCGGGAGCATAACCACGGACCTGCGAAGGTGGACCGGGTCCAAATTGGCTACATTTTCTCCCTTGTAGTACACGGCACCCTTTTCAGGAGAAACAAGATTGTTCAGCATGCGCAAAAGCGTGGTTTTGCCGCTGCCGCTTTCCCCCACAACACAGGTTACCTTACCTCCGGGGATCTCCAGCCTGTCGATGCTTATAATGCCCTTGTATGTGACGCTATCCAGGGTAAAACCCATGAAATTACTCCTTTCTCAGTCTAAAGGACTTCTTCGACCAGTTCTTTAAGCCTGTCTCGAGCTTCGATCAGGGCCTCGCGCCCACGGTCGGTGATGAAGTAATATTTTCGGACCTTGCCGCAAACCACCTCGGACCAGCATTTGAGGTACCCGGACCTTTCCATCGAATGCAGCATCGGATACACCGTACCCGGACTCAACCTGTACCCGTGACGCTCGAGTTCCTCGATTATCCACAAACCATATACAGGCTCCTCACTCGCGTGATGCAGAATATGAACCTTCGCGAACCCCAAAAACAGCGCTTTCAACATTATTATCGCTCTCCGATATCGTTTTTCGATATCACAATACAACTTATGACAAATTTTTCAAGCACGCATTTTCTTCCATCTGGTTTCGGGGAAGGCCGCGGGCGGGTCTTTTTTCGTTTCCTTTTCGACGGCTTACGCAAGAAGCCATGCCCTGGCGACCTTTTCGAAAGTCGGTACGCGACGTTCACATCTTTTTTCTGACATTTATAATGTCGGATAAGCACAGACAGCACAAAATCTGAAAACACATACATACAGGGAGGGATCTCGAATGAAAGTCATCGCTGTTAACGGAAGCCCGAGAAAGAAATGGAACACCGCAACCATGCTCGAACATGCCCTTGAAGGCGCCGCGTCCAGGGGTGCCCAAACAAGGCTGGTCCACCTTTACGATCTCGACTTCAAGGGCTGCATAAGCTGTTTCGCCTGCAAGAAAAAGGGGGGAGAAAGCTTCGGCAGGTGCGCCGTTCCCGACGATCTGGCGCCTTTACTGGATGAAATCCGGGAAGCCGACGCCCTCGTATTGGGTTCTCCAATCTACTTCGGTGAGGTTTCGGGCGAAATGCGGTCCTTCCTCGAGCGGCTGCTCTATCCCTGCCTTCTTTATGAAGAAAACGCCCAAAGCCAGTTCCCCAAAAAGATTCCGACCGCGTGGATCTACACAATGAACATTCCCGAAAGCATGGTCAAGGAGATGAGCCTCGACAGGGTGTTCAATTTCAACAAAGCCCTTCTAGAGCGGCTGGTTGGACCCTGCGAGTCTCTCATGAGCTACGATACGCTGCAGTTCGACGACTACTCCAAATATGCGGCAGGAAGGTTCGACGCCGAGGCAAAACGCAAACGCCACGAAGAAGTCTTCCCTGAAGACTGCCGCAAGGCCTACGAGCTGGGGAAAAAGCTGGCGCAGCAAGTCCACTTCGGCTCGTAATACGAGCCGAAAGCAGCAAATATAGTCGCAGGACCCTTTTCGCTTTTTAGGAAGGCATGGGGCTATCAAGTGGTCCCCATGCCTTCGATTTTTTACCAGGCGTTTTTGTAGATGGATTCGATGTCTTCGATGCTCAGCTGGCGCGGGTTTTTGGAAAGCAGGCGGGTTTCGTTTATGGCGGATTTTGCCATCGTCGCCGCGTCGTCTTCCGGCACGTTCACTTCTCTTAGCCTCGTGGGGAGACCTATGTCGCGTATGAGCGTCAGTACGGCATGGATGGAACGCTCCGCCCCTTCCCTGAGTGAGAGGTGTTCTATGGGTTCGCCAAGCGCTTCGGCGATGTCGGCGTATTTTTCCAGTTCACTCATGAGGTTTACTTCCATGACATAAGGCAGCATGAGGCTGTTGACCAAACCGTGCGGCAGGTGGTACCGGCCGCCAAGTGTGAGGCTAAGCCCGTGCACCGCGCCTAGTCCCGCGTTTGCGAAGGCCAGGCCTGCCTTCAGGCTCGCCAGGGACATGTAATAACGGCTTGTTTCGTCCTCCCCGTCGGCCACTGCCTTGCGAAGGTAACGCGAAATAAGTCTTATAGCTGAAAGGGAAAGGTCTTCCGTAAACGCATTAAAACCGCGCGACACGTAGGATTCGATGGCATGCACCAGGGCGTCCATGCCTGTAACAGCCGTAACCCGAGGCGGCATGGAGAGCGTAAACGAAGGGTCTATCATTGCGACGGAGGCCAGCATGTGTGGACTTACGATGCCCTTTTTTACGCCCCCTTCATCGGTGATTCCAAAGATCGCTATGCTGGTGACCTCGGAGCCAGTCCCTGCCGTAGTCGGCATCATAATCGTCGGCAAGCCGGGTTCCGGTGCCTTGTTTACGCCGACGAAGCTTTTTGCGGAGCCTCGGTTTCGGGCAAGCAACGCCGCCACTTTAGTTACATCTATGGAACTTCCGCCCCCGAGGCCTATCAGAAGATCCCACTGCCCTTCTTTGACCTCATGGGCCACCTTTTCGGTCAACTCCAAGGGCGGCTCGGGTTCGACCTCCGCGAAAAAGCCAGGCTTTATCCCCGCTTCTTCCAATACATCGAGGACCTTTTGCAGGATCCCGGCCCTTTCTATACCTGGGTCCGTGATAATGAAGGGTTTAGAGCAACCGAGGCCGGCGATCTGCTCGGGCAGTTCCTTGTAAATACCGCTACCCAGCAGAAGGGCCGGCGGAGAATAGTGGGCGATCCGTTTCATTCTGTCTTTCACCTCCTGCGGCTCTACGAGACTCCGCCCCTCAGTATTTCCGGTCTGTACCGGTCGGCCAGCGAACAACATGCTACAATGGCCTCTTCCATGCTTACGGGGTTGGCGATGCCCTTCCAGGCGATGTCGAAGGCCGTTCCATGGTCTACCGAAGTCCGGATAAAGGGGAGTCCGAAGGTAACGCTGACTGTCTTGTAGAAATCGTAGGTCTTCGCCGCGATGTGTCCCTGGTCATGGTACAGGGAGATCACCCCGTCGAACCGCCCGGAAAGACCCATGTGAAACACGCTGTCGGCCGGGACGGGACCGGTTACGTCTATTCCTTCCTTTTTAGCCGCTTCGACGGCGGGAGCGAGGAACCTGGTTTCCTCGTCTCCAAAGAGACCACCATCCGAAGCGTGGGGGTTAAGGGCGGCCAAGGCAAGCCTGCGGTTTTCGATTGAAAGGGACGCAAGGCACCTGTCGGCAAGCCTTATGGAGCGCAGAACACCTTCGGCGGAAAGCCCCTCGATCATGGATTTGAGGGATTCGTGCCTGCTATGGAAAAATATCCTGAGAGAATCTACGAGAAACATGGTTACGCTGTCACGGCTTGCCGAGAGTTCGGCCAGCATCTCCGTATGTCCTATATAGTGGTACCCGGCCTTTTTGATCGCTTCCTTGTTGATCGGAGTAGTGGCGATTCCCTTTACCAGACCTTTGAGGGCCAGATCGACGCTCGTTTTGATGCACTCCACTGCGGTTTTACCGCCGAGGGCGGAGACCCGCCCCACCTCGAGATCTTCGATATTTTTCACTATCCCCAGATCCATCACGGGGAAGACAGAAGGGCCGCCCGAAATTTCCTCCTTGTAGGGGTTTACGAGCACAAGCTCCACGTCGAGGCCCAGGGTTTTTTTGACGGCTTCCAGAACTTTAAAGTCGCCTACGAGAAGATATCGGCCGCATTCCCAGACACGTTCTATCTGCAGGCTCCGCAAGGCAATTTCCGGCCCCACACCGGCCGGGTCACCCATGGTAACAGCAATAGGCCGTTTACTCATTCCTCATCCTCCAATCGCAACCATTGTAACGCCCTGTAAAGACCATCCAGACCACCAACTAGGCCTCCCTTTGTAACAACCTTGAGCGCGTCGTGGGATGTACCCTTGATACGCCCTCCCATCATCAAGGGTGCCAGCTCGACCACGGGTTCTATAAAGTCTGCGTCCAGTCGGTCCAGAAATTCCATTGCCGTATCGCCGCCCGAGAGGATTAGTCCCGAAAGGTCACCCTCCAGTGAGCTCAAGGCCGCGACGGAGAGCAACGCCAGCTGGCGGGCCAATTCTTCTTCCCGGCCTTTCAGGATCGGTCCGCCCGGCTGAATGACCACCAGGTCCACCGCTTCCTTTTGCAGACCCGCCATGAAGTCTTCGCAGCGTTTCAAAAGAGTCACCGTTTCTTCACCGGCATCATACCGGAAAAAGGCGACTTCGAGCTTTCCTTCCAGATATTCGAGCTGTTGTTTTGTTACGTTCGAGGTGCTGCCTATTATGGCAAGGGCCGTTTTTTTGTGTTCCGGAACCAGCGTATGATACACATACGCCGCGGTAAACGGTCCGGGGTCCACAGGAATGAAAGGAATCTCCAAAGAGGCGGCCGCTTCGGCGATAACCTCTATGTCCGCGCCGGTTTGCGCATCGGCGATGATGATCCTGCTTCCAGCGGCCTTTTTCGCAAGGACTTTAACAGTTTGGGCAACCCCTTTTTCTACAGGTTCTATGGGCAAAAGCGACAATGAATACTTTCCCTGGAAATAATCGGGTACGTAGCTCGTTGAGATGGGCCAGACGGGATCTTTAGCCACCTCGGTTCTTTCAAGAAGAGATCCGTGCAGCAACTGGTAGCCCCCGATCGTGGTCCTGCCCGACGCGGGATAGGCCGGGACGACAAGTGCCACGGATCCGGGGCGACTTTCAAGAAGGCATGCCGTTTCTGCGTAAAGGTGTCCACGGAGGGTGGTATCGATTCGCTTCGCCAGGCGCCGCCCTGTATCTGTCTTGCCAATAACTCCCTTTACCCGGCTTGTCGCCGATTCCGCGTCTAGCCCCCTGGTGTTGACGTTAACCACCAGAATCCGTGGCTCCGGTAAGGATTCCCGCCTGCCGCGCAGGTCGTGCCTTACCTGCAATGTGGGCGAAAAACCCCGTTCTTTAAGCAAAATCGACTGCACCGAAGAACCGGTGAGATCGTCACACAAAATGGTAAACTCCAGATTCACCTCTTTCATTGGTCAACCACCTGGTCTTTCCACTTTGGCAAACGCTGGTACCTGAAAAACGGGGTGGGTCAAAAACCCACCCCAAAGAGCCCCTCGCTATCGACTACGCTTCATACATTTTGCCTAGCCTTAAGGCCTGGGCCAAACCGCCCTGAAGCTCTCTTTGAAACTATTGTACGATTCCAGTATTTTAGCTGTAAGGGCGTCCTTTTTGGCTTCTTCGGCGTAATATGCCTCGGCCTGTTTCAGGAATTCATCCTCGATGGCTTTCGGAAGCTGAAGGACCTCTACTCCTGATTCGCGGAACTTTTCCAAGGCATCCAGGTCGGCCTGAATAGCCCTTGCGTAATAGGCGAAGGCTTCTTCCCTCCAGGCCATTTCAATAATTTGCTGCAAGTCTTTGGGAAGTTCCTCCCATTTCTTCTTGTTAAAGAAGAAGGGATTCCACTCGTAGGGATGACGCGCGGGAGAAAGGTATATGTACTTACCGGCTTCCTGCAGTCCCATCGTCCAGTTGACAGCTGGGCTCGCCACTTCATAGGCGTCTATGACGCCGCGGTGCATGGCTTCGAAGACCTCACCAACTGGCATGAGGGAACAGGCGGCACCCATCCTGTCCATTATGGCGGCGCCGTCACCGGCGGAACGGATCCTGAGCCCCTTGAAATCCGCGGGCGTCTCCAGGGGCTTGTTGGTTACCAAAAATATTTCCGGCGGAGCCATCTGGCCTGCGCCGTTGATCATCTTGACGTTGTAGTCTTTAAGCATCTCGTCGACAAGCTCCTGGCCACCGCCCTCAAACATCCAGGCCAATGTCTCCATGGGCGACATGCCGCCGGGCTTTGCCGTCAGGATTCCCGCGGCCGGCCACCTGTCCTTGTAGTACATGTAACAGGTGTCCGCAAAGTCCAGAACCCCGCGGTGGACACCGTCGAGCTCCTTGGTGGCGGGATAAATGGCACCTTCTGGATGCACCGTCATCTTGAGTCTGCCATTGCTGGCTTCCTCGGCCCTCTTGCACGCTCTTACCAGGGACTCGTAAAACACATTCCCCGCAGGCATCCGCGACTGGCCCGTTAACTGGTAGACTTTTTGCTCAGCAGCGTTTGCTCCCACGGCCATCACGAGCGCCAAAAGGCACACGACCGATACGAAAAACCACGTTCTTTTTCTCATCTTTCCCTTACCTCCCCTGTCTGGTCTTTGAGGTATATCCCCTTCGTGGTCCATTTTTCTTTGTCCCGGGCAACACCTCCCGCTCTTTTTTACATTTCAGATTTAGCCTATCGCCGCCATTTTCGCCGGCAACCACAGGATTATCTGGGGGAAGGCTATGCAAGCTATCAGGCAAACCATTATCAAGATGATAAAGGGAATCACGCCTCGAATGATGTCTGTAGTCTCTATCCCCAGCTCGGGCGGGGCCGTCCCTTTCAGGAAGAAGATGGCGTAAGCGAAGGGCGGCGTCAAAAACGACATTTGCAGGTTTATGCATATCATCATGGCGAACCAGATGGGGTCAAAACCCATCTGCACGGCCAGGGGCGTAACAATGGGGACGAAAAGCAGAACGATCCCTATCCAGTCTATGAACATGCCCAGGAAAAAGGCTATCACCATTATGACGGCGAAGGCACCCCATCTCCCCCCCGGGGTGGCCAGGATGATATTGCCCACTACTCCTCCGCAACCGGCCCTCAGGAACACTCCCACATAGGCCGTAGCCATGGCCAGGATAAGATAGACCATGCCGCTCAGGCGTATTGTGTCTATGGCGGCGCCTTTTAATACATCCCAGCTGAACTTGCGGTAGAAAACGGCCAGGGCCGTGGCGGCGAAAGCTCCCACCGCCGCAGCTTCCGTAGGGGCGGCTATGCCGAAGAAAATGCTTCCCAAAACAGCCAGTATGAGGATTACCGGCGGGAGCAGCGAGACAAAAAGCATTGAGAGTTTTCTCGACAGAGGCATATCCTGCACTTCGCTTGCCGGCACCGCGGGTCCTGCGTCTTTTTTGATAAGGCAATAGATAACGATATATCCGCAATAAAGCAGGGAAAGGACGAATCCGGGGATAAAGGCCCCGAAGAACAATTTCCCCACCGAGACCCCCGCCGCGGGGCCATAGACCACCAGCATTATGCTGGGAGGGATAAGGATACCGAGCGTCCCACCCGCGCAAACCGTACCGCAGGCAAGGGACTTGTCGTACCCCCTGGTAATCATGGGACTCAGGGCGAGAAGGCTCAGGCACGTGACGGACGCCGCGATTACTCCCACGCAGGCCGCCAGTATGGTCCCGATCAAAATCGTGGCTATGGCGAGCCCTCCCCGCAACCTGCCCAGCCAAACATAAAGAGCGTCAAAGAGGTTTTCGGTAATTCCCGAACGCTCAAGCATGTTGCCCATGAAGGCAAAAAGCGGAACGGCCAAAAGCGTATAGTTGGTAAGCTGCGCGAATATGCGGCCGTAATACAGTTCCAGCGTGCTTGGGAAACCAAAAATCAACGAGCCGATCAAAAGCCCCATCGTACCGATCCCAAGGGCGAATGGAAAACCCGTAAGGACCGCCACGAAAACGCCGCCGAGCATCAAAACCGTAGTGATTTCAGGAGTCAGAGTCATAGGGTTCACCCTTTACGGCAAAATATGCGTCCCGAATGAAAACCGCCGTTCCCTGGAGGAAAAAGAGCAGGAAACCGAGGAAAACGATGATCCTCAAGGGGTACAAGGGAGGATACACGTAGGTGGCGGCCGATTTTTCGTTTATGGAAATGGAAAAAAGCATCCACTCGTACGAGATTTTGACAAGTGATCCAATAAGGGGGAAGAAAAATATCATGGCGCAAATGGCGTCGATAGTGGCCTTTCCCCTGGGTGAAAGACGATAATAAAAGATGTCTACCCGCGTGTGGGCCTGGTGCAGCAGGACATAGCCCCAAGACAGGGCGTACATGGCGGCTCCCGTCATGATTATGAGCTCATATTCCCAAACCGTGGACTGGTGAAGTGCATATCTTCTTACCACTCCCACTACCCCGATCAGCATCAGGATCACGGCGAGCCATCGTGTCTGGGTCCCCACCCATTCATTAACCGCGTCGATAGCCTTGAGCACTTTCCTCATGGCCAATCACTTTCCCTATCCTTTTTTAAGGACAGCCCCGGATGTGCCCGAAGTCACGAAGTGGCGGTACCGCTCAAGGAACGGGCTGTCCGTCTCCTGGACCTTCGGCCTGAAAGCGGCTTTTCTTTCGGCAAGTTCCTTATCGTCCACCAAAAGATCGAGCTTTCTTCCCGGGATGTCGATTTCTATGATGTCGCCTTCTTTGACCAGCCCTATAGGACCGCCTGCGGCAGCTTCGGGCGAGACATGTCCGATGGAAGCCCCCCTGGTGGCCCCGGAGAAGCGGCCGTCCGTGATCAGGGCCACCGAAGCGCCAAGGCCCATTCCCGCGATGCTCGAGGTGGGGCCCAGCATTTCACGCATTCCGGGTCCGCCCTTGGGGCCTTCGTATCGAATGACCACAACGTCACCGGCTTTTATCCTGCCTTCCCTGATGGCGGCCGAAGCATCTTCCTCGCAGTCGAAGACTCTTGCAGGCCCCTTGTGTTGCATCATCTCAGGCGCGACGGCGGTCTGCTTGACCACAGAGCCTTCGGGCGCAAGGCTCCCTTTAAGGACGGCGATGCCTCCCTCGGCGTGGTATGGATCGTCCAACGGCCGGATAACCCTTTCATCCGTAACGGCGGCATCCCGGAAGTTCTCGCCTGCCGTTCGGGTCGTCACCGTCACCACGTCCCGGTGGATGAGACCGCCTTCAGCAAGTCGGGCCATGACCGCCTGGATCCCTCCCGCAGCATAAAGATCCTCTATATGGTGGGCGCCTCCAGGGCTCATGCTGCACAGGTGAGGTGTCTTTCGGCTGATCTCGTTCATGTCTTCCAGGGTGAGTTTTACACCTGCAGTATGCGCGATGGCCGGCAGGTGCAAAGCCGTGTTGGTGGAGCCGCCAAGGGCCATGTCCACGGCAAGGGCGTTCTCGAAAGCCTCCCTGGTCAGGATATCTTTTGGACGGATATCCTTTTCAACCAAAGCCATGATGGCCCTGCCCGTGTCCTTTGCCAGCCGCTCGCGTGCGGAGAAAACGGCCGGAATGGTCCCGTTGCCGGGAAGGGCGAAGCCCAGGGCTTCCATCATGCAGTTCATGGTGTTTGCCGTAAACATGCCGGCACAGGAACCGCAGGTTGGGCAAGCGCAGTCCTCGATGGCCTTGAGTTCGGCATCGCCGATCTTCTTCGAAGCGTAAGTTCCCACCGCCTCAAAAGCGCTGCTCAAGTCTATGACGCCGTCCTTGAATTTTCCCGCCAGCATCGGCCCGCCGCTGATCACGATGGAAGGAATATTGAGGCTCGCCGCGGCCATGGCCATGCCTGGAATGATCTTGTCACAGTTAGTTACCAGGACAAGGCCGTCAAGCCCGTGGGCTTTCACCATAACCTCTATGGAATCCATGATAAGTTCCCGGCTGGGGAGGGAGAACTTCATGCCGGGGTGGTTCATGGCGATTCCGTCACAGACACCTATAACGGGAAACTCGAGAGGCAGCCCGCCGGCGGCGTAAATTCCGTCCTTGGCGGCCCTGGCGATCCTGTTGAGGTGGGTGTGCCCGGGTATGATGGAGTTATAGGCGTTAACCACGCCGATCCAGGGCCTTTCTATCTCCCAGTCGGTGAAACCGCCGGCTTTCATGAGCGAGCGGTGGGATACCCTCTCGTATCCCTTTTTGACTTTGTCACTGTTCATTGAGCACCACATCCTTTCGTGATCGTTTGATCCATTTTCCGGCACGCTTACACCCTTTCAAATACTTCGGCTGGTGCTATCAGTATGTCTTTTCCCTGACTTTAACAAGTTTTGTTACGACCGCATTGACTGGCGTTTCTATTCCGAGCTTCTTCCCTTCTTCCACTACCGCACCGTTTATCACGTCGATTTCGGTCTTGCGCTTTTTCGTTACATCCTGAAGCATGGAGGACATGTTTCCTGCGGACAGCCGGCAAACTTCCTTCGTGTGTTCCACAGGATCTCGGTACAGTTTTATACCCTTTCTGTTCGCCACCTCCCATGCCTCTTTAACCAACGACTCCAGCAGCTCTTCCGTCTCCTCAAATTCCAGCAGCTGCCCGTTTTTGAGCCCAGTCAGCGCGGTGAGGGCATTTATCCCGATATTTACCAACAACTTGTCCCATATCAGCCCTAGCACGTTTGAAGACAGGTTTACAACGAAACCGGCCTTTCGGAGTATTTCAGCTATCTTTTCGAGCCTTTCCGTTTTGGAACCATCCAGTTCCCCCAGGTTCGTGTCGGCTATCCCCGCATGCCGAATATGCCCGGGACCAAGCAAGGTGGAGCCGTGCCCCGTCGTTCCGGCAATTACCTTTTCTTTCCCCACTACTTCCGCTATTTTCTCGATATTGCCCAGGCCGTTCTGGAGAGTTAAAACCACCGTGTTTTCCCCAACGAGGCCTCTTGCCTGCTCCATGGCCTCCTTGGTTATTGTCGCCTTTACGAAAACGATGAGAAGGTCTGCGACCCCAAGAGACGATAAGTCCGTAACGGCCTTTATATTCCTGATAACCCTGTCGCCGCTGACTCCCTCGATATAAAGCCCATTCTCGTTTATGGCATCGACATGCTGCTTCCAGACATCGATAAGAGTCACATCGTAACCCGCTTCGGCAAGGCAACCGCCATAAAGGCAACCCATCGCGCCGGAGCCGAGCACCGCTATCTTCATGTCGGTACCTTTTTTATTCATTTTTCAGTCCTCCGAGGTCCTCCCTGCTGAGCCCTCCGAACACGTGCTTTTCTTCAGGGAACTCGCCGGATGTGACATCTTCCTTATATTGCTTCAGAGCATTTACTATTTCGTCGCCTATCTTAGCATACTGCCTGACGAATTTCGGCACGAACTTGTCGAACATCCCGAGCATGTCGTGATACACCAAAACCTGTCCGTCACAATAACGCCCGGCCCCTATGCCTATGGTCGGGATGGAAACCGCCTCAGTTATGGCTCTCCCGAGCTCCTCGGGAACGCACTCGATCACTATGGAAAAAGCCCCTGCCTTTTCAAGAGCCACCGCGTCTTCTATCAGCTTTTTGGCGGCATCGAGACTTTTGCCCTGAACCTTGAAACCTCCCAGCATTGACGCGGTCTGGGGAGTGAGGCCTATGTGCCCCTGGACGGGGATCCCGGCATCCACGATGGCCTTCACCACGTCGGGCCTGCCTCCTTCGAGCTTGACGCTGTCGCAGCCGCCTTCTTTCATCAGGCGGTTGGCCGTGTGAATGGCCTGGGGAATGCTTTCGTTATAGGACCCAAAAACCATGTCGCCCACGATGTGCGGAGTCGGGGCCCCTTTTACGACAGGTTTTATATGGGCGATCATCTCCTCCGTCGTAAGTGCCACGGTGCCGTCGTGGCCGAGAATAGTCATCGCGAGGGAATCTCCCACCAGGATGATCTCGATTCCCGCCTTTTCCACGAGAGAAGCCTGGGTGAAGTCGTAGGCCGTGACCATACTGATTTTTCGGCCCTCTTGCTTCATCTTCTTCAGATCCTGAATCGTTACCTTGGCCATCGCTTGATCCTCTCCTTTTATTTTTTATACGCACGCGGGCATGGTGAACCTTCGCCCGGCGTCCTCAAAAGGCAGGCCTGGAGAGCCCCTTCAGCGCCGAAGCCAACCTTTGAGCTGCCTCTACTACCTGATCTTTTATCTTTTCATATTTTCCCTGGTCGGATTCGTACCTGTATTTCGGGAGCGCCACGCTCAGCGCCGCCACTACGTCGCCTCCAGTACCAAAAACCGGGGCCGCTATGCAGACCAGCTCCTTGACGTACTCCTCATCGTCAAAGGCGTAACCCCGTTGGCGGATTCTTTCCAGGTCGCGCATCAGAGAGGGGAAATCCTTGTGGGTATTTTCTGTAAAGGGCTTGAAAACCTCGCCCGAAAGGAGTGCCTCGACTTCTTCCGCGGGCATATAGGCTAGAAGGGCCTTTCCGAGTCCCGTGCAATACATGGGCATCCTTTTCCCGACGTGAAGATCGACTTTTATAGTGGCGCCACTTTCTATCTTGTCGAGATACACCACATCCTTACCGTCCCTGATCGCGAGGTTTACCGCTTCGCCCGTGCGCAAGGACAGTTCCTGCAGGAAGGGCAAGGCCAGTTTTTTAAGCTCCATGTCCTTGACGACATTGCTACCCATCTCAAAGAGCCTGAACCCGGTGAAATATTTGTAGGTTTCTTTGTCCTGCCGGACATAACCGCGCGTTTTCAGCGAATTGACAAGACGGTAGGCAGTGCTTTTTTCCATATCGAGCCTTCTCGCGATCTCCGTTATAGTCAGGCCCGGTTCCTCATCCAGAAGCTCCAGGATATCGAGAGCCTTCAATACCGACTTGACGACATACGGCCGATTCGACAAACTTCCACCCGCACTTTCTACTTGCCACGCAAGCTTGATACGCCTGATACCTGGTTCTTTAGTCCGCTTCCCTGTAGATTCTGCCTTAATTTGAGGAGGTGTTGTGTATTGCGTAACAATGTTGCGCCATTTTATACGAGTAAAGATTAAACCCCGCGCCCACAGACTGTCAAGGCGCACAGAAGCGATCCTGTGACCGGACAGCGATAATGTCACCCCATGAGTCACAATACTGGACATGAAGAAGAATGCGGGTGACCTCAAAACGTCTTTGAAACAAGCGCGGAAGCTCTGTGTGTTAGAACGTCTGTGTGAAGGAAGCATATCCAACCATCATCCATGGAGGAGGTGGTACGGAAACAAGCCTAACCCACGGGAACAGGTTATATCTGTTACTACGGCAGCAAAGGAGGGATGACATTTTACCTGTCCGTTGACAGCCTCAAACATGGTTCAAAAAAGACGTAAAGCTATGTATAATTCCGGTGCGACATTCAAATTTTGAGTGTCGGTTTAAATATCGAAGGGAGGAGTTCGTTATGGCTAAGAGTGAGAATGGCATCTTATCTAGGTTCGTTGGATGGATTGAACGAGTCGGCAACAAGTTGCCCCACATTTTTTGGATATTTCTGTTTTTCTGGCTACTTGTAATCCTCCTTTCCGGTGTTTTGCTGGCGTATCTGCAGTTGCACCGGGCAGCAACGAGAAAATCGAAATTATCAGTTTATTGAATCGAAAGGGATTGGATTGGATCCTGTCAAATATGGTCGGCAATTTCACCAAGTTTCCGCCGTTAGGTCTGGTTTTGGTTATGATGATGGCAGCGGGTTTCGCTGAAAGGGCTGGGTTCATACCTGCGATAATGAAAACGCTCACAACGGTTCCCGATAAATTGATGATCCCGGCTATATTTATTATAGGTATGTGTTCGAATTTGGCATCTGATGCCGGAACGGTTATTATTCCGCCGTTAACTGCTGCACTGTTTTATGCCAGAAAGAAAGATCCTATTTTTGGGTTAATATTGGGTTATGTTGCTGCTTCTTCGGGATTTACTGCAAATTTGTTTATTGCCGGAACAGATGTGCTCCTGGCAGGCATTACAAACACGTCTGCTAAAATAGCTGATCCATCCTATAACGTCTATCCGACAGCCAACTACTTTTTTATGATCGCATCCGTTTTTGTGATTACCATTGTTGGTACAGTATTCACCATTAAATTTGCTATGCCAAGGCTGGCGAAATGGGATCCCGAATATGAACATGCTCAAGTTCCTCATGAATACTTAACTCCACTTACAGAGAGGGAGCTTAGTAGCATGAAAAAAGCAGGGATGGCTGCATTGGGTTTCTTTCTTTTGATGTTTCTTTTGACGCTTGTACCGGGCGGTCCTTTGCGTGATCCCGTTAAAAACACGATAGTTCCCTCCATTTTCTTAAGGGGAATGATTCCAATTCTGTTCGTTTTCTTCATTATCGCCGGTTGGATATACGGAAAGAACGTGGGTACAGTCAAAAAGCCTACCGACATGATAATTTACATGGTAGAGAGCATGAAGACCATGGCGTCTTACATTGTAGTAATGTTGCCGATAGCCAACTTTACCTATACTTTTACACATACAAAAATGGCATCAATTCTTGCCATCAAACTTGCCCAGATTCTAGAAGTGGCCAACTTTACAGGCGTTGGGCTTTTTGTGTCCATAGTATTAATTTCAACTTTTGTGAACCTGTTTTTATCCAGCGGTTCAACGAAGTGGGCCTTTTTGGCGCCTGTCATAGTACCGATGATGTATTATCTCGGTTACGCTCCCGAATGGACGCAGTTGCTCTACAGGATAGGAGATTCCAGCACAAATTCTTTTACTCCGCTTTTCACTTACTTTCCAATAATTCTTGGTTTTGCGAGCGTGTATAAGAAGGACGTGGGTGTAGGAACTGTCATATCAAGGACATTTATCTACTCACTACTCTTTTTGGTTACCTGGACGGCGATGGCATTAGCTTGGTACTATCTGGGTCTACCTCTTGGTCCGGGCGCTCCAATAAGGCTATAAGAGTTTTAAAGAATAAATTTTGTTAGAAGGGGTTTGAAATGACTAATAATATTTTAACAACTCAAATCATCGAATTTGCCAAGAATATGCAGGATTTTGTCGTGGAAAGGAGAAGGGATTTCCATAGGTATCCCGAGGTTAAATTCGAGGAAAAGAGAACAGGAGATATTGTGGAAGAATTTTTAAAACAGTGGGGTTACGAAACAAAGAGAACCGCTGGTACTGGAGTAATAGGAACTTTAAAATGTAGCGAAACAGGAAAGACCGTAGCACTTAGAGCCGATATCGATGCGTTGGATGTAAAAGAGGAAAACGACGTTTCCTACAAATCCGCTTTGGAAGGTAAAATGCATGCCTGCGGCCATGATGC
>NPID01001366.1_pt2 | contig 24991 bp, 16 predicted proteins | sample 8637491 | NCBI WGS metagenome assembly NPID01 (sample SAMN07420843, study PRJNA396082) | bioreactor metagenome | isolation source: sample BA6 brine-fed electro-methanogenic bioreactor BA | place: Japan: Kochi | collected 2016-06-14 | reverse complement strand
ATTTATGGATAGGCTCTTAATCCCACTACATATACTGCATTATCCGTGCTGTCAAGCATACCTGATGTAGTCATTAAAAAAATCATGGTGCCATCGGCCAGCTCAACAAAATCTCTGAAAGTGGTCCTATTACCGAAATCAAAAATTCTCTGCCAGCCAAAGACAGCAGTTGCAAGCATACAGAATAAAAAAAGTCGCTTCATTTTTCCTCACCCCACAAAAAAACCCGCCCCCTTTCGGGGGCGAGGTTTTATTGATTATCTATCTATTTCACGAACAGTATTCTGTCAGTTATTGCTTCATCTCCATGTGTCACCTTGTAGAGATATGCACCTGTCGGACATTCTTCCCCACTCTGGTCTTTTCCGTTCCAGAAGAAGGTATTGCCTTCGCTGCCCGTCAGTTCCTTTATCATCTTGCCTGTGATGTCGTAGATTGTCACAGTGATATTGTCAGTGCCATCTGGGACTGTGACAGAGATTTCTACGGTGCTGTTGAAGGGGTTGGGCTGGGCTGTGATTGAGAGGGTTGTGGGGAGGGGGAGGTGCTCTGTTTTTATGCCCTCGCAGGTCAGATCGTCTGGGTTTATAGATGCTATGAAATGGTCGGAATGTATAATACCTGTGATAATGAGTTGATCTGTCGGAGTAACTTTCAGATTGCCAAAAACCTGATCGTCACCGGTCAGGAACAATCGCCTGTCTAGCAGCTCGCCGTGCTGATCCAGCTTCCAGATATATAATGTATCAGAATAATATCCGATATTTCTCTCGAGCAAAAATATATGACCATCGGAGAGCTGGGCAATATTATAGATCTCACTGCCTTCGCTCAGATCATATCTTTGTTCCCATTCAAATTCCAAATCCGAAGAGTACTTGGCGAGAACGCAAAGGGAGTGTATGCCTTCCACTGAATCTTCATTTGGACAATAGATCACGGCAAAGCCGGAGTCTATCGTTTCCGTATGTCCCGGCCATGAATACAGGCATGAATCGTTGACAGTTACAGAATCATAAACCTCATTCTCATCTGTGATTAGCCGTATCTGATAGTATCCGGTCTGCCAGACAGCGTCACCCAGAAGACAGGACTGAAACAGCATATCATGATATTTCGCCCTTCGAGTATCCATAAAATTATATCTGCGATGCCCCGGTGGAAATGTGTTTGAGTCAATGAACTCCCCGGTGAGAGAATACTCATGTTTCACAAACTCATTGGTGGCACTATAGCCATTTAAATAGCAAAGCTGTCCATCGATGATTTCAAAGTAAAATGACTCATCCATGTCCAACGAGTCAATCTCCAGTGTGTCGATATATTCAAACTCGAATTCGTCATCAATGCCATATATCTCTTTGCGATTTGTCACGACAAGAAAACCGCCGTCTCCATCCTGCAAGACACCCCTGATAAGGCGATTATCGAAGACATGCTCGCCTGTCTGCAATGTATCGCCCCCATCGTCCAGCTCGATAAGGCTCAGTGAAGTATAGAATTCCTCATAGTCCAAATACTCGCTCTCGGTGAAGGCGAGGATATATGTGCCCCTTTCTGTGGGGTATACGGAAAAATCTCTATCAAATTCTATATAATCCAACCCGAAGACTGAAAGCACTATAAAAACCAATACCACGAAAACTTTTGCCATAGTCGCCCCTCTAAGAAAATTTTAGTGTCTCAATATATTATACAATATGATGACTGCATTGTCAAGGCGGAACGCCCATTTTCATAGAAGTTTTGGGCAATACCCTTTCTTTTAGCCCCTTGCTTTTCATTTCTTCCCAGGCTATATTGAATATTGCCCATTTATATAGTAATGGGCGCAAACAATACTTTGGAAGGAGACAGGATGAGATTCGCGATAATAATGTTGGCAAGTGTCATTATGTTTGGGCTTACGGTGGGCTATGACTCGCCGGGATATGTGACGGAAACAGAGGGCGAATTTACGAAGCTATATGTGAGGGGCGCAGAGATTGCAGGTCAGCCGGGGCATCCGCAATTGCCTGTGCAGGCTGTGTCTGTTCTTTTACCGCCGGATGAGAGGGCTGTTTCTGTATCGCTGAATGACGAGGTCTGGGAATATATCGGCGATTACATGCTCTACCCTGCACAGCCTCCTGCCATTCTGCCCATGCCCGGAATTGAACCGCCGCAGTTCACACAGCCGGATATGTGGGCATATTCGCAGGACAGAATGCTGCCAACAGAGACTTTGCGCCTTACAGGCACAGGAAATATGTCGGGCTTTGCCATAGCAGGGATGATACTCAATCCAATAAGGCATAACCCTGCAACGGGCAGGACAGAGATTCTCGTCAGCGCGACAATAGACATCGAGACAGCACCGAGCACAGAGGCAAGGGCAAAACCCGGCCTCCTCTCCCCAGAATCATATGGCATACTGAGCGAGACAGTGACATCAATAGTCGCCAATCCAGAGGATGTGCAGGGCTATGCAGGCTATTTCGACATAGACCCCGATGCATACGACCATATCATTTTGGTGACAGAGGCATATGCCCCCTTTGTCGATCCCCTCTGTGACCTGTCGCGCACAATGGGGCTTAAGGACACGGTTGTCCTTGTCGAGAGGCTTGTGGCGGAACATTGCGGCGCAGACAGGCAGGAGATGATCAGGCAGGGGCTGAGGGCATTCCACACAAGCTATGGCGGACTTTTCCTGACCATAGCCGGCGATGTGGAGTCCATACCTGCGCGCTGGCTCTGGGCTATGGACTCCGATGCAGGTGTCCGCGACAATGAGAATCAGCTTCAGGCGGATCTATACTATTCCGACCTTGACGGCGACTACAATGCAGACCTCGACACGATTTATGGCGAGACTACAGACGATGTCGATCTGTATCCCGACCTCTTCACAGGGCGAATAACCCTCGGTGGTCCGGGTGATGAAGGCTATTTTGACAAGGCAACTGACTATGCACTTTCGCCATCCGAAGGCTATCTCGACGAGATGCTTTTCCTCGCTCAGATTCTGTGGGAAGACCCATATACAGACTCCAAGGACGGCAAGGACATGATAGACGACGACCATGTCCCAGACGACAGAACTATCACAAAGCTCTATGAGTCCGAAGGCACGGAAAGCCTCGAGAATGTCATGCGTGAGATGAATGACGGCACATCCATCATCAATCACAATGGGCATGGCTTCTGGTCTATCATGGGCGTTGGCGATCACGGATATATCACAGGTGCAGAGGCGATGGGTATGACCAATGAGAATAAATATGGCGTCACATATTCCATAGGATGCTGGTGCGCGGCCTACGACTATGACGACTGCATAGCGGAGAATTTTGTGCAGAACCCGACAGGCGGATCCGTCCTCTATTACGGCAATTCCCGCTATGGCTGGGGATCTCCCGGCAATCCCGGCTGGGGCTATTCCGACATATTCGACAGGCGATTCTACAGCGTGCTTTTCGAGGACAATCTCCTCATGGCAGGTGCTGTTCTCGCTGCGACCAAAGCACCATATATCCCCTATTCCCAATGGGAGAACACATGGCGTTGGCATCAATATCAGCTCAATCTCCTCGGCGAGCCAACCCTATCCATAAGGACAAGGGAGCCGATTGTGCTTGCCATGTCCGATTTGCCTGAAACCCTGCCACCGGGACGCATTGACATAGATGTCTGCTTCAGCGCAGATCACGGCGATCTTTCCGGCTGCATGGCCTCTGTGACAAGGGATGGTGTGCTTCTCGATCGGGGCATGGGCGAATGTGTTTCGCTGTCCTTCGATGCAGGGGCAGGAGGGGATATCATTGTTCACGGAACAGGCCCTGATTTCACATATATCGCTGACACCATAACAATAGAGGGCGGAAGGGCATATGTAGTGCCTATGCTCGGCGAGATCATAGAGGAGATGACACCCGGCACCACCCGGGAAATACCCCTTCACCTCGTCAATATCGGCGACATGGAAGCCTCGATAATGGGGTTATCTATAGACGGAGATTTGACAGGCGAGCTTCCTCTATCCATAGGCGCAGGGGATACAGCCGACATCGCCCTTGAGGTTGAGATACCAGAGGATGCTGTTGACGGACAGTTTATACCCATTGCTTACAGCATGACACTCGCAGGCGGCGAATACACAGGCACTCTGCACATAAGGGCAAATGCGCCGCAGCTTGAGATCATTGCAGTCGATGTATACTGCGGTATAGACGGCATACTCGAACCCGGCGAAAGCACAAAGATGGAACTTCGCGCAGTCAACAAAGGCACAGGTACATTCCCGGCTGGCTTGATCGATATTCTGCCCGGTGCATGCTCTCTGACATTCACAAATCTCTCCGATTCGCCGGAGGTAGCCCCTGGTGATACTGCAATGGTGCTAATGGCAGACCTCCTTGTCGCCTTCGACTACGCAGGTATACCCCCACTGCCATTTACCCTCCAGATAGCAGACAGAACCGAGGATTTCTGGCTTATGATCGGCGATGCGCATTTCAGCCATGACGGAGAATTTTCCCTCGAAGGCTTCACAGAGGGCGGCACAGGCAGCCACTTCTGGCATGTCACAGACAGGCGCGCCTATGAAGGCAGCCGTTCCATCTGGTGTGGCAATGACGGCGAAGGCACATACGAGAACAATCTCGACACATGGATAGAGACTGATGTAATCTATGTCGATGACCGCTCTACGCTGGACTTCGACCTCTACTACAATGTTACGACATATGGCTCTGACGGCATGTATGTCTACTATATCTACGACGGCGATACATATCAACTCGACTATATTGGCTCTGGGGGCGCACTTCTACCCCTGACAGTTGGCTGGGCGCACTATTCTTATCCCCTCGATGTACTCGGAGGCTCAAGTGTGCGCATCGGTTTCCGCATGAAGACAGACGGTGCAGATGTGGCAGAGGGGCATTTCCTCGACAATATCGAGGTCATACAGCAAAGTGTGAATATGCTGGATTATGAGTGGAGCGCAGTGGCCGAAGCCCCTATTCCAATGCCGGATGAGCTTCATCTTTCCGTATATCCCAATCCCTTCAACTCCACATTGAACGTAGACATAGGCGACAGGGGCAGACTGAGCATCAAGGACATCAGCGGAAGGACAGTACTTGAGACCAATGCAGAACCCGGCGCAATGACAATAGACGCAGGTAGCTGGGCATCGGGCATATACAATATCACACTTGAGGCCGAGAACGGCAAGAGCACAGAAAGTGCGGTGCTGCTAAAATGAGAAAACTACTATCTATTATGACAATTACTATTCTCCCCCTCCTCGCAGTGGAATGGGAATTCGACTCTCTGGCTGCATACAAATTTTCACAGGACTACGATGACTCCACAGCCCTTTTTGATGCGCTAATGGATGCAGGTGGCAACTGGACTGAGCTGAGGGATGCAGTCACGGGAGTGGCACCGCAATACAGCGACGATGTTATATGGTTATTATCTGGTATGACACATCTCGACAGGCTTCTCATGCAGTCGGATATTCTCGTTGAACACGTGGAATATGCCTACAAAATCAAGGACGAAGCGCGCTATTCCGTGCCTGATTCCATGTTCCGGGATTATATCCTTGCATACAGAATATCCTATGAGCCTGTCACTCACTGGCGAAAATTGCTATATGATTTCTTCATGCCCCGTGTCATGGTCTATGACGATGTCCGTGATGTCGCAAGCATAGTCAATGGCTGGATTGCAGACAGCATTGCAGAGGGCGACTATAACCTTTTCGGCGGTATGCAGTCGCCGGATATGACCCTCAAAAGAAGAAAGGGCACTCCTTCGGAGATCTCCGCCCTGACAACCGCAGCCCTGAAGGCTCTGGGCATTCCAACACGCTCTGTATATCTTGTGGCAAGGGGACAACAGCCCGGCGGCAAGAGCTGGGTGGAGTTCTATACACCTGATGGCTGGCTGCCCCTATATCCAGATACACCTGAGGAGTTGGGGAATTTCGGCTATATCGAAGACGGCAAACCCAAGAATGCAACCCATGTCTTCTCCCGTAGCGGCTGGGACATAGAGGACGTAACAGCCAACTACACAGAGACGGGCAAGCTCATTGTGAAATTCTTCATAGGGGAATCGGCTGTGCCGGAATTTGGGGACTTCAGCGTGCAGGTTCCTTCGGGAGGCAGCCTTGTCCCCCTCGACTATATCGGTGCAGAGGCCGATTCCCTCGGCATTTTCGAAAAAAATCTCGGCAATGGCTTCTACTATCTGACATGGGGACAGCGGGACAAGCTCGGCAATCCCACAGTGGAGCTTATACCCTTTGAGATCAAGGTCGGGCAGGAGACACAGCTCGATATAGACGTAACCCCACAGATCACAGCGGACTTCACCGATGTTGAGCGCGGTCAGTGGGGCGATGTCCGCCTTCCCGGAAGGGACGGAAAGCTAAGGGGCATTCCTCTCAACCAGAAAAAGCCCACCCTCCTGCTCATCTATGACCCCGAAGCCGAACCTTCCCAGCGCGCTATGGACATGCTTAATGAAGCGAAGGAGAAGCTCGCCGAAAAGCTCCATCTCTCGGCGATATGCACAGGACCGATAGACTCCGATACACCGGAGTTCACAACGATTTTCGACACAGAATGCACACTTGCCCGACCAATAGGCAACACAATCTGCGACGACTACAGTCAGGAAATGCCCCATATACTCTACTTCCCCGTCATGGAGGGCGACCGCAGCTATGAGATACTGTCACAGGGCTATGACCTGAACATCATCTCTACAATAGAGAAGAGGCTGATGGAGGATGAGTAGTGAAGACTCTGCCGGTAGCTGTAGATATGCAATCAATCGAGACTCTACTGGAAAAAGAGGACAGTTTTGCATAAGAAGTCAATAGACACTAAGATAGAGGAAATCAAAAAGACAATAGACTGCCCAAAGGGCTTTCGCTGCACCAGGGCAAGCTGCGACCACCTCTGCTCAGCAAAGGACATAGGGCTGGAGAGCTTCCTTGTCTGCATGGAAAAAGACCCACTTGATTGCCCCTTTGCCATGTCCTATGGCGACAGATACCTCTGCACCTGCCCCCTGCGTGTATATCTCGGAAAAAAGTGTGGAGAATAGGATTTCTGTGATGGTGAAAGAATCCATTTTCACGTATGTAGGGAGAGGGTAATCTCATGACCGTTTCTAATCGTTGATATAACGGTAAATGTCATATTGAGAAGAATAATACCCTCTTCGTCCCATCAGGGACAACCCTCATTAGCTGGTTTTGGCGGCAAACAAGAAAGTCTGAATCAGGATTTTCAAGATTTCAGGATTGTAAAACAGATTGGGAGAATTAAGATTTCGCTCCCCTCTTATCCTGTAAATCCTCTAATCCTGCGAATCCTGATTTGGACAAAAAGCGATGACAAACTGCACCGAATCATCCGGCCGGGTGTCTGCCCTTTTCGTTCTGTGAAAGGACAAAAACCCGAGAAACGTATGTAGGGAACGGACATTTTTATGACCATTCCTTATTTACCCCCTCCCCCGGTCCCTTTGGCACAGACACCGGCTCATCTACTTGATAAGAAGAGGGGGGCAAAAGAAATAACGGTGCTGTGAAGATGTACCCTTCGAGATCCTCAGGGTACATTGTTCACCTAATCAACACCGCCTTCCCCTCAATAACCGCATCCCCCACAACCGCCCGTACAATATAGACACCGCTTGCGACATCCTCCCCTGCCTGCCATAGACGCTCTTTGCCTTGTCTCTAAATGACGGATATATAGCGGATAAAAGCGGATATGCGCCAAATTATCCTACACGTTAGCTATAGAGACGCGATTAATCGCGTCTCTACGTGATATGTATCAGTTGATCACAGCCTCTGTCTATCTCAGGAGCATCACCTTTATGGGTCTGCTGTCCGAGCCTATGATATAGGCACCAGATTCAAGTTCAGTGCCCATATCATCACAGCCGTCCCAGATTGCAAAATTGCTCTCTGCTCTGAGACTGCGAACTCGATTGCCGTTTATGTCGAAAATTGCGATTGTTCCATCTTTTTCTCCTGTCAGGTCTATGCGCAGTGCGGAGTTGAAGGGATTGGGATAGGCACTGGTTGCATAGAGTTCCCCTGGGACTATGTATTCGAGGGAAACCTCTCGCGAGTAGTCAACTGCACCATAACAATAGTGCACGGCGATCATATAGGATACCTTTTGTCCCTTTTCAGGGTAGTCATAAATGGGCAGTGCAAGGTCAATGTCGCCCATACTCTCAAAGACACCGCCGTCTATTGAACGGAGCAGTTCCACTCTTTCGACTATTTCTGGATGGGAGAGGGCGATATTGAGCCTTATGCCTATTGTGGTTGGCTGTGCCCTCAGGCTGATGTCCGTAACCTCTGCAATGGATTCCCAGCCTGTTGTGTCTGGGTCTTCCTCATCGTCGCCACCATGATAAAATTCCGTGTATCTACAGACTATACCGTACTTAAGAGCGATGTCTGTCACCTTTGTTACGATTGAGTCCTCCTCGCCATTAGCACTCATCCAGGAAATCCAATAGTCTATGTACTGCTTTGCCCAGAATATGGGAATGAAGGACAGGCTGTCGGTATATTCTGGGAACTCAAGTGTAGAGAAGTCATATTCAACTGGTTCATGTTCAATACCCCTGAGGGATATATCCGCTGTTCCCGACTCGAAGTATCGACCGGAAATGATGAGCTGTTGCCCCATAAAGATAGCGGAGACCTCCATCGGATACATGTCGCCGACATCAACGCCCTCAATGACAAGCTCGGGGCTGCGCAATACAGGGTAGTTCAGATATGAGAAAAGCTCAGTGACCTTTTCTTCGATATTGTCGGATTCCACCTTGAGGTAGGTTCCGCTGTTCTCGAAGGCGAGATTGGCGAGGAACAGGCTGTCGGCATCGGAACCGAGACTTATGCTGTATATGCTTGCCCCAATCTCCTCGTTCTCGAATCTAACAAGGCGTCGTATGTCTGCTGGATCTGTGAATGTACCTGCGCTTGGAAGCCCATCGGTGAGGAATATCAGCTCGGGCAAAAGCTCGCCGTCAAAGAATTCGAGTGCTGTCATCAATGCACCATAGATATTGGTCGAACCGCTGGAACCAAGCCTGTCAATATATGAAACAGCATCTTCTATGTTCTCCTCTGTGGCGTGGACAAGCATCTCAGAATTATAGCTATATACCCAGCCATTATAGTCGACTATATTGAACCTGTCCATAGGGTTGAGATTATCTATACAGTCTATTGCTGCGAGCTTGGCGTTCTCCATCTTCCTTGCTGAACCCATGCTGCCGGATTTGTCTATGACAAAGACAAAGTCCTTAGGTATTACCTCCGATGTGTCGTAGTCAAGTGGTGGCTCTATTATGAAGAGAAAATAGCCAGTGTCCGGCTCCTGTTTGTAGAATAGAGCAGTTAATCCCAGAGAATCAGAGGCGACCGTGAAATCTATTGATAAAGGTTCATCTGCGAGAAAGGCAAAGTCACTGTACACGAGGTCACGGATGTGACCTGTGCCACTTTCCATAGCACTAACATAGCTGACACCAATAGAATCGATATCCCTTGATGAATGTATCTGACATGCTAAGTAGAAAGAATCGCATACCTCATAGAAATAGTCGGGACTGTGTGATGGATATGTGTAGTTGATCGAACCCTTGTCGTATTCGAGGAATTGAATATATCTGAACCTGACCTTGACATCCTCTGGTGTGTCTGCGATAAGCTCAAGCACAAAAGGCCTTTCGCCGAGATATTCCTCCACATCTGAACCGCCGGAAACACCTCCGGTACCGATACCTGAATCGGTGGAATCTACGACAGCAACAAGCGAACAGGCGATCCAGACATCGCCCACAAGCTCCTCTGCCTTGATGATATTGGCAGTGGAGGGCAATGGAAATTGAAGCTGGGCAAAGGTGGTGTCTGTCTCGGACATGGAGAACATGGCTGTAACCTCAGTTATAGCCACCTGGTCCCTGATGTCCACATTGACGTATTCGTATAGCTTGGATGCGAAGAGATTCTCCTCGTCATTGTATTTGAGCAGCGCACCGCCCAAAGCTGTCAGTGCAATCAGCAGAATAAATGCAAAGTGCTTTACCATAATAGAACCTCCTGTTGTTTCTTTTCTATATACATAGATATATAACGGAGGATGTCAAGTTACATTTAGTAAATTTAACGCTTTTGTTAATTTATATAATTACTACAGACAACACACTCCATGGTCATGGAAGATAACTACTATATCCTGAAATTATGAGGATCAAATATCTCCTTCTATGGAGAAGTATCACCAACTGATGACTATACGCCCGTTGCCGGAGTTGAGGCCTGCTGTTGTGGATGACTCTGTGAGTGTGCCGAGATAGGAAGAACCGCCTCCACCTCCGCCGCCCCAGTCGGCAGCACCGCCACCGCCACCGTACCAGCCTCCACCACCGCCGCCACCACCGGAAGAGCCTGAGCCTGCACCGCAACCATCGCCCCCCTGACCGAAGCAACCGCCGGATGCCCAGCCATAGCCTGTGCCATCTGTGCCACAAGCACCGCTTGAACCTCCGAGACCGGGGGTGTTATATCCACCGCCACCGCCTCCGCCATTGCTTCCTGCACCGCCGCCTGCGCCACCGCTTGTATTGCAGCATACGGATGTGAGGTCGGGGTTCTCTCCTCCATCTCCGCCGGGACCTGAGGCAGAGCCGTCCTCGCCCCATTGATCAGAGGAGCTGCATCCCGAGCGACCGCCATAGCCGAAAAGCCCACCGCCGTTACCGCCGTGCTGTTCTGTACAGTCTGCCGGGCTGCCGTGTCCCGCACCGCCTCCGCCTGCTGCGACTATAACCCTGTCCGTGAGGGCTGTTCCGCCCTGCCGCACATCCGAGGCTCCTCCGCCCCAGACGCCCCATGTTCCGCCTTCGCCGCCGCCATTGTAGCCGTCTGTTCCGCCGACACGGATATAGAGATTCTCGCCGGGTGTTACTGTGAGCCTGCCTTCGGCATAGCCCCCCAGTCCGCCATTGGATGGGCCATCGTCCTGACCGGACGCGCCCCAGCACTTGATGAAAACTGAGGAAATTCCTGTCGGCACGGTGAAGGTTGCCTGCGTGCCTGTATATGTATAGACAATGCTGTCGCCGACAACACTGCTTTCAACGGTTACAGTTGCGTAGTCGGAAAATGCATCGGGGCAGCCTGCACCTGATATCACTGCGCGGTAGTCCCAGATGCCTGCTGCGCTCGGTGTCTCGGAATATGTCGTTGCTGTGTGGGCAATATCTGTCCAAGATCCGCCGTCAAGCCGCCGCTGCCAGCGATCAATAGTGCCGGAATGGCCGGAAAGGGTAAGTGTCGGTGTGGGATCGCCGAGGTCGATTGTTCCACCGCCTGTGACTGCTCCGCCGACAGGGGCATCGGTCACCTCGACTATGATGCAGTAGCTCTGGCTGCCGCAGGGGGTATTGGCGAAAACGCAGAGCCTTCCGCCCTCTGTACCCCAGTCAATTTCAATGGATCTTGTGGCTGCGCCTGTGGATATGCTCGCACCGTCTGGCAAAGTCCAGCTATATCCCGTTGCTTCCTCGACATCGGGTATGGAATATGCCACAGAGGTTGCCCCTTCGCAGACCGTTGTGCTGCCTGTGATCGGACCTACAGTCACACCTGCCAAGGTTGGGAACGGAACCCAGTTGGAGCCGTTATAGTAGTTGAAAAGATCACAATCTGAATTATAGATGGTAAGCCCCGTTGGAGGGGATGATATGCCGTCCCTCTCGGAAATCGTAAGGCGTGGGATGAGTATCCCATCGTCATTTGTTCTGATCTCGAAAAAGGCCTCTGGTGTTTCGGTTGTGTCTACTCCGATTCCGGTATTGTCACCCCTGAGATAGACTGTCTCGCCTGTATTCCCGAGTTTGACCGCAAACATTGATGCTGCGATGAAAAAAATAATTAGTAGCCTATTGGTCATGTCCCTCCTTGTATTATTCTATTGTATACAATATAACAAGGAAAACAGACTAAAGAAACTACAGATTTTAGGTCGATTGCTACCGTTCTACCAGCGAATAACAACCCTGCCATTTCCTGTTCTTATGCCGGATGAATTGGACTGGTCTGTGCCGGAATTATATGAGCCGCCGCCGCCTGCACGCTGTGTCGCGCCTGCGCCGCTGGCACATGATGCACCGCCTCCGGAATAGCCGCCACCTGCGCCGCCACCCCAGTACTGGCTGCCTGTATAGTTGTGGACTGCTCCCCCACCGCCTCCAAAACCGCCATTTATTCTCGCATCACCACCTGAGCCAACACCACCTGCACCGCCGAGTATGAAGGCTGTTCCAGCTGAGGTTCCGCTGCCTGAAGTGGTGAAACCACCTCCACCACCGCCGTGGCCTGTTCCACCTGTGGAGTTGCCGCCATTCCCTCCGGTACCACCGGATGCCGATGAATAGGATGGCGCATAGCCGTCCTGGCCTGCCTCTGATGTTGTGCCATTCTGATTGGTACCGGAAAGGTCGGCACCACCTCCGCCGCCTGCTACGACGAGGGGGGTATTGGTGTCTGTCGATACGAATGAACCACCGCCGCCGGACATCAGCCAGCCGCTGGTTATGCCCTGTCCGCCGACAAGTATCTTCAGACCGTCACCGGGTGAAACAGAGAATGTTCCGCGCATCCTTGCGCCGCGACCGCCATATGAGCCGCCGCCCTGAGCTCCCCATGCCTCTATGGTTATGGAGGACACACCTGAGGGAACACTCCATGTCTGGATGGAGCCTGAGTATGTGAAGACTATGCTGTCGCCGACAACACTGCTTTCAACGGTGACGGTTGCGTAGTCTGAAAATGCATCCGGGCAGCCTGCACCTGCTATCACTGCGCGGTAGTCCCAAATGCCTGCTGAGATTGGTGTTTCCGAATATGTCGTTGCTGTGTGGGAAATGTCTGCCCATGATCCGCCGTCGAGCCGCCGTTGCCAACGATCAATTGTGCCGGAATGACCTGAAAGGGTAAGTGTCGGTGTGGGATCGCCGAGATCGATTGTTCCGCCGCCTGTAACTGCTCCACCGACGGGGGCATCGGTCACCTCGACTATAATGCAGTAGCTCTGGCTGCCGCAGGGGGTATTGGCGAAGACGCAGAGCCTTCCGCCCTCTGTGCCCCAGTCAACCTCAATGGAGCGTGTACCTGAACCAGAGGATATGCTCGCTCCGTCGGGCAAAGTCCAGCTATATCCCGTTGCTTCCTCGACATCGGGTATGGAATATGCTACAGAGGTCGCCCCCTCGCAGACCGTTGTGCTGCCTGTGATAGGTCCCACCGTCACCCCTGCCAGGGTAGGGAATGGAACCCAGTTCGAGCCATTATAGAAATTAAATATGAGGCAGTCGGTATTGTATATCATTAGTCCATTTGGGGGAGAGAGAATGTCATCCCTTTGGTCGATTGTAAGTCTGGGGATAAGAATGCCGTCTTCAGTGGATTTGACCTCGAATATCGCCTCCGGGCTGTCGGTGGTATCCACGCCGACACCAGTTTTATCGCCCCTTATGAATACCTCTTCGCCGGGGAAACCCAGCTTGACTGCGAATATGGATATTGCTATAACAAAGATGAATAGACAGCGATGAAATCTCATTTCCCTCCCGTGCAAATTTTATGTAAAAATATATCGTGGAAAAACATGTGTAAAGTCCTATCAATAGAACAAAGGCTTACATCCTTATGACGACCCGTCCATTTCCACTTCTAACCCCTGCGGAGTTAGACTGGGCTGTGCCGGAATTGTAGGAACCCCCACCACCACCGCCGGAATACTGATATCCGCCGTCGAGGCTTCTGCGCTCTCCACCTCCACCACCGGAATAGCCACCACCACCGCCGCCGCCGGCTGTATTGGGTGCGCCCTGTGCGCCTCCGCCACCGCCGAAGCCTCCACGTGTATTATAATCGACACTTGCACCCGGTGCACCACCTGCGCCGCCTTCGAGGGGTCTTGTTCCGCCGCCGGCTTCTGTATATGAACTGTAGTGGCCATTTGCGCCATTGGAATACCAGCCACAACCACCTCCGCCATAGCCACCGCTTCCATCGGAAGGGGGTACGCCGCCATTACCACCTGTGCCAGCACCGCCGGGGGCATTGTTGCCGTCTGTGCCGTCAATAGTAGTAACCGCATCGATGCCTTCATAGTTATATGCACCGCGGCCTCCACCTCCACCACCGCCGCCGGCAATTATCATAGGATCGGTTTCGCCGTCCTTCCAGACAAAGCTGCCACCACCGCCACCTGCGGTATAGTGACTGATATCAACACCCTGCTCTCCGACAAGAACCTTGAGAACCTCGCCGGGTGTGACAGAGAATGTTCCGCGCATCCTTGCACCGAGACCACCGGGTGAACCAAAGGGGTAGCTCGTTCCACCGCCTGTACCGCCCTGTGCACCCCAGACCTCTATCTCTATTGAAGTTACACCTGTGGGCACTGTCCAGGACTGAATTGTGCCTGTATAGGTGAAGACTGTGCTGTCGCCTGTAACCGAACCTTCAACTGTTACCGATGCAAAATCGGAGAAGGCATCGGGACAACCTGCACTAGTGATAACAGCCCTGTAGTCCCAGTTGCCGACCATCGAGGGTGTCTCGGTATATGTAATGCCTGTGTGCGATATGTCTATCCAGCTTCCGCCTTCGTATCTACGCTGCCAACGGGCAATTGTGCCTGTATAACCAGAGAGAGTGAGTGTGGGCGTCGATTCGCCGAGGGATATTGTGCCACCGCCTGTAACATTACCTCCGACCGCAGCCTCAGCCACAGTGACACTGATGCAGTCCCCCTGACTTCCGCAGGGTGTGTGGGCGATGACGCAGATTCGTCCTTCGTCAGAGCCAAAATCAACTGTTATTGACCTTGTGCCTGAACCTGTTGCTATTGTTGCGTCGTCGGGCAATGTCCATGTGTAGGAGATAGCCTCATCAACATCGGGGATTGCATAGGCAACGCCACTTGCACCTTCACAAATGGATGTGCTTCCGGATATAGGCCCCACCTCCATTCCCATCAGGTTGGGAAATGGTATCCAGGCCGTGCCGTCATAATAGTTGAAAAGGTTGCAATCGGAATTGTATATGGTAAGTCCTGTCGGAGGGGATGAAATGCCGTCCCTTTCAAGGATTGTCAGCCGAGGTATGAGAATGCCATCGTCATTTGCTCTGATATCGAGAAATGCCTCAGGACTGTCGGTTGTGTCTACGCCGATGCCGGTTTTATCACCTCGAATATATACCTCTTCACCGGGAAAGCCCAGCTTGACCGCAAAGATTGATATTACCAAAAGAAGTAGTGCTGCTATCCTTTTCATCCAAAGCCTTTCAATTATGTTTACCATCTAATGACAACCCGTCCATTGCCCTCTCTTATGCCAGAGGCATTGGACTGATCTGTTCCTGTATTCCAGGAGCCTCCACCGCCAGCAACAAAGCCGCCATCTCCTCCGGAGTAGCCGCCGCCACCGCCGCCACCGGCACAGCCATTACCGCCTCCGCCGCCTGTTCCGCCATATGCAGGATGGCATGAGCCTGCAGCTGCCTGAGCTCCGCCTGAGAGCATGGAGTGTCCGCCCTCGCCATTGTCCATCTGACCGTCACCTCGGAAGCCACCGCCACCTGAGCCCCAGGAGCTTGTACCCCAGTCACCGCCAAGACCGAGATCCGTTGACTTGATTACACCTCCGCCTGTTGAGCTCGACTGTGAGCCCGTTGTACCGTAGTTGGAGGTCACGCCGTCATGACCGTTCTGGCCTGCCTGACCTCTGATGCCGCCGCCACCACCTGCTATGACAAGTGGAGTTACGGCAGAACCTGAATATCCCCCACCTGACATGATATCCGATGAGCCGGAATCAATCTTCAAGACCCAAGAGCCACCACCTCCGCCACCGTTCCAGACAGCGGATTCGCCCATCTGTCCGACAAGTATGAGCAGCTCATCGCCGGGGGATACGGCGAATGTTCCGCGCATCCTTGCACCTTTGCCGCCGACATAGCCGGATGGGTTCTCTGTTGTCGATGTTCCACCCTGTGCGCCCCAGGCCTCGATTGTAATGGAGGCAATACCAGTTGGAACTGTCCAGGATACGATACTGCCTGTGTAGTCGAAATATACGCTGTCGCCTGTCGGGCCGCCCTCAACTGTGACGGATGTAAAGTCAGAATATGCATCTGGACAGCCTGCGCTTGTTATTAATGCCCTGTAGTCCCATATACCCGGTGATGAGGGTATCTCAGAATATGTAGTCGCCGAGTGAAAGATGTCTGTCCATGTGCCGCCTTCATGACGCTTCTGCCAGCGTGCTATTGTGCCTGTATGTCCTGAAAGGGTCAGTGTCGGAGTAGATTCACCAAAGGTTATTGTTCCGCCGCCGGATACAACACCGCCAACGGCTGCTTCAGCAACGGATACATTAATGCAGTCCCCCTGACTTCCACATGGGGTATGTGCTACAACACAGATGCGCCCCTCGCCAGAGCCAAAATCAACTGTAATCGACCTTGTGCCTGAACCTGTTGCTATTGTTGCGTCGTCTGGCAGTGTCCATGTATATGACGTTGCTTCGGCAACATCGGGGATTGAATATGCGATGCCTGTAGCCCCCTCACAAAGAGAAGTGCTGCCTGAAATTGGGCCTACCTCCATGTCCATGAGATTCGGGAAGGGAATCCAGTCACCTGCGTGATAGTAGTTGAAAAGACCACAGTCGATATTGTAAATCATGAGACCTTCGGGGGGTGTGGGGATACCGTCACGCTGCGGTATTGTAAGCCTTGGTATGAGTATGCCGTCACTTTCTGTACGTATTTCAAAGAATGCATCGGGGGCGTCTGTTGTATCCACTCCTACACCAGTATTGTCACCCCTCAGATAGACGGTCTCGCCTGTATTACCCAGTTTGACGGCATAGATCGACAGCCCAAAAAGAAATATTATTGCCAACTTTTTCATCGTGATCCTTCCCTGAAAATTGTTACCATCTTATGACAACACGGCCATTTCCGCTTCTTATACCTGCTGAATTACTCTGGGCGGTTCCAGCATTAAATGAGCCACCACCACCGCCACCTGTGAAGGGATAGGAGGATAGGTACATGCCCGGGCCGCCACCGGAATAGCCGCCGCCTCCACCGCCACCTGTTGCATTGCAGGCACCCTGGCCGCCTCCGCCGAAGCCGCCGTCGCCCGTTGTTGAAGGATTGCCACCCTGATGACCGCCTGCACCACCCTCGAGGGGTCTTGTTCCACCTGCCGAAGATGTACAACCGGAAGACCAGCCTGCAACGCCGTTGGAATACCAACCACATCCCCCACCAGCGTGCTCAATTGAGCCTGTGCCTGTTCCGCCATAGCCCGATACACCACCGCCGAGTGAGCAGTTATGTCCATTTGTGCCGTTCTCGGTGGTCACTGCGTCCATGCCGTCAAAATATGTTGAATATGAGCCGGCAATACCACCGCCACCGCCACCGCCACCGGCGCAGATCATGGGTATTCCTGCCCCGTCTTTCCAGACAAAGCTGCCACCACCTCCGCCTCCGACATAGTAGGAGACACTCTCGCCCTGTTCGCCTACAAGTATGCGCAGATTATCGCCGGGAGTAACAGCAAAGACACCGCGCATCCTCGCACCCAGTCCTCCGGGGGAAGACCACGCTCCACCATTGCCGCCGCCATTTCCGCCCTGCGCACCCCATACCTCAATCTCAACGGAAGATATGCCTGTGGGAACAGTCCATGATGTGATTGTGCCTGTATAGGTAAAGGCTATGCTGTCGCCGGATACGCTGCCCTCAACTGTAACAGATGTAAAGTCGGAATATGCATCAGGACAGCCAGAACTGATAATCACTGCTCTGTAGTCCCAGTTGCCGACCATAGAAGGTATCTCAGAATAGGTTGTGCCTGTGTGGGATATGTCCGTCCAGCCACCGCTTTCGTATCTTCTCTGCCACCTGTCTATAGTGCCTGTATGTCCTGACAGGGGCAAGGTTGGTGTGGGGTCGCCAAAATCGATTGTGCCGCCGCCTGTCACTACACCACCTACCGCTGCTTCCGCAACGGAGACATTGATGCAGTCGCCCTGACTTCCGCATGGCGTGTGGGCTATGACGCAGATCCTTCCTTCATCGGAACCAAAATCAACTGTGATGGATCTTGTGCCAGACCCTGTTGCTATTGCCGCATCCTCTGGAATGGTCCATGAATAGGAAGTAGCCTCTGCAACGTCCGGGATGGAATAGCTGATGCCTGTCGCGCCCTCACATATGGATGTGCTGCCCGATATTGGGCCTACCTCCATGTCCATGAGATTCGGGAAGGGTATCCAGTCAACGCCATTATAATAGTTGAACAACAGACAGTCGAGATTGTATATCATCAAGCCGTTAGGCGGTGAGGGTATGGCGTCCCTTTGTACTATAGTCAGTCTGGGGATGAGAATGCCATCTTCGGTTGTCCTCATTTCGATGAAGGCCTCAGGGGTATCGGTTGTGTCCACTCCAAAACCTGTTCTGTCGCTGCGAATATGAATGTCCTCGCCGGGAAAGCCCAGCTTGACAGCATATGATAGAGATATGAGAGCTGAAAAAAGCAATATTCCTGACACTCTGGTAAGTTTTATCACCATGTAATCACTACCCTTCCGTCGCCTGTTCTGATTCCATTTGCTGTTGAGGTTGATGTGACTCCGCCTATATAGGTGGAACCACCGCCACCGCCGCCACCGCTTCCGCCGTAGCCGCCGCCACCTCCTCCTCCGCCATAGTAGCCGCCTCCGCCGCCACCACCGCCACCGCCCCATGTGCCGTGACCGTCATTGCCTGTACCACCGGAGCCGAGAGAGCCGGGTAGACCATCGCCAACATAGCCATCTCCACCAAGTCCGCCTGCTGTCTGTGTTCCGCCAAGGCCTGCGCCACCTGCATGATGGGAGGGTGTTTCGCCATTCTCGCCAGCAGAGCCGTTGGCATATCCGCCTGTTCCGCCATCGCCGCCTATCCAGCCATTGCTCTGGGAGTTTCCCCCTGCTCCACCGCCGCCACCTGCAACGATGACCCTGTTTACATGTGCTGTGCCGCCTATACGGACATCCGAAGCACCACCACCATTGCCGCCTGGTGCGCCGTCTCCATCTGTTCCTGCGCCGCCTGTGGCACCACCGTTGTATCCGTTCTGTCCGCCGACATAGATGTTGATGACATCGCCGGGGCTCACAGACAGACTTCCCTCTGCATAGCCGCCCAGACCGCCTGCACCGGAGTTATTGCCAAAACCGGAATTGATATTGCCCTGTGCGCCCCAAGCCTTTATCCTGATCTCAGTGATGCCGCCGGGTATTGTCCATGTTTCCGGGCTGCCGGTGAAAGTATAGACTAGGCTGTCGGGTATTGCGGCAATAACAATTACATCCGCCGAAGTTGAGTAGGCATCCGGGCATCCTGCGCTTGTCAGAACAGCACGATAGCTCCATGTGCCTGCCACGGAAGGGGTTTCGGAGAATGTAGTGGAGGTATGGGCTATATCAGTCCAGCCGCCACCTTCAAGACTTTTCTGCCAGCGATCTATATCACCTGTGTGACCGGAAAGGGTGAGTGTCGGTATTGGATCGCCGAGGTCTATTGTGCCGCCGCCTGTAACTGTACCACCTACGGCAGCCTCTGCCAGCGATATGCCAATACAGTCCCCCTGACTTCCGCATGGTGTGTGGGCTGTGACACAGAGCCTGCCGCCGGAAGTGCCGAAATCCACAGTTATCGAACTTGTTCCAGAACCGCTGCCAATGGTGGCATCATCCGGGAGTGTCCATGTATATGAAGTTGCTTCAGCAACATCGGGTATCGAATATGATACTGCTGTCGCACCTTCGCATATAGATGTGCTGCCTGTTATCGGACCGACCTCCATCCCCATCAGATTGGGAAAGGGTATCCAGTCTGTGCCATCAAAGAAGTTGAAGAGCTTGCAGTCTGTATTGTAAATCATGAGCCCCTCAGGGGGTGTGGGTATGCCGTCCCTCTGGGATATTGTAAGACGTGGGATGAGGATGCCGCCGTCCGTTCCGTCAATCTCAAAAGTAGTTTCAGGGACATCTGTTGTGTCGACATTGACACCGACCTTCTGACCCCTGATATAGACATTCTCTGTATCCGTTCCGAGCTTCACGCCAAAGATAATGGAAATGCTTAATGTAAGAAATGCTGCTCTCAATAGATTCGAAAACCTGATTACCATGTTATCACAACCCTGCCATTGCCAGTATTTGCTCCGGCGGTTGCCTCGATCAGCGTCCCTGTATAGTAGGAGCCACCTCCGCCACCACCGCATATTCCCCAGCCTGAGTCCATGTCTCCGCCGGGTCCTCCGTTGTAACCGCCGCCTGCACCGCCGACATACATATATTGATCGCTGCCGCGGCATCTCATTGCACCGCCGGAAGAGCCGGATCCGCTCACACCGGAGCTGTACCAGCCACCTCCGCCGCCGGAACCCCAGGCACCCCCGCCTGCTCCTCCGCCATTGCCACCCGAGGATATACTGCCCCAACCATAGCTTGTCGAGCTGCGTTCGCCGACTGTCGGCGTTGTTGTGCTGTTTCCAACTCCGCCTGAATAGTATGTATCCCCCGTTGAGTTCGGCCTTCCGCCTCCACCGCCTCCTGCTATGACAACAGGGGTTGTGCCACTGCCTACATATGAAGCATCTCCGCCACCGCCTGCGCCGTCTGTGCAGCAGCCGCCGACCTGTCCTGCGAAGACATCATATGTCGTCCCAGGCGATGTGGATACCGTTGCCTCGATGTATGCGCCGTCACCGCCTGCTGTTGATCCGCCCTCTGCGCCCCATGCCTTGATGGTGATGCTGGAAACGCCCGAAGGGACTGTCCAGTTCTGAATTGAGCCAGTGTATTCAAAGACCACGCTGTCGCCGGATACAGTTGCTTCGACTATCACAGTGGCATAGTCTGAGTAGGCATCTGCGCATCCTGCACTTGAAAGAACTGCACGATAGTCCCATGTTCCGACCGCTGAGGGTGTCTCGGAGAAAACTGTGCTTGTATGGGCGATATCTGTCCAGCCGCCGCCGTCGAGGCGTTTCTGCCAGCGGTCTATGTCGCCTGTGTGGCCGGAAAGGGTGAGTGTCGGCGTCGGATCGCCGAAATCGATTGTGCCGCCTCCTGTAACGCTTCCGCCTACCGGTGCCTCTGCAACTGAGATTGATATGCAGTCACCCTGACTTCCGCATGGTGTGTGCGCAATTACGCAGATACGTCCCTCGTCTGAGCCGAAGTCCACAGTGATTGAGCGTGTTCCTGCTCCGCCTGCAATTGAGGCATCATCGGGCAATGTCCATGTATATGAAGTTGCTTCGGTAACATCCGGGATGGAATATGATATGCCTGCCGCCCCTTCGCAGATCGACGTGCTGCCTGCGATCGGCCCCACATCCATGCCCATCAGATTGGGGAAGGGTATCCAGTCCGTTCCGTCATAGTAGTTGAAAAGACCGCAGTCTGTATTGTAGATTGTCAGGCCCTCAGGCGGGCTGATAATCGCTTCTCTCTGTAAGATTGTTAACCTCGGTATAAGAACGCCGTCCTCTGTGGATTGAACCTCGAATATGGCATCAGGTGTGTCTGTGGTATCCACTCCTACACCCGTCCTGTCGCCCCTTATGTGAACCTCCTCGCCGGGAAAGCCAAGTTTGACAGCATATATCGATATAGTCAAAAGGATCACAAATACAAATCTATTCAACCTCATACTCCTCCAGTTTCTGAGCTTTGGTGAGAAAATATATATAAATATAAGGTGTAAAAATAGACGGGTAAAGTTCTTAATTGCCTTAAGGCAGTGAAAAAGGGGGATAGTACATCCCCCTGTCTTATCTGATAATTTTATTCATTGTCGGGATTGTACTTGAGCATATCGTCTGTGACAAGCTCGCCTGCTGTGTAGAAGACAGAGTTATGGCATCCGACAAGATCGCAAAGACCTATGGCCTGATTGTAGTCAAAGGGCTTTCTCAGGGATATTGTCTTTATCTCTCCGCCTTCGCACCAGTCGCATGGCTTGAGTGTGGGCAGCTCTTCGCTGCAATGGGGGCAGCAGAGCTTGACCCTCTCGCCCTCTTTGAGCTTGATGCCGAGGGTAACCTTTGTTGTGTCGCCATAAATCGGCGAGAGTATGACATGACCTTCATTTCCATGATTATCCTTCACAAGAAGGCGTATACCTCCATGTCCGTTGAAATCGGCGTCCTCCCAGATGAGATTATGACCATTCTGACAGAATGCTTCCTTTACGAGAAGACATTTGCGGTCATCCTTCCCCTGATCCTTTTTGGGCTCCGGCATGACCATATAGCCCTTTTCATCGAATTTGTATCCCATATATACCTCTTTTCTTGCGTTCAAGTGAAAATTATCCCAAATCCGTCCTTTGTCAAGGGAGCGATTCTAAATTGGTGGATGATTCTTCCTTTTTGTGGGAAGCATCAGATTTTACGCCCTCAAGATTGAGCAGCAATCTCTTTATCTCCAGGCCACAGCTGTAACCGCCGAGTCCGTTTATCGCTATGACCCTGTGACATGGCACGATCAGAAGCAGCCTGTTTGAGGCTACTGCCCTTCCCACAGCCCTTGGTGCGGTTCCCAGATCCTTTGCTATTGTGCCATAGGTTTCTGTCTGACCAAAGGGGATTTTCAGCAGCCTTTCCCATACAGCTATCTGGAAATCCGTTGCTCCACTGCGTTCAATTCTCCAGAAGGGTGTGAAGTCAAAAGGGGACTGGTAATCGCCCTTTGCATAGTCAATGATCTGCGATGCAAGCCCACTGAGAGCCGAGAAATCTCCATCATAGAGAGGAGAATTGTCGAATCGGGCAGAGCTTATCAGTTTGTCCCCCTGCTCTGCCTCAATGTTCAGATAAAGCCCGTCTCTGATTTTGATTGCCCTACGTTCCATTGACATAAGATAGATAATTCTTTAACTTGATGGAATGAAAAAGTATATCACAATCCTTGTTCTCTGCCTGTCAATCTTTGCCGGAGAATATGTCGAGATGGGCAGGATAGCAGGCGGGCTTGTTTCAGAGGAGCTTGCAGATCAGATGGTAATGGACATCGCTCAGAGACTGGGAGCGGATGAACAGGCACTTGGCACTATCATTGTAGCTGCACCTGAGGATGGACCTGAATATGCTGCTATCTGGCAGACACGTGCCCCGGAATGGGGAGCAGGGCTGGCCATACCAGGTAGGGATCTCGTCATTATCAAAAGCGGAAAAGGTGATATAAGGAGAATTCTCAAACACGAGCTGACCCATGTGATAAGCCACAGAATGGCAGAAACCCCACTCCCGAGATGGTTTGATGAAGGTCTTGCAGAGAGATTCTCCCGAAAATGGAGCCTTGACGACAATTTCAAGATGTCCTGGCTGGTGCTGTCGGGAATGCCGGAACTTTCAAGGCTGGAGACACTCTATCGCAGAAATCAATATGCAGCCTACAATCTGTACGGCTATTCATACCTTGCAGTAAATACATTTGCCGAGGATTTCGGCGAAAGGGCAATAGGCGAGGTTTTACGTCAGTCAAAGAGACACAGGAGCTTCGGCCGTGCCTTTGAGATTGTTACCGGCGAACCCCTCTATGACTGGGAGGTCGGCTTTCAAAACCGCATTTACAAACGGTATGGCTGGGTAAATTTCATATTCAACAGCAATCTGCTCTGGTATGCAATTCTCATACTTTTCCTTATTGGCGGAGGAATAAAGATATGGCGTACAAGAATGTTAATGCGTGAGGAAAGAAAACAACCCCAGGATGACATAGAAGCAGAGGTAATTGATTTCCCTGAAGAGGGAAGTTTTTGATTGCGTAAATCACCTGAGAAGCTACCTTTTCCCATTATGAAGAAGATACAACACTACATAGAATGGATATTTCTGAACATTGTCCTTTGGACTGTGGGCAATCTTCCCTATAACTGGTCACTGGGTCTCGGAGCCGCAATAACGCGCTTTTTGTGGGTTATAGGTATGCGAAAGGACGTTGCACGCAAGAACTTCGAAATAGCCTTTGGCGAGGAGATCACCCCACAGAAAAGGGACAAGATTTTGCGTAGCTCATATATCAATTTCGGCAGATCTATGGTTGAATTCTCGCTCATATCACGGCTGCGCCCCGACTGCCTGAGGCGACTGGTCAATATGGACGAAGCCCAGGACATAATGGAGCTAAGCGAGCAGGAGAAGGGGGCAATACTCGTAACGGGACATCTGGGTAGCTGGGAGCTGCTCGGTGCTGCCCTCGTGGCATGGGGTGTGAAGCTATCCTTTCTTGTGGGCAAGCAGAGGAATGACAAGGTCGACCAGCTGATGAACGAGACGAGACGCTCCATGCACATCGGTATAATCAATATGGGCGTTGCTGCCAGGGGAGTGCTCAAGGCCCTCAAGAGCGGCAGGATGGTGGCCATGCTCTCAGATCAGGACGGCGGAAGGGCAGGTGTCGAGACAGAGCTCTTCGGCCATAAGGTTCTTACACCGGGTGGTCCGGCTGCCTTTGCTCTTAAAGCCAAGGTTCCGATAATCCTTGGCATCATAGTCAGAAATCCCGACGGTCATACACACAGACTGATCACAGAGGAGCTGGAGTTCCCGCCACTCACAGGCGACACAAAGGAAGATATACAGCGAGTCACACAGGCATATACAGACAGACTGGCAGCCATGATAAAGGAACACCCTCAGATGTGGTTCTGGCCACATCGCAGGTTCAAACACTCCGTGAAATATTAGGCCCTAATTACAAAAAACCCTCCCACTTCTGCAGGAGGGGCATAAAATACTGATAACTTTCAGATTCTATAGTGGCTTCACAGGCTCTACGAAGTCGTGCGCCTTTC
>NPID01001034.1_pt1 | contig 25180 bp, 19 predicted proteins | sample 8637491 | NCBI WGS metagenome assembly NPID01 (sample SAMN07420843, study PRJNA396082) | bioreactor metagenome | isolation source: sample BA6 brine-fed electro-methanogenic bioreactor BA | place: Japan: Kochi | collected 2016-06-14 | reverse complement strand
GATGTCCTTTCAACAAAATTCTACCTCCGGTTTTCCTTTGCGAAGACACTCTCTCCATCCCGTTGCGGCGAGATGTTCAGAAACGCAAATTTCCGTTTTGCCCCTGTCCGGGGAGGACAACCCATGATCATCCGCTTTCTTTCAGCGCTGACCGTTCTTCTGATCTTTGTCGGCTGCTCTCCGCACCAGATGCGGACCGTAACTCCGCCCGCTCCACTGCCGCCATCATTCAGCCAGTTCCACGAGGGCAGGCTCGAAGGACAGTGGTGGCTGGCCTTCAGCGACCCTCAACTCACACAACTGATCGAAACGGCCTTCAGGCACAACCGCGACCTGGCCCAGGCCATGGCTCGCCTGGAACAGGCCGAAGCCGTTGTCGAAATCAACCAGGCCGCAAGAATGCCGTCCCTCGATCTGCAGGGGCAGGCAAAGCGGGAGAAAATTTCCGGCATCTTTGGCAATCATACCGGCAACAGCGCCACGCTGTCGTTGTCAGCCGCTTTTGAACCCGATATCTGGCAGAAACTGGGCAGCCAGGTACGCAGCGCAGAACTTTCACGCGATGCCGCCCGAGAGGATGTCAAAGCTTTCTTTCTGACACTGGCGGCCCGCGTGGGCGACTTCTACTACCTGGCCGCCGAGCAGAAGGCGCAACTTGAATTGACCGATCAGACCATTGAGTCTTTTGCCGAAACCCTGTCGCGGGTTGAGCAGCGCTACCGCGAAGGGCTGGTCCCTGCGCTCGATGTCTACCAGGCCCGCCAGAATCTTGCCACGGCAAAAGCACGCCGTCCCCAGTACGAACAGGGCCTGGCCGAAGCGCGTCACGCCCTGGCGGTGCTGCTCGGTCGCTATCCCGGCGATCTTCCCGCAGGCAGCGTCGTCTCTCTGCCCGCAGCACCCGAATCCTTTCCCGCAGGACTGCCGTCACAGCTGTTGAGTCGCCGCCCTGACATTCAAGCGGCTCTCGCCCGGGTCGAGGCAGCCGACGCTGAGGTTGCAAGCGCGGTGGCGGACCGTTTTCCCTCCCTGAACCTGCTGGCCGACTACGGCCGCTCCCGGACCTCCACCAGCAACGGAATCATCACGGGAGATTTCTGGAGTCTGATTCTCAACGCCGCGATGCCGCTATTCGATGCGGGGCGTCGCAAATCGGAAGTCGCCCGCAACGAAGCCCGGTTTCGCGAGCAGCTGGCAGGCTATCACAACGCTGTTCTCACGGCATTTCAGGAAGTGGAAGACGCTCTGAGCGCCAACCATACCACGGAGAAACGCCTCGCGCGCCTGCAGGAGCAGGTGGCCGCAACAGAAGCTTCGCTCAGGGTCGCGCTCGATCGCTACATGTTCGGACTGTCCGATTATCTGCCGGTTCTGACGGCCCAGACAGCCCAGTTTACCGCCCAGAGCGAGCTTTTGAACGCCCGCCGCCAGCTATTGAGTGACCGCATTACGCTCGCCCGGTCGCTTGGCGGTCAATGGCCCCAGGAAACCCTGGCCAGGCTGAATAACAACGACGATCCTCAGAAAAAGGACGCCCGCTATGCGCCTTAAAGCCTTTTTTCTTAAAATCGCGCTTCCGCTGATCATTCTCGCCCTCGGCGGCCTGGGCATGGTTGCCCTGATCGGCAGCCGGGAAGCCCCCCAGCGTGAACAAGCCCCTGTGACAGGGGCCCTGGTCGAAACCATGAAGGCGCGGCGCAGCGCACACCGCGCGACCATCATCGCCACCGGCACAGCTCAGGCCCGGCACGAGGCCGCCCTGGCCCCGCAGGTCAGCGGCCGCGTCGTTGAAACCTCTCCCAATCTGCTGGTCGGAGCTCTGTTTGAAGAAGGTGATCTGTTGTTCGCCATCGAAAATACCGATTATCGTCTCGCCGTGCAAAGGGCTCAGGCCGCCCTCACCCGCGCTCAGCTTGACCTGCGGACCATGGAGGGACAGGCCCGGGTCGCCCGCCGGGAATGGGAGCGCCTCGGTCTCGAAGGCGAACCCGATCCGCTGGTGGTCTATGAGCCGCAACTCGAGAGCGCCCGCGCTGATGTCAAATCGGCCCAGGCGCAATTGGACCAGGCTCTGCTCGACCTGGAAAGAACCCGCATCAATGCCCCCTTCAACGGCCGCATCGCGCGCAAGGAGGTCGATCGCGGGCAGTATGTCAATGCCGGAAGCACTGCTGTCCTGTTTGCTGGAACCGATCGAGCCGAAGTGATCGTTCCTCTGGCTATCGAGGATCTGACCCGCCTCGAGATCCCCCGTCCCGGGACAATGCGCTCCGGCTCCCAGGCATTGATCCGCCTGCGCCTGGGAACCGGCACATTTGAATGGAACGGCCGGATCACGCGCTCGCTGGGGGAAGTCGATCCCCAGGGGCGTATGGCACGCGTCGTGGTGGAGGTCGCCGACCCCTACAACCTGAAACGGACCTGGCCTGAAAAAAATCCCCCCCTGGAACCCGGCATGTTCGTGACCGTCGAATTGGAAGGTGAACACCTCGACAGCGTCGTCCCCCTCCCCCGCAAAGCGCTGCGTCCCAATGACAGCGTCTGGATCGCGTCTGAACAGAACACTCTGGAGATCCGCCCGGTCGAGGTGGTTCACCGGGAAGAACAGACGGTCTATGTGCGCGGAGAAATCAAGGAGGGCGATCGGATTGTGCTGACGCCTCTGCCCGGCGCGGCGGCGGGAATGAAACTGCGACAAAGGGATGAAAGCCGATGAAAAACGCCATTCGCTGGATGGCCGTCAATCATGTGGCCGCCAACCTTCTCATGCTGGTCTTTATCGTCGGCGGCCTGATTCTGGCGGGGTCCATCAAGCAGGAGGTTTTCCCGGAAGTCTCCCTCGATATCATCCAGGTCAGCGTGGCCTATCCCGGCGCCGGGCCGGAAGAGATCGAGGACGGCATCATCCTTCAGATCGAGGATGTGCTGACCGAACTCGACGGCATTCGGGAAATCCGCGCCACCGCCAGTGAAGGGGTTGGCACGGTCAGCGCTGAGTTGAGCAGCGGCGAGAATCCCGATCTTCTCCTGCAGGACGTCAAAAGCGTCGTCGACCGTATCACGACTTTTCCGGAAGAGGCCGAAGAGCCGGTGATCACAAAGCTTCTCAACCGGCGCGAGGTGATCTCGCTGGTGATCTACGGCGAACTGTCCGAGCGCAGCCTGCGCGAGCGCGCCGAACTGCTGCGCGACGAACTGCTCGAGTACGAAAACATCACCCAGGTCAGTTTCGGCGGAGTGCGCCCCTATGAAATCTCCATCGAGATCCCGGAAGAGAACCTGCGTCGTTACAATCTGACTCTTGACGAAGTGGCGGCCCGCGTCCGTCGTGCCTCTCTCGATCTGCCTGCCGGCTCCATCAAAACCGAAGGGGGCGAGATTCTGCTGCGCACCAAAGAGCGCAGATATTTCGGCCCCGGTTACGCCGATATCGTCATTCTCAGCGATACGGACGGCACCCTGGTGAGGCTGGGGGACATTGCCCGGGTCAAGGATACCTTTCGCGAGACCGACGAATTCGCCCGTTTCGACGGGCAGCCCGCCGCCATGATCAAAGTCTACCGGGTCGGCGACCAGAAGCCGACGGAGATCTCCGAGACAGTCAAGGCGTTCGTGGAGAAAAAAAAGGCGCAAATGCCGCCCTCCGTGAATCTCGCCACCTGGAACGATACCTCCGAACTGCTTGAGAGCCGCATGAACCTGCTGATCAAAAATGCCATGATCGGGCTGGTGCTGGTCTCTCTGATCCTCGGCCTTTTTCTCGAGATCCGGCTGGCCCTGTGGGCCATGCTGGGCATTCCCATCTCATTTCTCGGCGCCATGCTCTTCATGCCGGCCATGGGCATCTCCATCAACATGATCAGCCTGTTCGCCTTCATCATGGCGCTGGGGGTGGTGGTCGACGATGCGATCGTGGTGGGAGAAAACATCTACGAGCACCGAAGGCGCGACAAACCCTATCTGCGGGCCGCCATCGACGGCGCTCAGGAAGTGGCCCAGCCGGTCGTCTTTTCCATTCTAACGACAGTCACCGCTTTTCTGCCGCTGGTTTTCGTAGCCGGCATGATGGGCAAATTTATCAATCAAATCCCCTTGGTGGTCATCACCATCCTGCTGATTTCACTGATTGAATGCCTCTTTGTTCTGCCGGCGCACCTCGGCCTCGGCGGCCCCCGCCCCATCGAACGCGGCTTCTTCGGGTGGATCGACCGCAACCGACGCGCTTTCGGCACCCGTCTTGATCGCTTCATTAATGGACCGTTCAAAAGGTTTCTGACTCTTTGCCTCAAACGACGCCAGATCACCCTCGCCGCCTCCATTACCATTCTGATGCTGAGCATGGGACTGGTGGGCGGCGGCTTTGTCAAATTTCTGTTCATGCCCACCGTCGACTCTGATGTCATCCTGGTCAACCTTGAAATGCCGGAGGGCACAACGGTGGAACATACGACACGGGTCCAGGATCTGATCGTGTCGAAAGGACTCGAAACCGTTGAGGAGATCGAGCGCGAGCGGGGGGGAGAAACGGGAGTTCTCCGCAGCATCTACGCGGTGGTGGGCGGCACCATGGACCAGGGCGGCCCCAACCCGGCCGAGGGGGCGAGCGGCGCCCATCTGTCGGATATCGCCATGTTTCTTCAGCCCAGCGAAAAGCGCGACATCCGCGCCACGGAAATCGGCAATCGCTGGCGTGAGGCGGTGGGAGAAATCCCAGGCATCGAGCAGTTGACCTTTAAATCGAACCTGGTGATGCTCGGGGCCAATATCGATATCCAACTGGCGCACCAGAGCCTGCAGGTTCTTGAAGAGGCTGCGGAGAAGCTCAAGCAGGATCTGTCCACTTATCCCGGGGTGGCAGACATCGTCGATAACTACAGCGAGGGCAAGCGGGAGCTGAAGCTGACCCTGACGCCTGAGGCCCGCTCCCTGGGCATCACCGAAGAGGATCTCGGAAGGCAGGTCCGCGCTGCTTTTTACGGCGCCGAAGCCCTGCGCCTGCAGCGCGGGCGCAATGAGGTGAAAGTCATGGTGCGCTACCCGGAAGAGGACCGCCGCAGCCTCCAGGGGCTTGAGGATCTGCGCATCCGCACCCCGGGCGGCGGCGAAATGCCGCTGCATCAGGCGGCCTTCATCGAACAGGGCAGAGGCTACAGCCAGATTCATCGCACCGACCGCAAGCGGGTGCTCAACGTCAGCGCCGATGTGGATGAAAATATCGGCAACTCCAATGAAATCCTGGCCGACCTTCGCGCCACCACCCTGCAGCAGTTGCAGAGTGATTATCCGGGTCTGAGCTATGATCTGGCCGGAGAGGAAAAAGAGCGGCGCGAATCGGTGGGAAGCATGAAAACGGGCTTCATGCTGGCCCTGATGGCCATTTACGCCTTACTGGCGGTGGCTTTCCGCAGCTACAGCCAACCGCTGCTGATTATGGCGGCGATCCCTTTTGGAATTGTCGGGGCCATTCTCGGGCATCTGATCATGGGCTTTGACCTGACCATCCTGAGCATGTTCGGCATCGTCGCCCTGTCGGGAGTCGTAGTCAACGACTCGCTTCTGCTGATCGACCGGATCAACAGTAATCGCCGTGAAGGCACCGACCTGCTGCAGGCGGTTGTCGACGGTGGCACGCGGAGGTTTCGCCCGATCCTTCTCACCTCGCTCACCACTTTTTTCGGTCTGGCGCCCATGATCCTGGAGAAAAGCATGCAGGCCCAGTTTTTAATCCCCATGGCCATCAGCCTGGGCTTCGGCATTCTATTCGCCACCGGCATCACTCTGCTGCTGATCCCGGCGCTGTACCTGGCGCTTGAGGACGTGCGCCGCCTGTTCAATCTGCCGGAGGTCCATGCCGACCATGCTGCGAAGGCTATGGGGAGTGAGGAGTGAGGAGGGGGCAGTGGGATGATTGTTCCCACCGCCCGGCAGGATACGGCTGTCAGTTCATGGTGGGCTGAGCCGGCTTGTCTTTGGGGGCTTTTTTGACTTCGAGCAGCTCGATCTCGAAGGTCAAATTGCGCCCCGCCAGTGGATGATTGCCGTCGAGAGTCACGGTTTCATCGTCCACCCCCGTGACCATCACAGTGAATTTGGGGCCTTCGGCCGGAGTGACCTCGAGCTGACGGCCGACCTGCAGCGGCACATCATCGGGCAGCAGTCTGCGCTCGACCTTCTCTACCAGATCTTCGCGATGGGGTCCGTAAGCCTTGTCCGGCGTGACGGAAGTGGTTTTTCTGCCGCCCTGGTACATGCCGACCACCGCTTCCTCAAAACCGGGAATAACCTCTCCGCGGCCGATGATGAAATGAAGCGGCCGATCCTCCGGCGACGCATCAAAAACGGTGCCGTCATCAAGACGCCCGGTATATTTGACTTTAATGGTATCTCCCTGGTCCGCACGAATCATGTTTGCCTCCCGCTGTAAGTATAAATTAGCTCTGTTGATAACCCGGACGGCACCGGATTGTCAAATCAGCAGGACACCCACGACAGGGCCAGTCCGCCCATTTTGCCGGCCAAAAAACTTGCAATTTTCAGCCAGATCCCGAGAATAATTCCCTCGTTTGCCGCCGCCATCGCATTCAACTCCCTGGATCGGATCCCCTGAAACGGGCTCTGGTCCCATCCTCGTTTCTCCAGGAGCCGTAAAGTGTCTTTCAACAACGATCCTCTTTTTCACCGTATCAAGCGTTCGACCGGACGCGCCATAGGCGACTTCAACCTGATTGAGGAAGGTGACCGCATTGCTGTCGGTATTTCGGGGGGCAAGGATTCCTACACCCTGCTGCACGTTCTGGAGGCATTGCGCCGCAAGGCCCCCATCCGCTATGAACTGATCCCGGTGACCATCGATGCGGGCTTCCCCGGATTCCGGACCGATGTGATCAGAAGCCACCTGAAGGAGCACGGCCTTGAACTGGAGGTGGAGACAACCGATTGCCGTGGCATTATTGAGGAGAAGTTGCGCCCCGGCACCTCCTTCTGCGCTTTCTGCGCCCGCCTGAGACGCGGCGCTCTTTATTCCCTGGCCGACAGGCTCGACTGCAACAAGCTTGCCCTGGGCCATCACCTTGACGATTTTGTCGAAACCCTGCTGCTCAATCAATTCTATATCGGGCGACTGGCCGCCATGAGTCCCAAACTGCTCGCTGACAACAACCGGCACACGGTCATCCGTCCGATGGTCTATGTTGAGGAAAGCGACATTTCCTCTTTTTCCCAACGCTATGAGCTCCCGGTCGTGGGCTGCTCCTGCCCCATGGCGGGCCAGGGGGATCTCAAGCGTCAGCGAATGAAAGAACTGGTCAACGAACTGGCAGCGGAAAATCCTCACCTGCGTCGCAGCGTTCTGCATGCCCTCGGACGGGTGGAACCGCGCCATCTTCTGGACCGCACCCTGAAGCAGTTCTGACGTGGCTCTTCTTCAGCCGTGGAAAATTCTTTTTCGCGGTGGACATTTCGTCACTTGTTCCTACACTTGAAAGGAAATAAAAATCACTTCTTTCACATAGAGGACGCATGAAGTGTGAATGCGGCGGAGATCTGGAAATCTCCCTGGCTCGCAATGTCCAGCAGCTGCTCTTTCCCAAAAGCTCGCCAGTCTGCGACTGGTGCTGCCTGGGGGTAAAAAACCGCATGGCGCGCGGACTGGGCGGCGATTTCTTTGATTTTCTGACGATGCCCGACGGCTGTCAGGCAGTGATTCTCGGAGATGTGACCGGACACGGGCTGCACGCGTCGGTGGTCATGTCACTGCTTTACGGCTATCTGCACCGCTGCTGCCTCAACAACTTGTCCCCCCTGGAAACGGTCCTGGAAACCAACCATTTCCTTCAGACCTTCGCGGAACGCTCACAACGATACGACCATTTCTTCTCTGCAACACTTTTCTTCGGCAGCATTCATCCCAAGACCCTGGAGCTTCACTACATCAACTGCGGACACCTGCCTCCCCTTGTAAAAAGGGGCGAGCATCTGTTCACCCTGAACTCCACCGGACCGCCCATCGGTTTTTTCGATCAGCCGGAGATTGAACTGCGCACCTTCGGCTTTGAGAAAAACGATCGCCTGCTGCTCTACACCGATGGCATCGCCGAAGCGGTCAACCGCGACAAGACGCCCTTCGGCCTGCGACGCCTGAGTCAGCTTCTGGTGAACAGCGACCTGAACTATCTCGATTTCCTGGAGCACATTTTCGCGGAGATGAACCGCTTCGGAGCCCCGGATCCGCCTGAAGACGACTGTACTGCCATCATTATGGACTTTCATGAATTTATGCCGCCGGTCAGAAGCGAACCTGGAGGCATCCCGCAAAAAAAAGCCTCCACCGCATGAACGGGGAGGCTCGGGTCAAAAACTTCAGAGGTTTTCTGCTGCTTCAGGCTACATTCTGCATCCTTTTCAGATAACGGGGACGTTCACGCAGAATGCGCTCGACTTCATCGACGCTCGGCACGCGTCCCGCAACCCGCAGCACATCGTCCACCAGCAGGGCCGGCGACACATATACCCGGTTATCGATCATCTTGCGGCGATCACGGAACAGATGCACTTCGGCTTCCATACCGAGGTTGTCCAGAGCTTCACGAACCACGGCCAGAGCACGTTCGCACTTCTTGCCGCCTTCGGGTTTGCACAGAACATCAATTCTCATGGTGTCCTCCCTTCCGGTCATTAATGACCTCTTTGGTCATATTACACATCAAATCCGGAACGGGCAAGAAAAAAACGACGCGATTGGCTGTGCTTCTGCACAGTTGGAGAGGATCAGCCTCGTGCGGGGGGCGTGTCACCGTAGGACATTTTCAGGGCACGCCGCACCCGGGCTGTCAGCCGCACAGGGTTGACCGGTTTGGCGATAAAATCGAAATAGCCCATATCAAGAAGTTGGGCTTCTTCTTCAGCTGTGGACTTGGAGGACATGGCCATCACGGGGATCCGGGCAGTCGCCGACTGATTTTTAAGTGCCCGGAACATCTCGTAACCGTCCATGCGAGGCATGATTGTATCGCTGATGATGAGATGCGGCTTATGCTGATGCGCCATCTTGAGCCCTTCGGCGCCGTTTTCAGCCTGCAGCAGGGTATACCCCTGTTTGCGCAGGGCTGCGGCGGTGGCCGCCCGGGCCAGTTCCTGATCTTCAACCACCAGAATCACCCACCAGTCCGAACTGTCTTCTGCTTCCGAGGAGAGATAAAATTTTTCGACCGCCGCCTGAATCTCCGTCGGCGTGGTCACACAGGGAATGATTTTAAGCCCCGAACTGAAACTCAGATTATCGATGGTTGCCATATCCAGGGGGTTGACCATGGCGAGATAGAGGTTTTTATCCTGGCGCTTGATGGGAAAAATCATCTTTTCCAGAGCCGTTGAACCATCAACCTGAGCCAGCAGGTCCTCAGAGAACGAATGACGGGTCAGCCCGCTGACCGTTTTGAACCCGAACTGGCGCGCCAGCACAACGGCGATGTCTTTTTCCGAGACAACGCCGAGTTCTTCAAGAATCTGCCCCAACCGTTTGCGGGATCCTTTCTGCTTCTCCAGCGCCTGCGCCAACTGATCCTCTTTGACGACGCCGGCTTCAACCAGAATTTCTCCAAAACGTTTGCGACGACTCATATCATCAACTCCTGAGCTTGCATGGTTACTCGATTAAGCCAAATTTAATTATATTGGTTTTTAAATTGAAATGCAAAACAATATTTGCGCTTTCAAAAAAAACACCCCTGCTTCGCATGTAAACAAAGCAGGGGCCTTTTCAGCTGAAGCTCATCGAGGGTCAGGCTTCTTCCGTTGTGTCCTCCTCCGGGTTCTCGTGTCGAACCACCAGTTCACCGGCGGCTGCATCGATCGTAATAACTGCGCGATCCCGAATGTCTCCGCCGATGATGGCCCTCCCGATGCGCGTCTCCAGGCCGTGCTGAAGGTAGCGCTTGAGAGGGCGGGCGCCGTAGACCGGATCATAGGCGGTTTCGGCAATGAACGTCCGGGCGGCATCGGTCAGATTCAGTTGCAGGTGACGACTTGCCAATCGCCTGCGCAGATCCTCGACCTGAAGATCGACAATCTGCTTGATCTCCTCGACGGTCAGGGGGGAGAAGAGCACGAGATCATCCACCCGGTTGAGAAATTCGGGGCGGAAATGGGCCCGGAGCTCCTTCATTACCACATCGCGGGCCTGATCCCTGATATGCCCCTGGTCGTCGACACCCTCCAGCAGATACTGGCTGCCGATGTTGCTGGTCATGATGATCACGGTATTCTTGAAGTCCACCGTGCGCCCCTGTGCGTCGGTGACCCTGCCGTCGTCGAGAATCTGCAGCAGCACGTTGAATACATCGTTATGGGCCTTTTCGATCTCATCGAAGAGAATAACGCTGTAGGGCTTGCGCCGCACCGCTTCGGTGAGCTGCCCTCCCTCTTCGTAACCGACATAGCCGGGGGGGGCGCCGATGAGGCGGCTGACGGTATGCTTCTCCATGTACTCGGACATGTCGATGCGCACCATGTTGTCTTCGCTGTCGAACAGCGCCTCCGCCAGAGTGCGGGCCAACTCGGTCTTGCCCACCCCGGTGGGGCCGAGAAAGATAAAAGACCCGATCGGGCGACGGGGGTCCTTGATTCCGGCCCGCGCCCGGATGACTGCATCGGCGACCAGTTGCACCGCCTCATCCTGGCCGATGACACGCCGATGGAGGACCTTGTCGAGCTTCAGCAGCTTTTCGCGCTCACCTTCCACCAGGCGGGTCACAGGGATCCCGGTCCAGCGGGAGATGATTTCGGCTATTTCCTCCTCGGTGACCTCTTCACGCAGCAGCCGGGGGCCTTCTTCATCGGCACTGACCGCCGCTTCCTGTTCATGCAGCTGCCTCTCCAGCTCGGGCAGGCGGCCGTGCTTGAGTTCCGCGGCCCGATTGAGGTTGTATTCGCGCTCGGCGACTTCGATCTCCTGGCGTACTTTTTCGATCTGCTCCCGCAACGACTGAACTTTCTTGATCCCTTCCTTCTCCGCGTCCCATTGGGCGCGCAGAGTGTCGGCCTGATGTTTGAGTTCGGCCAGTTCCCTGCGCAGAGCTTCAAGACGATCCTGGCTGGCGCGGTCCTTTTCCTTTTTGAGGGCGGCCTCCTCGATCTCGAGCTGCATCACGCGGCGGGTGACCTCGTCAAGCTCCTGCGGCATGGAATCGATTTCCGTGCGGATCATGGCGCAGGCCTCGTCCACAAGGTCGATGGCCTTGTCCGGCAGGAAGCGATCTGAGATATAGCGGTGGCTCAGAGATGAGGCCGCAACCAGGGCGTTATCATGAATGGCGACGCCATGGTGAATCTCGAAACGGTCCTTGAGGCCGCGCAGAATGGAGACCGTATCTTCCACCGTCGGCTGGTCGACCACCACCGGCTGAAAACGCCGCTCGAGAGCCGCATCCTTTTCGATGTATTTGCGGTATTCATCGAGAGTTGTGGCCCCGATACAGTGCAGTTCGCCCCGGGCCAGCATGGGTTTGAGCATGTTGCCCGCGTCCATGGAACCTTCGGCCTTGCCGGCGCCGACAATGGTGTGCAACTCGTCGATGAAAAGCAGAATGCGCCCCTCACTCTCGCGGATTTCATTGAGCACGGCCTTGAGACGCTCCTCAAACTCACCGCGATACTTGGCGCCGGCAACCAGAGACCCCATATCGAGAGCAAAGATGGTCTTGTCCTTGAGCCCCTCGGGGACATCCCCCCGTACGATGCGCTGGGCAAGTCCTTCAACGATGGCAGTCTTGCCGACGCCGGGTTCGCCGATCAGCACCGGGTTGTTTTTGGTCTTGCGCGACAGAATGCGAATCACCCGACGGATCTCACCGTCGCGCCCGATCACCGGGTCGAGCTTGCCTTTCTGGACCTCCTCCACAAGATCGCGCCCGTATTTCTGCAGAGCCTCGTACGTCCCTTCAGGATCAGCGCTGGTGACGCGCTGATGGCCGCGGATTGAGGTCAATGCCTGCAGGAGGCGATCACGGGAAATATTGAACCGCTTGAAGATCTTCCCCGCCGGCGTTGAGCCCCCCTCTTCCGCCATGGCCAGCGCAATGTGCTCAACACTGACATAATCATCCTTGAGGCGTTTGGCTTCTTCCTCGGCCTTGATCAGGATGCGGTTGAAACGCTGGGTTACATAGATCTTGCCCGCTTCAACTCCAGGCCCTGAAACGCTGGGGCGGCGTTCAAGCTCCTTTTTCACTTCGGCGGCAAAACTTGAAACCGGCACATCCATCTTGGTCAGCAGGCGCGGAATCAGTCCGCCTTCCTGCTCCAGAAGCGCCGCCAGCAGATGCTCGCCGTCCACTTCGATGTGGCCATGGGTGAGCGCCTTGTTCTGCGCCTGCTGCAGCGCTTCCTGGGTTTTACTGGTCAATTTGTTGAAATCCATATCGAATCCCCTTTCAAAAATCTGACCACAAGGGCTTCAATTCCTATGCCATAAAAAATTTCGATAGATTTCAAGATACTAGACAAAACTCTATCCTGAGCCCACCGTTCTTGCGACAGGTGCGACATGGCTCTGCAACAGTATTGCGACGTTGCGCCGGGGCCCTGTGCCGAACCCTGAAATCGAATTCTCACGTCAAATCTTCGCGCCGCAGGCCGAGGCGCCGCATGTAGCGGTAAAGGGTCGCGCGATGCACGCCGAGCAGACGGGCCGCCGCCGTCAGGTTGCCGTCTGCTGCCTGGTAGGCCTGGCGAATCTCCTCATCGTCCAACTCCGCGGCCTGCGTTTGCCGCCTGGTGGAATTCATTCCAATTTCGCCACCGGCCGGAACCAACTCGGCGTCAAAAACCCGTACGCCTCCAGGGGGCAGCGAGTGCGCCCCGCGTGCAGCTGGCCAGGGGCCCAGCACCGCCGGCTGGTTGCGGCGACGCTCAACACCGGCGTCAAGATCCCAGCTGCCGGGAGCAAAACTCTGTCGCTCCTCGACCCAGTCTCGAAAAGCGCGCGCACCGATCACATCGGCGCGGGTTTCAACATAAACGCGTTCGAGCACATTGCGCAGCTCCCGGATGTTTCCGGGCCACAGGTAGGCCTGCAGCACCTGCAGTGCTTCAGGCGTAAGACGGTGAATCACACGACCATATTTGCGATTGAACATCTCAAGGAAATGATCGACCAGGAAGGGGATATCTTCGATTCTTTCGCGCAGCGGCGGTATCTGGATACGCAGGATGGCGATGCGGTGGTAGAGGTCGGCGCGAAAGCGCCCCTCGCTCACCGCGCGTTCCAAGGCAACATTGGTGGCACACAGAACCCGCACATCGATCTCCTGCTCCTGTTCGCCGCCGACACGCTCGATGCGCCGCTCTTCAAGCACCCGCAGTAGCTTCGACTGGGTGTGAAGGGGCATATCGCCGATCTCATCAAGAAACAGACTTCCGCCATGAGCCCGTTCAAAACGGCCGCGATGAGTGCGTAGCGCTCCGGTAAACGCACCCTTTTCATGACCGAACAACTCGGATTCCAGCAGGTCCTCGGCAATGGCGGCACAGTTCATCACGACATAGGGGCCCTGGCGACGCTCGCTTTCCAGGTGCAGCGCCCGCGCGACCAGCTCTTTTCCGGTGCCGGTCTCGCCGGTAATCACCACGGACGCATCCGACTCGGCATACAGTTTTATTTTCCGAACCACTTCCGATACCGCAGAGCTGATGCCGACAATGCCGTGGAATTGATGTGGCGTGCGGTCTTGCCCCGGCATAAGCGCCCGGAAAGAGAAAAAGATCTGCTGTCTTGTGTAATCCTCGGTGAGTCCGCCTGGGTGGACGGTTGCCAAAAGATGGGCCTCGCCCCCTGGCGTCTCTATCCGTACGCGCACATCCTCCACTGTTTCCCCCGCCGCAGCCGCATCCCGCGCCAGTTCACTCAAATCAGGAATGGTCTGTCTGAAAACGGCATTCAAGGCGCGACCGCAGGCCTGCCTCGCCGTGGTCCCCTGCAATCGTGCGAGATGATCGGTGATCCGTTCCACACGCCAATGGGCTCCTTGACCGGAAACCACTAGATCGGGGACAGGTGCGGGAAGATGGGTTTGTCCAGCAAAAGACTGGGTGGACGTCATGAAAACTCCCTGTCATGTATTTTCCTTTTTATTTAATCATCCATGGGAACAATCGCAAGTCGGACGCAAGGAAAATTCAAGGAATTTCGAAGAATTAGAAGAGAACAGAGGTCCTCAAAAGAGAATAGGGGGCAGAGAATAAAACACCCCGGCCGGATCGATCTCCGAACGGGGTGGGTACAAGGACAGAAATTCAGGCGTCTAATGGGCTCAGTGGGTGACCTGGACAAGCGCGCCGGCGGAGCGCGCCCGGGCGGTCAAGGCAGCACGGCACATGGCCTGGGCTGAAGTGGTTCCGCGACCCGAAGCAACCACTTCACCTGAAGTCGGATTAAGAACCAGGTACTCGACCTGACCGTCTATGGTGTGACCGCCGAAACGATAGGGCACACCCAAACGCGCCAGGACCGACCAGGCTCCGTTGAAGTCAACTTCCGGATTACGAACGTCTTTTTCTTCCCACAGCTGTACTGCAATCAGTTTGTCCCTCATGGCGGCCTCCGTAATGTTTCTTACCGTATAAGGTAGAAAATATCCCACATCTAATAACCAATGCAGTATTTTTTTCTACTTATGGTTAAACATTATACTCCTGTTCAGAGAAATGCCAAGAGGAAAATGAAGAAAAAAATGACGCAAAAACAGAATAGTCAATTCATTGCAGGCGAGGAAATGAGGCCACTCAGCGACTGTCCGCGATCCGGTCCGACAGTTCACCGACTGCGAGCGCAAAAGAGATGGAGCGGTTCCACTTCATCAATGCCCTGAAATTATCGTACACCAGATAGGCCGGCCCCTGTTCACCGTCCGGCAGAACCAGGGAAGACTCAAGGTTGCGCCAGGGCAGCGCGGAGCCGTCGGCACGGCGGACCCCCAAAGCCTCCCATTGGCGCATGGTCCGGCGCTGCTCCAGTCCGGCAACAGACAAATCGAAATCTTCCGGCAGGCGCACCTGTCGCCCCCAGGTCTGATCGTTCTGCCAGCCGGAACGTGCCAGGTAGTTGGCCGCCGAGGCCAGCACATCGGGGATGCTGTGCCAGATGTCAATTCGACCGTCACCTTCGGCATCCACGGCAAAACGCGCGAACGATGAGGGCATGAACTGACACTGCCCCATGGCGCCGGCCCAGGAGCCGGTCATGTTTTCCAGCCGGATATGCCCTTCGTCGGCAATCTGCAGCGCGGTAAGAAGCTCGCGGCGGAAATAGTCGGCGCGGCGATCGTCATAGGCCAGAGTCGCAAGCGCAGGGATCACCTTGAAACCACCGGTGTAGGTACCGTAATGGGTTTCAATCCCCCACAGCGCCACCAGAAAGCGTCTCTGCACACCGAAGCGCGATTCCACCCGCCCCAGCCAGGTCGGATAACGCTTCAGCATCAGCCGCCCTCGCCTGATGCGATTTTCACTGACCCGCGCGTCCAGATATTCAGTAAATGTCTGGGTGAATTCAGGCTGCTTGCGGTCAAGCTCAACGACACGCGGCAGGGGTTCTTCTATTTCGGCAAAAGCCGCATCAAGGGTCCGTTCCGAAATCCCCGCGGCACGGGCCTCGGTACGCAGATCCTGCAGCCAGGCTGAAAAATCGCTCGCCCATACGCCTTCCGGCGCGCAAAACGCCACAAGAATCGAAAGCATCACGGCTGAAAAAAAAGAGTACCTCATAAATCTCCATCGGAGGATGACTGTATCTGTTCAGCAGGGACCGCAGGCACGGCGGTTAAGTTCTGCGGCAGCTGTCTGAGCCGCGGGCGAGTGTGTCTTGTCCTGCGGCCCAGTCAAGCATATCTGCAGAATTAAGTTGCGGATGAATTCATCTGGCCGGGAAAGGTTCCAACAACCCGCTTCAACTGCTGCGGATCGGCTTCAGAATGCGGGCCCGTACCATCAGGTAAACAAACTTGTAGACCTCGAAATCGAGCATGGTCGCCTCACGGCAGATGGTTTTGAGGTCGCGGCGACCGTCAATCAGATCCAGTACGGCCTGCTGATGCTCTGTCATGCGGGCGCCCGCGAGTTTTTCCCGCCCCTGCCCGTCGTAATCCAGGACTGTCTCCAGGGAAGGGATCGCTTTGCGCAACCCAGCCCATTCCTCTTCGTGCCGCGCCGCCTCATCGAGCAGCGCGCTGACTCGCAGCTCAAGGTTATCCGCCGGTTCGATGCCGGGATCTTCATCAAGCAGTTTGAACCGCCCCTGCGGAAACAGAAACAACGAGAAAATGACCCCTTCAGCCTGCGTGCGCAAAGCCTGTTTGAGGTCGGCCGGCGCAAGGAGGTTCATCGCAATAAGCGTTTCCCCCAATCGGCGCTGCGGATTTGCGGCACACTGCTCAAGAGCCTGGTCCCGCTGGTCCTCGGTGATCAGCCCCATGCGCACCAGTAGATAGCCGAGCTTGTTCATGAGAAAACCGCTGCGTACCCCGCTGTCACAGTTCACAGAATAGGCGCCGGCGATTTTTCCCAGCCGGAAGTGGATGCGCTTCTCATCATGGGGGCCACGCACAATAAGCGTTCCAGGCCGCGAGCAGGTTCCGATCATCCGCAGCAGGGATGAAACCTGAAAAAGATCGAGCGTTCCCGTGAGTTCAGAGGATTCAGGAGAATCGTCCTTTGCTTGCGCCGCAGTCAAAGTCGCATTTTCCAGGGGAGCGGCAGGTGCAGGTTCCTCAAGAGGCTCGGTTTTCCCTGTCCGGGCCTGCATCCGCGGTGCGCGGGCCTCGGCATAGGGCCCTTCACCGTCAGGGGCGTCTGGAGGAATGTGGAGATAGCCTTCTTCGTCCCGGTCATCGGTCTGTTTCCGCACCATTTTTTCCGAAGCCTGCCGGGCGCGCCGACGGCGGAAAAACAGCAGAGTCAAGGTCAGCGCCGACAGAACAATAACCGCATCGACCAGTTTGCGACCAGGCGGAATGCTGTCACGTCCGTCTTGATCGGCAGGGGACGCGGGGTCCGTTTGACTTTCCGGTGTCGAGGGCGGTTCAGCGGCAGGCTCCCGGAGCAGACCTTCTTCCGGTGGAGAGGGAGTCTCAGAAACCGCCTCATCCGGCGACTTCGACTCTTCCTTTTCGGTTTGAGGCAGCCAGATGCGGGGTGCGGAATCCGATGGCGCCTCTCTGTCGGATTTTTGCGCACCATCCGGTGCTACAATCACTTCCGGCTTGGCTTCCGGCTTGGCTTCCGGCTTGGCTTCCGGCTTGGCTTCCGGCTTGGCTTCCGGCTTGGCTTCCGGCTTGGCTTCAGGCCTGGGCTCCGGCCTGGGCTCCGGCCTGGGCTCCGGCCTGGGCTCCGGCTTGGGCTCCGGCCTTACGGGCGCAATGGATTCTGCTGCTCTCGGCAGGCCCGAGCCGACCTCTACAAAGCGCTCCAGATCGAAACGCTGCAGCAACCGGCGCCCGGCAGGACCTTCATCCATCGACAGCAGGACCTGGTGGATAGCGTCCAGGCTTTGGGAAGTCATCCCCTGGCGGGCGATTCCAAGAAGAGGGGACAACTGATTACGCCCCAGAAGTTGAAGATCAACCAGATGAAGAAATTCACCGGCAGGGCGCTGACGCACGAAATCGGCGTGAACAAAGGCAAGATCAACTTCACGATGACGGCTCATCCAGCTGTGAAGAGCGTCGGGATCGCGAAACATGCGCAGCTGAACCGTCTGATCCAGCTCTTCTGCCAGATACTCGCTCAGAGCCTTCATGTTCTGCGCGTTGCCGGCAAAACCGTCACTGCCTTCGAGGCCCCCGACAGCCAGACGCGCATGCCCCCCCGTCGCGGCAAGCAGCAGAAGGGATAAGGTCAGAACAATACGCGCGCAAAAATTTCTGCTCACCAAAACACCCGCTTTAGAAATCCGCCCCTTTGTCATGAAAATCGATGCGCTTCAGGGAAACGGAGTGAGAAATCAGACTTTATGTGGTGAAGTGCCTCTTCCACTGTAATTATTAAAGCCTAATTTATCAAGCGTGTTTTCGGGGCGGAGGTAAAAAAAGACCGCTCTTCAACGAAGGTCAGCGTGACAGCGCGGTGTGGCGCACAATATCTCCCTCAATCATGTAAATCACGTCTTCAGCCAGATTTGTGGCGAGATCGGCAATACGCTCCAGGTGGCGCGAGATGGTCAGGTAATGCAGCAGACAGTCAAGTTTCTCAGGGGCGCTGCGAATCTCCTGCTTGACCAGAGAATAGGTCTCAGCGTGAAGCTTGTCCACCTGGTCATCCATACGGCAGACCTGGGCGGCCAGGCGCAGGTCATGATTGATCAGGGCGTCAAGGCTTTTTTTAAGCATCTCCTCAACCCGGTCGGCCATGGTTGAAAAGTGTGAGGGAGCTGCGATCTTGTCTTGCTCTTCAGCCAGGGCCAGTGCCCGTTCAGCGATGTTTCCCGCCAGATCGCCAATACGTTCCAGATCATTGTTGATCTTGAGCACCGAGATTATAAAACGCAGGTCATTGGCCACCGGCTGGTGCAACGCCAGGATTTTGAGGCATTCCTCTTCCAGATCGACCTCCAGGTCGTCGATCTGATCATCGCTCTCCATCACTTTGCGCGCCAGTTCCACATCCAGGTTCTCGGCCGCCAGAACCGCTTTCTGGACACTTTCTTCCACAATGGCGCTGAGGCTCAGGATGCTTTTTTTCAGTCGGTCCATCTCCCGTTGCATGTGCAGAGTCATATCTGGTGTTCCTTTTTCTTTACGGATTCATGTGACGTCAATTAACCGAAGCGTCCGGTGATGTAATCTTCCGTCTGCTTATTGCGTGGCTTCATGAACAGTTGGTTGGTCAAGCCGACCTCAACCAGCAGCCCTTCGAAGAAAAAGGCGGTGTAGTCGGAAACGCGAGCCGCCTGCTGCATGTTGTGCGTGACGATGATGATAGTATAGTTTTCGCGCAGCTCGCCGATCAGTTCTTCGACTCGTGCGGTGGACTTGGGGTCGAGAGCGCTGCACGGCTCATCCATCAGAATGACTTCGGGATTGACGGCGATGGCGCGGGCAATGCACAGACGCTGCATCTGGCCGCCGGAAAGCCCGAGCGCCGATTGGTTGAGACGATCCTTGACCTCGTCCCACAGGCCGGCTCCGCGCAGGGCTTTTTCGCAGGTCTCGGCCAGCACGGCACGGTCCCGGATACCGGCGATCCGCATTCCATAAACGACATTTTCGAAGATGGATTTGGGGAAGGGGTTCGACTTCTGGAACACCATTCCGACCCTTCGCCGCAACTCGATGACATCGAGATTTGCGGAATTGATCTCCATGCCGTTGAGCCGCAGGCTGCCTTCGACACGGGTGCCGTCGATCATGTCGTTCATGCGGTTAAGACAGCGCAGAAATGTTGATTTTCCGCAGCCGGAAGGGCCGATCAGCGCTGTGACCTGACGGCGGGGGAACTGGAGGTCGATGTTATGCAGAGCCTCCGTTGAACCATAGTAGAAATTGAGTTTTTCGACCTCGATCACCGGATCGGTGATCTGAATTTCCGTCGACTTCATGGCCATGTCTATCCTTTAGAGATGATTTTTGTTCTCTGTATTGCGAATCAAGAAAAAATTAAAAAGCACTGTAAGTGTAGCGCTTCTTCATTTTATTGCGCAGGTAGATGGCAAGACTGCTCATCACCAGCACAATCAGCACCAGCAGCAGCGTGGTGACGAACACCATCGGTTTGGCGGCCTCAACGTTGGGGGACTGAAAACCGATGTCGTAGATATGAAAGCCCAGGTGCATGAACTTGCGGTCCAGGTGCAGAAATGGGAATTCTCCGTCCAGGGGTAGCGAGGGAGCGAGCTTCACCACGCCGGTAATCATCAGCGGCGCAACCTCGCCGGCGGCACGCGCCATAGCCAGGATCAACCCGGTCATGATGCCCGGCGAGGCCATGGGAATCAGAATGCGCACCAGGGTCTGGAATTTGGTCGCTCCCAGGGCCAGGGACCCGTCGCGCACCCCGGCGGGGATGGCTCCGAGCGCCTCGTCGGTGGCGACGATCACCACCGGCACGGTGAGCAGCGCCAGCGTCAGGCTGGCCCATAGAATACCGCCGGTGCCGAAGGTCGGCGTGGGCAGGCGCTCGGGGAAAAACAGCTGGTCGATAGCCCCGCCGATGCCGTAGACGAAAAATCCCAGGCCGAAAATCCCGTAGACGATGGACGGAATTCCCGCCAGGTTGTTGACCGCGATGCGCACCACCCGCACAACAACCCCGTCTTTCGCATATTCGCGCAGGTAAATGGCGGCGATGACCCCGAGAGGGAATGAGAAAAGGCTCATAACGAAGACCAGCATGACGGTTCCGAAAATCGCCGGGAACAGCCCCCCCTCGGTGTTGGATTCACGCGGGTCTTCCACCAGCAGTTCCTTGATCTTACTCATGTAGAAAAGAATCTTGCTGCCGACCGACATGTCGTTGGGCTGATAGAGGCGCACGATATCCACCAGGGGCATGGTTTTCTCGCGGCCGGAGACATCGGCAAAGGTGGCCTGAAAGCGTTTCATGGCGACGTTCACACGTCTTTGCTGCTCTACCAGCTCCTCGAAATCCTCCCTCAGCACCAGCTGCCGGCGAGTCAGCTCCGCATATTCAGGATCCTCCGGCCCCTTGCCCTCGTATTCAAGTTCGCGCAGCTCAAGGCGGATCTGGTTGAGGCGACCGCTAACCTTTGTAATACGCTCCGCGATCGCATCGGACTCTTCCAACTGACCGGACATCTTCTCGCGAACCCGATGAAAGTAATTCAACTCTTCAGTGCCTTGCGGCTTTTCGATACCGGGGGCCTCGATGGAACGCAGGTATCCGTAGAAATTGCCGTACTCCTGGCGTTCAAGGACTACCAGATCGGCCGGGCGGGTCGTCTGCTCCACCTGGTCGAGATCGATCCAGCGGAAATCCATGCCGTAAAGGTCGCGGTTGCCGACCTTGAGCTGGATGCGCTCGCCATCGCCAAGCGCGGTTTCTTCACGTTTGACGATCGTGCCGGCAACCTGTTGGCCGTCCTTGAGTTGCAGCGACACGACCTGCGACGGCCAGAATACTCCGAGACCGTTAACCATCACGACAATGATCAGGGTCGCGCAGATCAGCAGCGTGGTGGAGAGGGCGGCACCGGTGACCCAGACCCAGGGCTCGCCGATGCGCCAGAATTTCTTCATGGATTTTCCCTGCAATGTCTTTTCGCTCATAGAGCACTTCCTCTAAAACTGGCCGTATTTACGGCGCAGACGTTGACGAACGATCTCTGCCACCGTATTCAGAACAAAAGTCATCAGAAACAGAATTACGGCGGACAGAAACAGAACCCGGTAAAGGGTTCCGCCCACCGGCGCCTCGGGGATCTCCACCGCGATGTTGGCGGACAGGGGGCGCATGCCGTTGAACAGGCTCCAGTCCATGATCGCCGTGTTGCCGGTCGCCATCAGCACGATCATGGTCTCACCGATGGCACGCCCGAAGCCGATCATCGTGCCCGCGAATATGCCGGGGCTGGCCGAAGGCAGCACCACTCGCCAGGCGGTCTGCCAGCGGCTGGCTCCCATGGCGAGAGAAGCCGCCTTAAGACTGCTCGGCACGTTGGAGAGGGAATCCTCGGCAATGGTGAAAATGATGGGAATGACGGCAAAACCGAGAGCGAAGGCGATCACGATGCAGTTGCGCGGGTCGTAACGCACCCCTGCCTCCTGAAACATCCAGAGAGTGAAATTTCCGTCGAACAGCGACAGTTCCAGGAAGGGTCCCAGACGCAACGCAATATAGACGGCCAGAACCAGCACGGGGATCAGGGTCAGAAACTCCCACCCGCGTTCTATGCGCTTGAGAATTGAAATCTTGCGCAGAGCCTGCCAGGCGAGAACCCCAACCAGCAGAAAGGTCGGCAACAGAACGGCACTGAGAAAGAAGCCGACGATGCTGCGCTCGAGAATCGGCGCAAACCACAGCGCGGCAAGAAAGCCGATGATGACCGTGGGAATCGCCGCCATGATCTCCACCGTCGGCTTGATAAAAGCCCGGAAAGCAGGGCGGACGAAATTGCTGGTATAGATGGCGCCGAGAAGGGCCAGGGGAACGGCGAACAGCATGGCATAGGCCGTTCCCTTGATCGTGCCGAAGATCAGAGGGGTGAGGCTCATTTTAGGCTCGAAATCGTCGGAGCCGGATGAAGACTGCCAGACGTACTCCGGCTCGTCGTAGCTTTCATACCAGACCTTGCCGAACAGAGTCTGGAAACTGATTTCCGGGTGGGGGTTGTCTACGCTCCAGACGATGGCTTCGCCGCGTTCGTCGATCCCCACCAGCCCGTTGTTGCGGGAATTGAGCCCGACCAGACGCACCGGATGCATCCCCGAAAGCGTCAGCAGATGCCGCTCGCTCGTCATGTGGTCGTAGTGCACAGTGCCGTCGGCGCCGATGCTGAGCAGCGACTTGTCGCGCCGCGAGGGGACCAGCGTGGCAACCGCGTCAACATGGGGTTTGAGCTTGTGAATCAACCGCAGGCGGCGCTCGCCCTCTTCCGTCTCGCGCACCCCGAACCAGGTGCTGACCTCCCCTTGTTCATCACCGACCGCCAGCGATATATCCCCGTAAATGAGGGCCAGCGCAGTTATAGCGCGTCGGTCGGGAAAAGCTTCGATCATCTCCACCAGATGTGCGTCCCGCCCCTCAGACACATTCCAGTGCAGCAGCCGTCCGTCGGCGGTCCCCGCATAGATATTTGAGCCAGGGGTATCCACGGCCAGGGCTGTAATGGCTGAATCACCGGCATCATCGAGGACATTGCTGATCTCTTCTGTGCTTTCATTGCCGAAAAGATCGCTGACCGTCAACCTGCGCAGTACCTGGACCCGGTTGTCCTGCAGCAGATCTACCCGTACAGCGCGGCCCTCCCCGGTTCGCGCCAGGGAACGCTGCGGAACAGGCTCCAGGGCGGGGAAAACAGCTTCCTGGGTCACCTCATAGCGCAGCGTGCGCACCCCGGCGTCGTCAAAATGGGTCTTGAAGTGAATGCGATCCAGCGATAGCGCCCCATCGCTCCACAGCGTGGCAAAACGCGATCCGTCTCCGCCCCACTCGATACGCCGTGGCAACGCTGTCGGGCTCCCGGGAGAAGCCAGCTCTACCTCCGCGCGCAACTCCGCTGTATTATTGTCGAAGATGCGCACCTTGCCCGCCGAGGTGATCACAAAGGCATTCTCAAGGTACTCGTCGATCCCCGTCGCCAGAATCTGCTCGTCTTCAGCCAGCGGATCGGTCACCCTGTATTTGGCGAAAATCTCCGCCTCGGGGTCCTTGAACAGGGGCAGACTGACCTCGGCGATCAGCACCAGAATAAAGATGACGCAGAAAATAACGGAAAACCCTCCGGCGGTAATCAACCAGCGTGCCAGACGGTCCCTGCGTTTGATTCGTTTCAGCAGGTTTTGATCCATGCAATTCGTTCCCGCGGACTCAATGCCCTGTACTGATTGTACAGGGCACTGAGTCCCTCAAATAAGCGCGCGGGTTCCGCCCCTCCTCCTGTGAGGCGAGGGGCGGAACCCGTGCTTGAGTTGTTCAAACCAGATCGACTCGCTTCTTCTGCTGCAGAGCCGCTTCAGCGCTACAGCGCTCTTCAGTCCAGCAGCGCGCGCTGCTGCTGAGCGATGTTTGCCGGAAGGGGAAGGTAGCCGTCCTTGACCACGATCTCCTGACCTTCTTTCGAGAGAATGAATTTGACGAATTCCCTGACCAGCGGTGAAAGCTCCTCGCCCGGCTTTTTGACAATATTGATGTAAAGAAGGCGCCCCAGGGGGTACTTGCCTTGAAGTACATTCTCATAGCTCGGCTCGTAAGCGGTCTCACCCTCGCTTTTGCTCAGGGCCACGGCCTTGACGCCGGACGTCTTGTAACCGATCCCGGAATAACCTATGCCGGCCTTATCTTCAGTCACGGCCAGCACGACCGAGGCTGAACCGGGCTGCTCCTTGACGGTGTCCTTGTAGTCACCCTTGAACAGCGCCTTTTTCTTGAAGTAGCCGTAGGTGCCGGATGCGCTGTTGCGGCCATAGATGCTGATCGGCATGCCGGCCAGCTCACCCTCGACGCCCACCTGCCCCCAGGTCTGGATATCGCGAGGGTAGCCGCCTTTGCGGTTCTTGGAAAAAATCGCATCCACCTCGGGCAGAGAGAGTTGCTCGACCGGATTGTCCTTGTTGATATAGACGGCGAGCGAATCAAGGGCCACCCCGATGGTGGTGGGCTTGAAGCCGTACTTGCTTTCGAACTTCTCGATTTCCTCGTTTTTCATGGCGCGCGACATGGGGCCGATCTGGGCGGTCCCTTCGATCAGCGCCGGCGGTGCGGTACTCGACCCCTTGCCCTCGATCTGAATGTTGACGTTGGGGTAGTGCTTGCGGAAACTCTCCGCCCAGAAGGTCATCAGGTTGTTGAGGGTATCGGAGCCGACACTGTTGAGGTTGCCGGATACGCCCTGCACCTTCTGGTAGGACGGCAGATTGGGGTCGACCTCCAGAGTGGCTGCGGCAGCCGGGTTCGTCACAAACAGGGTAAGGGTCAGGGCCACAGCGGCCAGAGGACTGGATTTCAAAATTTTTTTCAGGGGATGCAACATGCCTTCTTCTCCTTGATGGGAATGAGAGCAGCCTTCAGCGGGAACTCCGTCCGCTTCGGCCAACCTTGTTGCTAACGCATTATCGACAGTTCTGTTAGCCTCGTGTTAGCAGAAGGTGAGAACTCAGCAAGAGAGATTTGGCGATCATTTTTTCTGTGGCAGATGAAGGCGGAAGGTACTGCCGGTGCCGGGTTCACTTTCCACCGTGACCCGCCCTCCGTGGGCCTGGGCGATGTGCTTGACAATGGCCAGCCCCAGACCGGTCCCCCCCTGCTTGCGGCTGCGCGCCTTGTCGACCCGATAAAACCGCTCAAACACCCGGGGCAGATGCTCGCGGGCGATGCCACGCCCCTGATCGCGCACCTCGATCACCACCTGATCGCCGCGCGACATCGCCTGCACAAGAACGACGCTGTTTTCGGGGCTGTATTTAACGGCGTTGTCGATCAGGTTCACCACCGCCTGCTCCAGCAGGGGCGCATTCAG
>NPID01004896.1_pt1 | contig 25191 bp, 10 predicted proteins | sample 8637491 | NCBI WGS metagenome assembly NPID01 (sample SAMN07420843, study PRJNA396082) | bioreactor metagenome | isolation source: sample BA6 brine-fed electro-methanogenic bioreactor BA | place: Japan: Kochi | collected 2016-06-14 | reverse complement strand
CTGATCTGTTTATGGGGGATGTTTATAATTTCTATCTTCATGATTCTGACCGGGCTTACCAGATCTATCAAAGCTGCTATGCAAAAGGAAAAGGGATATTTAATACTACTCCCTATTCACCGCTACGGTATCTATTGAAACGTCTGTCTAAATTGGCCTATGGATATAAAGATTATGCTTCTTCAGCTTCCTATTATGAAGAATTTATCGCATTCCGTCCTTCCAATTTTCATGAGAATGACTTCATTCGCTATGCAGATTCCTTATTGCATCTCCAACAAAAAGAAAAAGCTATTCAAATATTAGAGCTAGGCAAGAAATTTTCAAAAAGCCGGGTAATACGTGAAAAATTAAATCAAATTCTGCCTAGTCCTGAGAAAATTCCTCCATTTCCCGCAATAAAAGATGGATATGAGAGAATTCCTATTCAAACCAGAATCATTTTTCCTGGTGATTCGATACCAGATCTCGTAGATTCTTTAACCAAAGATATTCGAAGAAAAGGGGATATTCTTACTGTAGCCTCTTGTGTAGTTGCAGTCGCTGAGAATCGAAAGAAAACAATCGATGTCGCACATACCTCTTGGTTTGCCAAGCTACTTGCCAANNTGATTTTGGGGGAAATGCTCCCTTGTGCAATCCATTGTCAATGCAAATGGCTATCGAAGAAGCAGGATGGTGGCGAATATTGTATGCAGCCATGTTTGGTGGGTTCATTAGCAAACTTTGGAAAGGATCGGGTATGTTTTACCGATTAGCTGGCGAACAAGCTGCCTTGATTGACGATATGCCAGGTGCTATTGCTCCATTTGATTATTCTATCATCTTAGGACCAAAAGATTCAAACCAAACTTCTTTGGAAATTAAGAAAATTACTGGATGTGATGCAGCTATTGTGGATGCAAATGATCTTCAAATCGCCTGGGTAGTAGGCTGTAGTGACCGCTCTTTACAATCTCCCATCGAAAAAGCTATGGAAGATAATCCTGCCGGAAATGGTGATCAACAGACTCCGATTATTTTATTACGACCAGCTTGAAAAAATGTCACTTGTCAAAACCACCGCTATCATTACAAAAGCCAGTCCTTACAAAGAACATGATAAGCTTTTAACACTTTTCACGCTGAATCAGGGTAAAGTGACGGCACTATGTAAAAAATCAAGGCATACACTCAATCGATGGAATTCTTCTTTTGAGCCACCAATGCTTTGCAATGTCCAGTTATACGAAAGAAACCAATATTATACCTTGACAGAAATCAGTGTGGAAAATCCCTATTTATCGCTAACCAAATCGTATAAAAATCTTTTAGCCGTACAAACAATGTCTTATATCATTGAGCAGTTCACAATGCCTGAAATGGAACTCACAGCCTTGTTTTACCTACTGCAATCTGTCTTGCATGCTCTTGAGAATAAAGAGTGTTCCCCCGATTTTGCAAGGCATTACTTTTCTTTACAGTTTTTAAAAGAAACAGGATTTTCTCTCCAATTCAAAACTTGTGTCAGGTGTAATAAGCCTTTTACAGGAGAATGGTTTTCTTTTTCTCTACTTCATGCGCAGCTATTCTGCGATTCCTGCACAAAAAACAATCGCATATATCCCAGATTTGATCTTCATTTGTTGCCTCAAATTGAAACTCTATATTACATTTCCTTAGATGAAATAAAACAAAACTCCGATTTCCTTTTCAATTATTCAGAAATCGATAGAATAATGAAAGAATTATACAAAGGCTTTCTTTCAAAAGAATGCTTAACGATACATCATTTTGAGTAGCTTTCATAAAGGAGTTAAAATGAGACAGAGTTGTGGTGGATTTGTTCCGAAAAATGTCGTTCAGAATCCTGATTTCGAGACTTTGCGAGAGATGGCTAAAAAAGAAGAAATCACTACAGAATTCGGGAGTCCTGCTTATTTTTCCAAAATCATGAACCGGAGTGCCAAGTTTACCGAAATCATTTATGATGAACCCAACCAGCAGCAGAAAGATCTTATAGAAGCTGGACTAGAGAGCTTAAAAGAACGACCCATGATTGAACTCTTTCGGAGAATGGGAAATCATACTGATTGCAAAATTGGTTGCAGACTCTTGATTCCACAAGACTATGCTCGCTTAGCATACATGTGGGGTCAGCTTCTTTTTGACAATCCGGAAAAAAAGGACGACCTGATTACTATTGCTATTCCAGACTGGCCTGAAAGAAGGGTTCTTGTTGATGCAAAAAACTACATCACATATGTATTCGGAACTGATTATGCGGGTGAAATTAAAAAGTCATTTCTCCGCTTAGGGATGTGGTATGTAAAACAGAAAAAAGAATGTTTAGGCTTGCATGCAGGGAGCAAAGTATTAAAAGTGAAGAACCAACAAGGAGATCTCATTGAAAAAGGAGCGATCTTTTTTGGTCTTAGCGGAACTGGTAAATCCACCCTGACATGTCATGATCATAACCTTACAAAACCAGAAGGCGTAACCATTCGACAGGACGATGTTATCTTTTTAAATCATCAAGGCAGTTGCTATGGTTCTGAAAATAATTTTTACATTAAAACGGAAGGATTAGAACCAAAGTACCAACCCGTAATGTACCAAGCTTTCAGTAGCAAAAATGCGTTGCTCGATAACGTTGCTGTTACCAAAGAAGGAACGATTCTACTCGAAGACGTATCCCGAACGACTAACGGCAGAGCAGTTGTTTGTCGAAAAGATATGGATGATACCGATGATTCCATTGACTTACCCAAAGTTCACATGGTGTTTTTTATTACCAGGCGTGAAGACATTATTCCCCCCATAGCTAAGTTGACTCCAAAACAGGCAGCAGCGTTTTTTATGCTTGGAGAATCCATCGAAACTTCTGCCGGAGATCCCGAAAAAGCCGGTCAATCGAAGAGAGAAGTAGGTACCAATCCATTTATTGTAGGATCAAAAGGCAAGGAAGGAACTCTTTTCTTTGAGATGATTTCGAACATGAAAGATGTTGAGTGCTTCTTACTGAATACTGGGAAAGTTGGTGGAACAAATGGAAAAAAAATCACAGTAAAAGATACTGTAGAAATCATCCAGAAAGCAGCAAAAAGTGCGATTCAATGGAAAAAAGATCCTTTCTGGGGGTACCAGATTCCCTCATCCATTGATGGACTAGATATTTCTACGTTTGATCCTGTGTTGTATTATACACACGATGAAATTGATCAAAAAAATCGTACACTATACCAGGAAAGACTCGCATGGTTGAAACAATTCCCCGAGCTTTCTGAAGATATTACTCAATCTCTATTAGAATCGTAGGAGGCGTTATGAACCGAAAAGAAAAAGAAAAATTCGATATTGCAACGGGCAAAAAAACGATTGATCCCGAAGAAATGGCCCGAAGACAAGAAATAGAAAAACAAGAAAAAGTTTTGAATCGCAAACGTTGGATGGTGATTCTTGGTTCCATTGTTGTCATCATTTTAGTTGTAGTAGGCATTTCTGCTTTTTACAACCACCAGGAAATGGTGAAACAAGAGAAAGCACTTTGGCCCCCAGATGTAGAAAAACCTTCCAGTAGTGAAATTGCACAGATTAAAAACGAAATTGTCAATATCGAGACCGATAAAGGACTCATTAAACTGGAGTTATACCCGGAATCAGCACCGCTAACTGTTAATAATTTCCGCAGGCTGGTCAAGGAAGGCACGTACGACAATAGCATATTCCACCGCATTATTAATGATTTCATGATACAAGCCGGTCAAACTAAAATTTCTATGAGTGAGGGTGGTGAAGAAACTGAAATGCCCATAGAACCAGGTTATACATTTAAAGATGAAATCAATCCCTGGAGCTTAGGATTAACGGATGATCAAGTGCAGGCCATCAAAAAAAAAAAAAAAAATGGGGAATATTTGTACGATAAAAGCTTGCAGTCCTATCCTGTTGATTATGGCTATCTTTGTATGGCAAATGCTGGTCCCAACACAAATGGTGCTCAATTCTTTATTGTCACCCGAAAAGAAGGTTGCGATTGGTTGTATGGCCGACACACTGTTTTTGGAAAAGTCATTGAAGGCATGGATATCGCAGAAGAAATCCAAATGGTAGAAACAGATCCAGGTGATAAACCCATCACTCCCGTCAAAATCAAGAGAGTTTGGATAGAAGAAAAAAAATCTGAATAAAAATGAAAACCAACTCCCATTCCTCTGCAAAGCCAACAGGCTTTGCAGAGGATACTACTCAAACTTCATCGCAGCATGGGACATATCCTATGCAAAAAAAACTACTGGAATGTTACTTAGAAACAGAAACAGATTGGAACTCATTTAACACAATCGCAGAAACGCTTTTGTCACAACCCCAGCTCGATCTTCAATTGCTCCTTCTTGTATACCAGGGGTATCAAAAACAAGTTAACAACCTAACTATTATTGAAAAATCAAAACGTCTTTTACCTCTTATCCACCAATACGAGACAGCGATTCCAGAAGAAGTCATTTTGCTGTCCACCTTTTATGTTGACCAAAAAAACCAAAAAAAGGCAAAGCAGCTGTTAAAAGAAGGCTGTTCTCGTTTTCCAGATAGCGAATCCATTCTATACGCATACATCGATATTTGCCTAGAAGATAAAGATTACAACGAAATTCTTGATATTCTAACGCCTGACAAGTTAGAAAAATGGAATGATCCGAATTTACACCTCATCTATTTACAAACTTTTCGCTTCGCCAATGAGTTGATTCAAAAAGAAGACTATATTTATTTTTTACCCTATTTTGAGCAGATCAAACAAAAGGATCCACAGAATCCCGACATTTACATTCTTCAAATGTCATTTTTACAGGATATCCCAGATGCTCAGACTGAGTTCACTCAAATTCTTCAAGAATTTTTAGATCAAGATATTTCCTCTCGAATTTTCTGGAATCAGGCAGTATCGCATAGTATTCAAAAGTGCTACATAGCCCCTGCACAAATAGCTCTTCAGGAAATTGACCACTATTTTGATGATCATTACGAGCATCACCTTGTAAGCTTTATTCAGCAACTGGTGTATCCAATTCTGGATTTTGGAAATGCAGTGCTACTCTGGGATCTGTTTTTAGAAAGAAAAAACAGAGTTTCAACTTCTTTTTATCTATCATGTATCCGCTGTGCTCAATCGCAACTAGAAAAATTTCATAACAACAATAGCATACCAATAACCACCGAATTACTCTCTCCGTTACAAGAATTCATACTAACCTCCTACCAGGAATTGCACAAATTACATTCTCAAGGTTCATATCAGCTACAAAAGATTGCTTTTTTGGCAACCTACGATTTGGAATCTGCAGAATTTGAAGCGAGAAATGAGCTTAGGGGCAACCCAAGCAACCAAAAATTAACCATTTTACTGGCAGATATCCTATATGAAAAAAAGGAATTCACTGAGGCTGCACTCTATTATCAGAAGATTTCTTTTGATGTTTTGCCATGGGAAGAAACTTTGCTGCTGCAGAAAAAAGCATTTCTAGCTTTACAACATGCTTTTATGCAAGATGAGTTGGATGCATTTGTTCAAGAAATGAAAAACTCATCCCTTTTACCACCCTATATATTGAAAAGTTTAGCTCAAGAAGCTTTGAGAAGAGGTATTTTTATGGATCTTCCAGAAGCTTTAGAAGAAGCAAAGACGTATGTTATTAAGGCTCTTAAAAAAGAAAAAGAAGACCCTGAATTAGCGATGCTGCTTGTAACTATATTGCAGAAAGAAAACCAAATACCCAAAGCATTGTCTCTTTTGGACCAGTATCAAACTTCTTCAAATCCCCTCTTTGCTTTCAAACGAGCAGTACTGTTATACACAATGTTTCAAAAAACAGGTCATTCCAAATATCTAGAACATGCTGATTTTGAACTTTTTTCTGTCTACCTACCAGAAACATTTCCAGAAAACCTTTCTTCTCAAATAGCAGAAAGCATCATTAAACCTCTTACAATGACTACAACTATAGCAATTCCACAAACTACAGAAATTTCGAAACAAAAATTGAGTTCATCACCTGGAAAATTGTTGTTTGCTGATTCTACACATGGTTTTCAGATCACAACTGCATGCATTCAATCAAGCCATGGAACTGGTCAATTGTTCTGCGATTCCCCATATCCCTATTCGCTTGATAAAGAGTGGGAAGTTGTCAAGCAGTGTTTGCATAAGGATGGTATAGCACCTTTGGAGGAAATCAATACATTTGATTGGTCGGTGTCACTAACACCCTCCATTCCTCTTCCATACGAACCAGCGTCATTCCGCTTTCAATTATCACTATTGCTACTTTCTCATTTTCATAACATTGACCTGAGTGATCTTATCGTAGCTACTTTTTATTCAAATTTGGAGGGAGTTTTAGAGCAATCACAAAAAACTTCTTTTCTCCTTCATCAATTTGCACAAAATCCTCAATTTCAAGAATATAGAATTCTTGTACCAATGGGCAATTTGCCTGATATTGTGGAAGAATTGCTCTTGCACCCTGCTTCTTTTCAGCAGTGTATCGCCACCCCATCTCTAAAGAGTTTTTATCAGTTCTTAGGGTTGCATTAAGAATTCATTAATTCTTTGGAGCGATGGTTCTGAGAATGGAAAATTCCCTGGATTAAAAAGAAATGCATTTTCTTTTCGTCCGCACTCGATTACAGAATCTAATTCACCCATTTGGTTTTTGTACTGTTCAAGAACGTATTCGATAACACCAGGATAGTTTTTACGAATAGCCCCCGCAAAATGATCGTGATATCCCTGTTCTCCGCCAAGTACAAACAAGCTCCAGCAGGGAAATGCAATTTCTTTTGCCAAGGGAGCTGTTTCATCAACCAAAGAAGCGTAGTATAAGCCAGGAAAATAAAAAATTGAACCTACCGTAGTATTCTCAATTTCGTGATTCATTTTCCCGCTTTCAAAATCTTCCTGAGTGAAGCAAAAAATAAAGTTTTCTGAGCTAGACGAAGCCAACCGAAAACCTTCAACATAGTGATTGTATACTCGATTTTTTAAAGGGGAGTTTCGAGATCCTGGAAAATAAAGTGCAGCACTTTCAGTAGTGGATATGTGTGCCGCGATAAAACCGGCAATAGTAGCAATTTCTTCATCACTAAAAAAAAGAAATGTTAGATTTTCGCGATCTGGAAGAACCATTTTATTCATCTGAAACGGATAAGAATCAAATAGAATAAATTGTGTTTCCGGGTATTGAAAGGAACACTCTATACATTCTTCTTTCATTAGTGGGCTGCAAAAAACGATTGCACTGTTTTGAGCAAGTGCTTGAATATGCTTTTTGTAATCTTCTTTTTTGTTACTGCTACGAAGCTGTAACTGCAACTCACCTTTTTTTTCTACGTTTTCTAAATACTGAACCACCTGGTGATGATACGATTCATTTTCTATTCCCAAAACATCAACACAATAACCGATGGATAGAACTTTTTCAGAAGAAGGATATCCTATGCTACAGGAAGTGAAAAAAAGAATAAAAAGAAGAATCCAAACATTTCGAAAAACAAAATGAGTAAGGTTGTTTTTTTTCATAAAAAACCATAAAAAAAAGCTCCGGTAGTACTACCGGAGCTTTTTGATGCGTTTGCTTACTTCTTTGCGACAGCTTCTTTAAAAGCTTTTCCAGGACGGAACACAGGTACAACTTTGGCTGGAATGGTCATTTTTTTGCGGGTTTTTGGATTTACACCAGTACGAGAAGCTCTTTTGCGTGCTTCAAAATTACCGAATCCAATAACTGCTACTTTTTCACCACTTTTTACTGTGTTTTTCACGACTTCAAAGAAGTTTTTGAGTACGACATCGGTGTCTTTCTGACTCATGTCAGATTTTTTTGCGACTTGTTTAATCAATTCAGTCTTGGTCATAATTTAAGCCTCCTTAGGTTGATTTTTACCCATTATGACAAGATTCTTATCAGAATGCAAGTAAAAAAGCACATTTTTTCAAGTTTTTTTGTTTTTTTTCTCATTTTTCCTGCATGTTTTTACAAAAAGTAGTGAAAATGGTAAAAATAGAGCATGAAACGCATGAAAAAAATCTTCCAAATCGCTTGTATCAGTTTTTTTGTAGCATCGTTGTATTCCTTTTCTATTCCAACGCATTTTTTATCCAATGATTTTTCCCTTCTGAAAGAAGCCATCAAACAAAACAATCGTCAGGTGCATTTTTATCTGAAACCTCAAAAAAATGCTTTCACATCGTCTTTTTGTGAAGCACTATTAAGAGAAAAAATTCACCCCCGCACAAAACTGGAAGAAATCTATTCTCTGCCTACTCAATACCAAATTGGTCAAACTATTTACACTGGGTTTCCTACAAAAGAAGAATACAATGCAGTGGATGTTTTACATTGGCAGTATTCTCCTTCGCAGTGCCACAATTGGACACAGGTTGCAATGAAAGAAGGGTATAACGGGGGCAATTGGATTCGCGACGATATCCGCGTGCCCATTTCTACAACACCATCTTACTGGTATTCTTGCGATGTTGTCGAACAAAATCCTATTGTTGAAGAGATTCGTGGGAACAGAATTGTTGTTTTCTTTTCTTTGAACGAAGGAATTGTATGCCTAAATGCTATTACTGGAAAAAAGAACTGGAATTTCCTTTTATCTGCAGGTGAATATGTTGTACCTGGGATGGCATCCTTTCGGTATAAGGAAGAGCTATATATTGTTGCAGCCACCTCACAGAAAAAAATACTCCTGTTTGCTGCTGAAAATGGAAAACTACTAAACTCGAAGCAAACCGACACTCTCGTTACAACTCCCTTTCACGTTTTTACATGGGAAACAAAACCTTATATTTCTTTTTGTACAGAAGATTCTATGTTGATTCAAGATGTTTTTTCCCATCATGTCATATGGAAAGATACACATCATGCAGCATCAAACCTTAGTCCAATGTCTCTTATGGCAAACAAAGATTTTCTTGTATTGTTTCCTTTCCAGAATGGTACCATTGTTGGATACAATCTATCCACTGGACAGCAGTGGAATACTCAGTTTGAGGGTCAGATTGAACACAATGCAACTTCGGTGGCCTGGAACGGAACGCCCTATGTAAGTATTGCTACTAGCAAGAAAAAAATGATCATCTTTCATCCACTCCATGGAAAGATCTTATTTTCCACCGAATTACCTGGAGAACCAAAATCCAGTGTAATATTTCTTCCGCAATATCTGCAATACTTTTTAGTAACACAACATTCTTCACAAACAGAAAGTATTGTGTTTGTGTCGGGACAGCTTGGAGAAAAAGCAGCGCAAAAAACTGTAGAAATACCCGGAAAGCAGATTCTAGGATTTTGTGCGTATCGAAGCGGTAACATGAACAAGTTTCTTTTTTTAAACGATCAAAGGCAATTTTTTGCCATGTCTTCTGGAGAAACAAAAATAGCTGATTCCTATCCACTTCCTCTTTCCATGCTTCAAAATCCTGTTGTGGAGCCTGCACTGGGAGTTTGCTTTGCCTTCACTGAAGGAATGCTATGGACTATTGTACCGGGCGAAGGTATTGTTCGATTTGGTAATCCATCCCCGGCGCTGGATAATTCTTCTCTTTCCATGCAAAATTACCTGTCAACTGCATATCAAAACGCAAGCCCTGCATATCAATGCGGTGATAGTTGTTACCAAAATGTAGACCAACTACCACCGGGGAATAGTATTCATTTTTTACCTAGAGATTTGCATTTGAAAGAAGAAACCAAACCTATTCCAATACCAAATTGTTTTTGGGATCCCTATCAAAACCAATGGTTTCTTGTTCTTACCGATACTGCTGGAAATGTAGAGTTCCTAAACTCCAAAAAAGAGCGGGTGTACAACATTCCTCTTTCGTTGGGATATTGCTATACACAACCCCTTGTTCAAATAGACCAAAAAGGAAACTGGAACATTTTTGTTGTATCCAGCAAAAAGGCAGTCTATTTAAAGTTTTTTCCCAATCAGAATCGATATGAAACCATTTGGGATGCACCGGACATGCAATCAACTGGCTCTTCCCTGTTTTCTTTTTTGTACCAGGATCATCGTCTGTTTTTGTTCATTACGGACACAGGCTACATTGTTGCTTTAGATCAGCTAGATGGCCATTTACACTTTAAAAAGAAAGTAGACGCTAATACTTTTTGCATGCAGTACATGAATCAAAAACCAGTAATTTTTTGTGGTAGCTTTATTTTACATGCTCTTACTGGGGAAACTCTTTCCAACTTTGGTTATCCAAATTCTGATTCCACAGTTGTTTCAGTGGATGGGACAATGCTTTGGATGCAATCATTTGAAGATGATATGATCTGCAAGAATCCCTCCAACGGAGAGATAGTATGGAAGGTTCGAAAGCTGTGGTGCAAAAAGTATTGTTATCGTTCCACAAGTCCTTCTATACTGCAAAAAGGTAGCATTGCATTTTCCTATTGGTCCGATTACACCCGCGTGGTTTGTGTGGATATCCACACCGGAATGATTCGATGGCGATTTCAACTAGCGGATGACTATATTGTTGAAAAACCTATTGTCATCGATATGGATTCAGCTTCCTACGTAGTATGTTCTACCGTGAGTGGGAATATCATTATTTTGGATGCTTTTCGAGGAACTTTAGTAAAAGCCTTAAAAATGCCAAAAGCAGCAAAACCAATTTCTGCCTATACCGGATTGTCATCCATTGGTTTTGTTAACGGAATGATGGTAGCATCGCATATAGGTAGCGGGGTATATCTTATAGGAGATGTACAACCCGTCAGTGTAGAGTATACTCCCAAGCATTTTTCCGTAACAACAATTTCTTCAGCCAAACGAAACAAATATTTATTCAATAGAGCAGAATTATACTGGAAGGATCAAATGTGTTTTTCCAATACACTAAAAATTCCCATTTCCTAGAAGCGATGAAGTTTTATAAAACTCAGACTTTGAGCCTAGATTTCTTGACATTTAGAAAAAAAAAGGAAAAATTGTAGTAAATTTGTGAGTATGATCATTGTTTTAAAAGGTAGAAATCTTCCTTGAGTAAAGGAGAGAGCGCTATGAGAAAGTTATTGTCTATTTTGGTTATTGCTTTATTCCTTTGTGGAATGATACCATTAAACTCTCATGATATGGGTGTTGCAAAGGTATCTGGTGCATCTATGAATAAGTCTGCAACAATGGCTTTTCTGGATATGTACCCAGCACATTCAAATGCCAGTGGAGTTAGACTGGGAACGGTGGATACTCCTTTTGCATATGAAACAATCGCTGGAGAGGTAGATTCTCGAAGTTTCCAATGGGAACGTAAAGGAACTAATTACTGGGGTCGTTATTCTCCTGAAGATGAGGATAATACCTATCTCATGCCCTACACTCCCAAAGCAAAAGATTTATCTGGAAACCCAGTTAAGGTGACAGAGTTTGGTGAATCCAACTCCTTTCCAAAATACTGGGCTGAATTCTATCTTACCATTCATCCAGCGGGAGGCCTTTCTCAGTTAACCGAGAAATGGTATATCGTATTGGATAACGGAGGCCAGGTTTGGTTTGATCCAGACGGGTCTTTTAATGATCCAAGATACGAAGCTAAAGCAGATCCTCAGAGCTCACGATATGTTCCGGGCTCTAATGCATCTAACCCAATGGCTCGTATTGATCCAGTACGATCAAATAACTCACAAGGTCCTTACGTAATTGATCCAACTCACCCCGATTACCGACCCACTATTTTATTCTGGGATCGAGATATGGCACTGAAACCCGGAACCAATAGAAAATGGCAACTCGGATGGGTCAATCGACCCGAATACATTCGCGAAGGTGGACTTAACGACAACGACACAGTTTCTACTGGAATCGTTCAGTCCGGTGATTGGGAAGTCAATCCATTGACAAATTGGACATGGAATCCTTATCAAGGTGTTCCTGTAGAATCCAATTCATATATCCTCACTGCCAATCCATTCCCACTCAATCCTACAGATGCTATTTACTACCATGATGCCAATAACAATGGTACCTATGATTCCGATGAGTTTATATACCGAAAAGTGTATGATCCCATTATCACTCCTACTCCACCCGATAATGCTGAAGTAGAAGAAGGCGATTTTCGTCTCACTCCTGTTTCTGTTCTTGTTGGAAATGAGAGTTTCAGCTATGGAGTTTCTGAAACATATGGTGTCATTACTGGATCTAAAGATATCGGTTTAAATCTTGTTTCTTTCCGAAATTTTGTTGGACATGATGTGCGCTTTATCGACAACAAAATCCCGGATGGCTCTTACAATCCTGGTGAATACATCTATCGCGTTCATGGCAATCACAATGTTGTGAAAACTGGCGACACACGACTCACTAATATTTTTGTCACTGGCAACTACAGTGCCAAATCCCTCGATTTTTCTTATTCTGAAATTTTTGCCGACAAAGACGTTTTGGTTTTATTGGAAGTCTTAGAAGCCAATGGATGCGCTGGAACCAAATATGATATTTCCGTGGAAACCAATGTTTGGCAGGGAAGCAATCCTTCCACTACTACAGCTGTTCTACGCTCCCCCAATGGTGAATTTTCTCCTATGGCAAGCCGAATTCAGAAAAATACCGTCCTCGACCCTTCTGGCGATAAATTTCAAGTTCCTGCTTGCACATTTCACGATGTGCAGATTGATTATCGCAGCTATATCGGTGTAGAAATATTCCGTGACAACGGAAATGACAACAATATTGGTGCCAATCTCTCTACCGATGCTTGCTTGCTCAATTCTTTGGGCGATGAATACAAACAAGGCCGGCTTTGCGAAGAATATCTAGGTGCCTCCAATGGCATTGCAGGTATCCCTGATGCTGGTAGGCAACTAACTCCTTTCCCCGAATACATGCTTTATCACGATACTACCCTCAATCCTGTAAATGGTTTTGGCTGCGGAGAAAGCATTTATGAAAAAGCCGAAAAGCAGCTCCCGCCCGATCCACGTGATCCAGATTATGCTACCTACTATACCGTACAGGAAGGCGATATCCGCCATACTCCTGTAACTGTTGAACGAAATGGCAATTTCATTGACTATCAAGTAGGAACAACAGTTATGCCTGGCGACGCCGATATTGATCTTGCTCTGTTCGATTTTTGGGAAGACATTACCTACACCGATCCAGAAACCGGCGCACTTGTCACCGAACGTGTCTATAAATACAAGTTTTACGATGAAGCAAAACTTAACATTTTAGAAACAGCCGACAATGCCCAAGTATGGGTTTGCGATGGCCTTTTCCAATACGGTGAAAACATCTACCACGACGCAAACAACAATTTCTTGGTTGATGAAGGTGACACTCGTCTAACTGACTGCGAAATATCGGGTCTTTTGTTTGATTGCGGATCCAAAATTGAAAACAGTGTAGAGTATTACTACACAACTCACATCAACCACATGGTTCGCATGGGACAAAATGGAAACAATCGTTTCTTTGACATCATTGTCAAACCTGGCGAATTAGACATGAATGTGGATATCGACAAACCACTGAAGGTTGAACAAACCTCCACAGTACGTCTGTCCCTAAACAACATGTCTGCCTTAAAAGATGGACAAAAGGTCTGGATTTCAGTCCGAGAACCGAAACCAAAAAATAAAGAGTCAGATGAACTCAAAAAACTATATGACGTAATCCTCGATGAAGGCGGATATATTGGAATCACCGATGATATGAGGCATCTAACGTCTTCAAACAGTTGGTATTACTATGGAAATAATATCCAAGCTTACGAACTTCTTTGGGGCGCTGGAAATGATGGTTTAGAGATTAATGGTTCGGTTTACGATCGTACATATATCACAGAAGATGGTATGTTGGCACTTTATCGTGGATACCCCAACTATAGGGGCAACTATTACCCCTATGAATATCGATACGACTATATGCAAGCCTATGGCTATGCCTATGGCGGACGGCCCTATCCATACAGCAACTCCTCTCAATATGGTGGATACCGTTATCCTCTTGGCTTCTGGTATCGATATGATGGGTCTTCATCTCAATACATGACTTGCTACTACCCGTGGGATTTAATGATGCTCCAAAATACATGGATTATTCCCATGAGCGGTAACTGGCATATACCAACTCAGGGTCGCTACTATCCCTATTACTATCGCGTCTTGCCTGGATACGGTGTATTTTCTAAAAAAACTGACGAATCACTACGAGTTGTTTGGCGTGTTTTAACAAACCCCTTCAAAGCAAGAGATTCTCAGTTTAATTACGATATCCGTTCCTGGGGAGACTATACAACTCCAACGCAGCGTAATAATGTTGCAAGATGGACTTCTGAGTTCGAACTTGTACTCACGCGCGGCGGTACCATCATTTTCAACTATTCCGACCGCAACCAGGGTCAAGTTGGTATTAACGTACCAACTTCTATGTATCTTCGCAACGGCGATGATATTCGAAATGGCAAATTCTTTGATGATTTTGATGTAGATAGTTCTGAAATCGTCACCGACCCCAATGTTGGCTGTCCCTACGAAACCGTTCCCTACATTCCCATCATTGGTGTATCCGATTATTACGCACAGCGCGCACAAGTTGCTCCTTGGAGCTACGGCGGTGCCACTCCCATGAGTAATGCCGATTGGCTTAACGGGAAGACCATGATTTGGGGACCCCCCGAACCACCTGATGAAGATTTGTATAACGAAAAAGTCTATACAGAGTTTGGTTATATTGATAAAGACAATCCTGTATTTGAATTCCAATACACCCCCTACCGCGGCTCCTGCAACGACGGATTCCATGGCATGGACGGATTTTATGCCGGTACCAGTTTGTTTAACCAGCTGCAAATCAAAGCATACGCTGATCTTGGCGGTGTATCCGCTATTACTCCTATGGATACCGATTATTCTGGTAGTTTTGCCACCAACTACAAGGATCCTTTCTGGATTCGATCCCTCTTTAACAAAAAAGAGTGGCAGGAAAACTACCGCAAAGTACCTTTCATGATTGATCCTCCAGTACCCGTAAATACTATGCCTGGCGATATTGAAAATCAATATGGCAAGCATTTCTTAAGTCTTCGAAATGTATACGATTGCTACGATGAACATTTCATCGATATCGCTCCCGAAGATTTAGTCATTCAACCCCTCAAGAAATGTATTGATCTTGTCTCTTCCAGACAACCCGCCATTCAATACTATGTATTCGATGCCGACAACCCCAACGATGTTAACGATCCCGCCAACATCCAAATGATGTCTCATACCTGGTTTGCTGGTGATGGAGGCGATACAAACTACTTAGGTGAATACGACTACGGCGTAGACTTACGAGGTCAACAAGAAAAAGGCACCTATGGCCGTCCCATGATTATGAACTACAATGCTCATGGTGCTGGCATCGACTATTTCTTTACTGCACTTAGTGGATATGGCCAGAAATGGCAGCGTTATATTGTTCAAGTTAATACAGACGGTAGCTATGAATTTTGGCGCTGGTTCGAAGGTGATCTTCCCGGTCAAGTTTTTGGCGCACTGGACCAACATGATTTCCTTTACACAATACGTGCTTCCTCTATCCCATATGGTGGTCAATGGGATCCCGTAGGTGGTGGAGTCTATGGCTACTACCATGTGCCCGATTCATGGCGCATGCCAGCTCAAAGTTTACGAGATATGGACAATTCAATTGGTCAATTTACGTGCAATCCCACTAGCGGCGATGGTATGCCACCCTTTGGCGATGTAACTCTCAATGATCGCTATGGATTCTTCGGAGACGCCGGCCAAGGTTCTTTACCTGCAGGCGATCCATGCTGTAATATGCCCTACTATTACCCAAGTACTTCCTATCCACCTTCTGCTATTGTCACATACGGCATACCTGTCGTCATTATGAGTCCTGAACACGATTTTGCTGGTGGACTCGGACTTGGTGTCGCCAATCCAAAAAATGCCGACACTTCCTTAAAAATCCGATTGTATTCCACTCATAATATTTATGATTTCAACTCCACTGTCCCTCATCCACCCAATTTTGTCTACGACGAAGGACCTGGTATTGATTATCTAGGCTACTACGATATGAAAGTTTTACCCGCCGATCCTCAGGTCAACTTTGCTGAAATGCAGATCGTCGATCACGCTCTTCAGCAATCTAAAGTAAATTATACCGATGGTGACCGCGCAATATCCTCTCTTCCCCCGCCCACTCCCCAAATAAGATCCGATTACAATCCTATTCTGTTTGATTACACAAATTTCCGATCCTATCCTGGCGGACAAACTCATACAGGCAGAGCTGTTGCAGTGGATTCTTCTATTAAAGTCAAAGGTCATGGCTGGAATGCATACCCAGCAATCTTTGACATGTACAAAAAACTTGGAACAGAGTTTTTCCCACTTTCAGATTATGGTATGTACTTTGTTCTTCGCGATGCACAAAAAAATCACTACACCTTCGATCCCAATATTTACCCAACTATGCTTCTATCTCGCATCACCGTTAAGGGTCCCTTCATGACCCCGAAATATTACAGTCCTGCTGACCAAAAACTAGATACTTCCTACAAGTACGAAGGTGTTGAAAATGTACCAATCACCTATGATATGTCCGGTGAGATTGTAGTTGACTCTACTTCATCGGGTATGTGGGAAACACAAGGTCAGCGCGTCAATCGCGTTACCAATCCAGGTACTTCTATGCCAGTTTTCACATCTTACAGAGACAAAAATAAAGTAGCGCGTTATACCCACCTTCTCTATTATGGAGAAGCCGACCCCTATACTTATCCTCCTGCTCTTAACCAAACTGGTGGATTCTACGAAGGCGATGCTCCAAAAGACTCTACCTCAGCAAATGGTCAGTACCAGTATTGGTTTACTACAAATGCCCAATATTATACTGCCTGGTCCTTCTATTCTCCTTCGGTAGGATATGGTCCACCATCATTTCAAACAGTACCAAATGATTATTACAACACCGGATGCTTTATGTTCGCTTTTGATGAATTGATTCCCGTTAATTACGGTAATATTTCTATTGAAGTTGAAACAGCAAGCGGTGTAAAGAAGATTTACCAAGACTGTCGCCAGGAAAATATTACTGATGGTATTGATGTACAAGCCTTGTCCATCGATATCGAAACACCTGATAATTTCCTTGTCGATTCCGATAATACTCTTGATTTTACCCTTTCGGAATATGACAAGAAAAAAGACCCTGATGCCACCATACCATGTAATGATGCCGTAGTTGTTGCCTGGCAAGACCGCGGTGTTATTAATCATAACACTGGCCGCATTATCGGCGCTGGAGATGGTTGGGTGACCAATCCTCCCAGATCCTCCGACTTTATTGAACTTGGCACGCAATATCTTCCTGCCGACGATATCAACCGAAACGGTAAAGTATCCTACCAAGACTATGAAACTGAGATTGTCGGAAGCTACGATCTTGCAACCAACACCTGGACCTCTGGTCTTATTGATGCCAGAACCTTCCAACGCGGCAATGGAAAATACCATATGGAATTTACTGAACGTAACGGTAGCCAGATTGATCTCGTTGGTATGGACTTTGGTGGAGTCAACCTTCGTCCAAAAGGTTCTTACAGTGCCCCCGATGGTGTTGTAGGAGACGATGAAGTCCTGCCTATCATCATTACTGCCTACAAATATGGCGATGATAACAACGATCGTGGATTTACACCTTTATACAACCTGGAATCCGAATTCCCACAATATTCACATGAAGTCTATTTAACCGGCCGCACCCAAATTGATGTTCTCTCTCAAAATGTCTGGACAGTTGCTGCCCTACCAGAACCATTAACAGCCGGCGTGCAACCAGAGCTTCAAGATGCTTCCGAACCTCTCACCTTCCAGGTGACTGATGAAGCTGGAAATCCCGTCGATCTTTTGGCACATGCAGAAAGCAAACTAAAGGCTGAACATACTGACGATAATCTTGATATCGATCCTGCAGCAGTGAAATTAGCTGTTTGGAATCAATTAATCAAAGATCCACATCCCGATCCTCTACCACAGTATTACTGGACTCGAACCGATCTTCATAACGACGATGGTTCTCTAATTGGCAATGTGAATGCTTATTCTAGTGATGCTGGTCGATTTGAACCTATCGATTTTGACATGTCTAGCTCCGACGAAGGCCGATATGTCTTCAAAGGTTTTGTTGCTAACGATGCTGGCTCCTTTGACGTATATATTTACTCTATAGACCGCAGAAAAATGGGAAAAGTCAAAATTGATGTTGAACTCCCCAATGTTACCTACAAAGTAACAAATTACGATGATCCTACCAATACTGCCTTTGATGTTCCCGGCAACCCAGATTTTGTACTAACAGCCGGTGACAACAAAATTTATAAAATTCGCGTCTTCGCAAAAGATGCCCAGGGCAGACCCATTAAAGGCGTTGGAGAAAACATCTCCGTATGCGGTGGCTCAGCTTCCGAAGTAGCTCGTTTTACCCCATTTGCTACTACTCCTGGAAACTTCTATAGAGCTATCCAACCTTGGTATTGGCACTATTATGGCACTGGTAAACCACAGTACAGAACATATTCTTTCTACAACGGAACCTATTCTAAATACGTATTTGGTGCCATTAGCTACGACAACCACTACGATATTCACTTTGGTGTTGATAAAAATGGCAACGGACGACTAGATCCTGAGAATCGCGAAATTGAACGAACAAAAGATATGCGCTATGTTGTTTTCTACTCTACTTCTTATGGATATACCGGATACAGCTCAACAAGTGGTCGCGTTTATTACGCAACCGAGAATGTGAAGTACGACAATGGAACATATGGAGTTATTCCTTTCTCCGATGCAAACCTTACCCTATCTCTAACCGAAGGCTGGGGTAGCGGATGTATTTATAACCGACCCTACTACACTCCCGGCAACTTTGGTCTCATGTTTGCCAATTTCGATCAACGTGGCGACGACAACCGTTACATGCAATATTTGAATATATCCAATACCGATTCCATCAATCTCAATCAAAATGGCGAAACCGAGTTTTACGTTTTTGGCGATGATGTTTGTGAAGTAGGCGGACTGGTCGGAAAGAACATGTGGTCCATCTCCAATTTTGGAGATGTAGTGGGTAGTTCCGCTGGCTACGAACCTTCTTCTCCCAATCACTTTACTACCCGTTATGGAAAACAAGTAACATACGTAAGTTATAGATATCAACGTCAGGCTTATTGGTCTCCAAAAGATTATTCTTACCGCCTGGACTGGGATGCAATGCCATCTAGCGTTGTTAAACTGCGTGCACCGCAAGTTGAAGTCTATAAATCTGATGATCTAGCACCCATTGGAAAATCAATGCTTGATCCCGAAGCATACGATCTTGTTTATGGCAAACCAAACCATCTCGCCTTTAAATTCTATCCTGCCGACAAACGAGACCTTCCTTTAGATGACGAGATTATGATGGTTCTCACTGGCAACAAAGCCGAATACCGCGTATCCTCCCGTGTCAATCCAACCGGTAAAGATCCTGGATCTCCTGCCGAGTCCTTAATGATGATTACTCCAACAGGTACTGGACTAGAAACCATCAGCTTAGATTTAATTGTCAACAATACTCGTATGGATCTACAGCGAACAGAAGCTCCCTACGGATCCATTAAATATCTCCGCAAAGAGTATCAACTTATGAACCTTGCTCAATTTGACGTTGCCAAGGGGCTTCAAATTGAAGTTTCATCTCTTAGCGGTGCTATACAGATAAACGAAGATACCGATCTAAAACTGATCATATCTGAAATCGGTACATTAAAAGCTGTTCAAGATGCCACCATAACCATTTCTGGTCCTGGCATCAAAGCATCAGCAAAAACTGATGCAAATGGTATTGCTTATATTACTGTTAAACCAAATGCTGACAAAGCAATTTCTATCGTTGCAGAAAAAGCAGACTACATCACTGGTTCCACTGCAATCGATATCGGAACCTCTACCGGACGATCAGACCCTGTCATGTTTAACTCCATGAAAGAACGCACCAATGAAAAACGTTATGAAATTACAGGAACCGTTGCTGAGGATATCCGCGTTCTTTCTATCAACAAAACAAAAGTAGATATTTCCCAAGACCGCACATTCCGCCACATTGTATATCTCGTAGAAGGCATGAATACAATCATTGTTGAAGCCGAAGACAACCGAAGTCGTATCACCCGCAAAGTGATCTGCGTAGAACTTAAAACCCAAGGTCCTTCCATCACTATTGATCAAAACATGGAAGAATACAAATGGATAGATGTATCCACGATCACTTTGACAGGTAAAATCGATACCGCCACTCAAATTACCGTAAACAATCAAAATGCCAATCTCGAAGGACAAGATTGGTCTATCGAACTTCCTGTTGACCAAGGCAATAACGCTGTTGTTTTGACTGCACAAGACGACCTTGGAAACGTAACTGAAAAGCAATGGAATGTTTACGTATACCACGAAAGAAAAGTGGAATGCTATGTAGGTGAACCAACTGCACACGTAGATGGTAATCCTGTTAAAATGCAACAACCACCTTTTGTCCGTGATGACCGAACTTATCTTGATTTAAAATTTATCGCTGCTGTGTTCGACTTTGAATTTACCTGGAATCCCGATACAAAAGGGATTTCTTTAACCCGTGATGATCTACGAATTGAAATGGCAGTAGATTCTAGTAAGGCTGTTGTGAATGGGAATGTGTTAACATTAGATGCACCTCCTGTCATGAATAATGGTCATGTGTGTATTCCTATCCATTTTGTATCAGAAATCTTTGGCGCTACCGTTGAGTGGAATCAAAGAATTAAACTGATCACAATTGTATTTCTGGTATAGGGTGATAACAATGCAAGTGACTCTGGTTTTATCAGGCCAATTGGAAAAGGAGAGTCGACTATGAAGAAGCTCTTATCTGTCGCTATTAGTATTATGTTCCTTTTTGGGATGATCCCTGCGACCTTTTATTCTCCGGTTGCAGTCAAAGCAAGTGACGACAATATAAAGACTGCAGTTCATGTTGTTGCTACAACGCATGCTGTGGGGTTTGACTGGGAAGGAGAAGCATTAGACGAAGGAGTATCCTTTCCTTGGCAAAGGCCCGGACAAATTGTATGGGGTCGTAGAGGATATTTCATGCCCGATGCTACAAAATCGGTAGACGACCGAACCGGTATGCCAAAGCCCTGCGATGCTGAAAACGATCAAGTCTTGCCTGTTTTGTACGGACAAGTATATCTTGATATTGTTGCAAGTGGGCCTGTATCAACCGAGACTCGACCCTACTATTTTGTCATTGACAATTCCGGTCAGATATGGTTTGACTCGGATGGATACTTTAATGATTCTCGCTACAACCCTACAGCAGATCCAACCGTAGCACGTTATCCATTCGAAGAGTTCCCATTAAACACAAATTATATACCAGGCTCTTGCGATACAAACCCACGAGCATTGGTTGATAATTCTGCCGAAAACAACACAAAGGGTCCTTTTGTTTTCAATCGTAATCGTGCAGATTTTATCGAAAATGTGTACTTCTGGGACTACAAAGCCGACGAAGATTCTGAAGCCACGGATCGACTCTGGAGATTAGGCTGGGCTGATCTTATTGATTATCCTTTTGCCGGAGCTCCTCTGCCAAGTGGTCTAGAGGCAACAGGACTTGTGCGATACGACACCAGCATCATAGATGGCGACCCTGCTGGGGATTGGGATTATGGTTTACCTCTCGTTCCCTTCTATCAAGAGAACTTTGAAAACCAATCCAGTCTTCTATTTGATGAATTTCACGTAGAGCTAGTAGAAGATGGCCTTTATACTCCTGGTAAAATGACTACCGATCCCATGGAAAAAAGACCTCATGAGTTCATCTACAAAAAACCCACTCCCATAGAGTGGTTTTACACTGGACCCCTTCCTTCCTCTATCGTTGAAGCTGGCGATTTACGACTCACTCCTGTAACAACCAAAAGAGTTATTGCTCATGAAATCGAAATTAAGAACTATGCTGCTGGAACTACTGTACGCAGTGGAGACTGGGACGAAGGACTAGAGTTAATTTCCTTCCAACCCAATGAAATGCACGTAGACAACAAAATACCAAATATGCAGTATGACGTCGATGAGTGGATATATAGATTGCCTATTACTCCAACCCTTGAACCCAGAGACAATCCAATTTTAAACGAATTGACAGTTGTATCCGGTGCTATACGTCTCACCAATGTAAATACAAGAAAATACGCAACCAATATTCGTATGTATTCCTATTTAGGTTGCGGTATCTCAGCTGGAGATGCTTTGGTAATGCTAGAAGTAATGGAAGGCGGATGTCATACTGATCACTACGACATCTCTGTTCTTTCCGATGTCTATATGGGGAACAATCCTTCTCACACTTCTGCCAGATTATATTCAGCCAATGGTGATATTCGTGGCGAAACACAAAGAATTCAAAAAAATACTGTTTTAGATCCCGCACTTGACGAAGACCGATACAATTTACTTCCTGGTACAACATTCCACAATATTCAATTCCAGTACAGAGAATATGTTGGTATTGAAATATTCTGTGACAATGGAATTGACAATAGTCTTAATTATGCACTCCCCAGTGATTATCTTGCTCAACAAGATTTACACGATAATTACGAGATTGGTAGAACTTGTGAAGAATATGTTGGTGCAGAAAACTACCAGGGCGTCCTGGATGTTGGAAGACGATTAGATCGTATACCAGACAACTACCGTTTCCATGACACGATTATTACCCCCATCCCCGGGTACGAACCCCTATACGGTTGCGGAGAGAGCATTTATTATTTAACTGACCCTCAACGTACCAACAACAATGAAGTTATTCCTGGGGATCTTCGTTTTACAGATGTTACTGTTACAAAGGGGAATACTTCTATCCAGTATCGACGAAACACTCACGTTATTGAAGGAGATGCCGACGTTGGATTATCACTGGACCCCTTCCACCAACCCGATACACCTCAATATTACAAATTCTACATTCCCAATTACCACCAATACATTGAACAACCCCAGAATCCTTTTGATTACGATCCACTTCTTACCAAGATTTATTATGATGCCAACGAAAACTTCATTGTAGATTCAGGTGACACCAGATATTCTGAAATCGATATTGAAGGAACGATTTACGAATGTGGTAGCAAAGTTCTATCTGGCGATGCATTCTTTATGCAAACCCATCTCAATATGATCACCATGGGCCAAAATGGCGATTTACGATGCATGGACAGCGTAGTATTACCCGGTGATATTGGCTTGAACGTCGAAGTAGTGGGAGATGAGCTTACTGTTGAAAGAACTTCAACCATAAAAGTGTCCGTTGATCCTCCTCCAGCTGAAGACGAAAAAGTATATGTAACCATTCAAGAACCAGAAGCCAACGAATTTAACGTGTTCCGATACAATCAAAATGTTGTCGATAATACCTATCCTCAACTTGACTACGATGTTAAAGGAAAACCGATGCACTGGTATGGAGATGGTGGATCCAATTCAGGCTCTTGGCTATATGAGCTTCCTTTCCAATTTCCTCTTGCTGGTCGATTTTACAACCGTGTCTATGTATCAGAAAAAGGATTTTTAAACTTTTCCACTTCTTATTCCATGCCTCTTGGTCTTAATGATCAAGATGTACGACTTATGGTGTACGGAGACGACTTATCTGTCCTGCCACCCGGACATCCTATGAATATTACAACGCATCCCTCATTTGCCGGATTACCAATTATCAATCACGACAAAGAAGATATCTACATTTCCGAATCCTCCGATTCTGTTACCTTCCGCTGGCGAGCTCAAACCAGATATCGTACCATTGACGGTAGCACCATCCCCTATACCAATGACAATGGTTCTTATCAAGCTAGCAACGGATACAGATACTACCTTATTGATGCCCAGGCAACCATCTTCTCCGACGGTACAATCATATTTAATTTCTTGAAAGATATCCCGCCCCCACCTCTAACGGGTTGGCCTGGATACTGGCAAAAAGATCAAAACCGTGTCAACCATGTTCGCCGAAGAACATGGGTACTTGATGCCCCTGTCGTAGGGCTTGCCCTCGATGGTTCTGGTATTGCTTCAGCGTTCCACAATTTAAAAAATATGGCTTATGTCGACGGATTCCCAGGTTCTGGCGTTATCAATCCAAACCCCAACACATGGCCCTATCGACCAAGAATTGACGAATACGCTGCAGACAAATGGAATATGGAAATCCGACCATTCAATCAACCCACCATTTTCGGTGGTAATTATCCACGATATGACGAATGGAAACCTTATGTGGATTACCGTGTGCTAACTAAAGACAACCCAGTTGCTACTTTTGAATATACCCCGTACCGCGGTACTTGCCGCGAAAACGGTATTCCAGATTGGGTTGAAGTGCGTGCATACAAAGATATCGGCGGTCGCAAAATAGCACCAAAAGATTCTAAGTATACTTATCATCAACAAGACAATTACTCTGACCCCACTGTATGGGCTTCCAAATGGACTAAAACTGAATATTGGAATAAACCATGGGGAATTTATCAAAAGACAAAATACTTTGTTTATCCTCCCACCGTACAATTCGATGATGATCTTGAAAGCAGCGCGCTTATTCCAGAAAAACTTGACAATGTATACGACTGTTTTGGAATTGACCGATTACAAGTTGCACCCTCTGATATAGAACTGATTCCAGACAAAGAATGTATCAATCCTCTAGATGAACGACAACCTATGCTTAAATTAAAACTTTTGGCGCATGACGATGAAAAAGATGTCAATGATCCCCAAGGTATGGGAATGGCAACTGCCAGGAAAACCATCGATGTCACATCTAGTGGAGTGCAAAGCACTATTGATTTTGCCCTTACATCCAATTGGCAACCTACAACTCCTACTGCACCATACGGTGCATTCTTTTTAACCCTACAAGCCGGTATGGAAAATCTATTTGAAGTGGGCGATCTTGTCTATATTCCTGCCTCCACTTCCCCAGGATTTCCTCAATATAGGAGAATTGTCCGTATTGACTATTCCAGCCACCGTATTTGGTTTGATTTGCCAATAGAAGCACCTGTACCACCCGGATTTCAAGTTGTTC
>NPID01003722.1_pt2 | contig 25210 bp, 18 predicted proteins | sample 8637491 | NCBI WGS metagenome assembly NPID01 (sample SAMN07420843, study PRJNA396082) | bioreactor metagenome | isolation source: sample BA6 brine-fed electro-methanogenic bioreactor BA | place: Japan: Kochi | collected 2016-06-14 | reverse complement strand
CCTGCCCAATAAAATGTATTTGAGTCACTTATTGTTTTCCAATAATTCAATTGCCCCTCGCCGTTAATACTTGCAATATACACAGAAACTGAATTATATAGGCTGTCGTTTGTAACGCCGTAAACAATGTAATTACTATCGTGTTCAATCACGGCAAGAGCAGGTGAAAAGTCATTGTAATTATAGGTGTTATTGAAATAATTCACCTGGGCATAAATATTTGTCCAAAAAATTGAAATGAATATCATAAATAGGAATAACCGCATAATAAAAGAAGTAAAAATGCTGCCCGGGAGACATTTGGGTAAAACCTTGTTCAAAAATACAAATTTCTGAAATCTGAACACCCAGTACCCGCACTCGGCATTTCCTGCACCCTGAACCCGACTGTAAGACGGAAAGACGAAAGGACGAAAAGACGGAAAGACGAAAAGCCAATTAGCCATGAAACACTGAAACACTGAAACACTGAAACCATGAAACACTGTAACACTGAAACCCCAAGGTCTCGGGGCACGCACTGAAATCTCGAGGTTTCGGGACAAGTACTGAAACAATCCCCGCACCTCGTACCCCGTCCCTCGTCCCCCGTCCCTCGTCCCCCGCACCTCGTACCCCGTCCCTCGTCCCCCGAACCTCGTACCCCGCACCTCGTANNTACCTCCCTGCACCCTGCACCTACTGCGGATATACCCGAAACACCCAGGCATACTTGCCCGGCGGTGTACGCTGTATCTTCTCCGGGACCTGCAGCACAAATCCTTCCCCGTTCTGTTGCCAGTCGACAAAACCATCGAGGCCCACGGCGCTGATCCTCGCGCCTTCGGCGGGCGACCAGCTGCTCATGCTGATCAGGGGAGGAGGGGCATTTTCGCCTTCCTGCCCCAGGTAGATGATAAAAATGCCGCCGTCTTTGCCCTGCGTCAGGCAAACATGGCCTTCCTTGTAGGGCGCTATCGGACGGGTGCCGTAAATGGCCTCGCTGTTCACCTCCATCCAGTCGCCGATCTCCGACAGGAGGTCATAGGCTTTACCGTGCCAGGTCCCGTCGGGGCCGGGGGCGATGTTCAAAAGCAGGTTCCCGCCCTTGGAAACAATATCGACCAGCAGGTGAATGGCCTCGCGGGGCGATTTGTATTGTGCATCAGGCACCCACGACCAGCCACCTCCGGCAATGATGCAGGATTCCCAGGGATAGGGAAGTGTTTTTTCGGGAACACGGTTTTCGGGGGTGAGGTAGTTCTGGTTGGGCCCCGGAACAGCACGGTCAACAACAATAAGCCCGGGTTGCTTTTCACGAACCTTGCGTTTCAGCTCACCCATGCGGATGTCCTGGTCCTGGTAGTGGATAAATTTATATCCGGGGCGGTTTACACGCTCCCTGATCTCTTTTTCGCTCATGGGGGCTACCCAGCCTCCGTCGAGCCATAAAATGTCCATGGGGCCGTAATCCGTCATCAGTTCCATGATCTGATTGTGGGTGAAGTCCACAAAATTCTCCCAGCGTTCAGGGTACTTTTCGATATCGTAATTCACGTTGCGGTCGGGCGTGGCGAAATTCGGCCACCAGTAGTATTCGCTGTGCCAGTCGGGCTTCGAAAAATACGCCCCGGTCCACAGTCCTTCCGCCCGGAAGGCATCGAAGATCTCCAGGGCCACATTGGCCTTTTCGTTTGTATGAAAAGGACAATCATCATCGGTGATCTTGTAATCGGTGTATTTGCTGTCGAACATGCAGAAGCCGTCGTGGTGCTTGGTGGTGAACACCACGTATTTCATGCCGGCATCCTGCGCGGCTTCGGCCCACTTTTCCGGGTCGAAATGAACCGGGTTGAAGGTGGTTTTCAGGTTTTCATACTCCTTTTTATATTCGGTGTAATTGTCGGACTTCCGCCGGCACCAGCCTTCATCTTCCGCACATATCGACCACGACTCAACAATGCCCCACTGGCTGTAGGCGCCCCAGTGCATCAGCAGTCCGAACTTCAGGTCCTGCCACTGTTCCAGCTTTTCCAGGACCTTGGGATCTGTTTCAGGATAATACTTTTGCTCTCCATGCTGAGCAAACAAAAATGAAACAGGAAACAGCTTAATGGAAACCAGCAAAAAGAGTAAAAAATACTTTCTCATATGTTCGCTTATTTGTACAGGTCAATTTCGCCATCGAGTAATACGGCGATCACCGTAACCTGGGGGTCGAGCACTTCCTCCGGAACATCAATGTAGATGATTCCCGGCTTGGCGCTCCAGTATTGTTTCATTTTTATGTCGTGATCGAGCTTGGTGCCATTGCCCACCACCCAGATGCGGTTGATCTTGTTCTTGATCCCCTTGAGCATGACCGGCCCCTTTGGGGCACCGTCGAGAAAGAGGTACAGGGTCTTTTTATCGGCCGAGAGACTGCTTGGGCCGTAATAATAATTCGTGGGGATACCGGCTTGCGAGCCATAGATGGCTTCGGCATGCTTACCGGTCCAGCGACCCAGTTCCTTCAAAATATCCATCTGTTCATCGGGGATGCTGCCGTCGGCTTTTGGCCCGATATCAAGCAAAAGGTTTCCGCCCATGCTGATGCAGTCCGTGAAGATCCTGATCACCTGGTTCGGGCTTTTGTAGTTCTTGTCGTTGTGCTGAAAACCCCAGGAATCGTTCATGGTCATGCAGAGTTCCCAGTACTTTTCATCCGGCCTGTTGATGGGCAATCCCTGCTCGGGGGTGGCATAATCGCCATAGCCCTGCAGGCGGGAATTGATGATCGCATTGGGATTATGGCCAAGAATGCTTTCCCGAATCAGGGGGGCCTGCCATTGTTCGGCACTCTGCTCCCAGTCGCCGTCGAACCACCAGAGGTCGGGATCATAGCGATCGAGGATCTCCCCGATCTGGCAGAAATTGAATTCCCGGAACCGCTCCCAGCGAAGGGAGTCGTCTTCATAGCGATTGATCTTTCGGGTAAAGTTCGGGTAGTCGGGATGCGACCAGTCGAGCAGGGAAAAATACAGGCCTTTCTTCAGGCCCTTCTCCTCCAGGGCTTTCATGAAAGGTCCGATGTAGTCCTTATCCAGGTGGGTGTGTTCGCAGCCGGTTGGCCACAGGGCTACGCCATCGTGATGCTTGGAGGTCAGCACGGCATAGCGGGCACCGCTTTCCCGTATGAGCTCCGCCCAGTGTTCAGGATCATAATTTTCGGCGGTAAAACCGTCCATTTGTTTCATGTAATCCTCGTGCGAAATATAGCCATTGAAAAACGACCAGGATTCATCGATCCCGTTTACGGCATAAATGCCCCAGTGGATGAAAATGCCGAGTTTAGCCTCGGAGAACCACTGCATCCGCTCCGCGAATTCTTCCGGCTTTTCCTCTTGCTGTGCGCGAAGAGGGAAAAAGGGCAACAACAGAACAAGCAGGACCAGAAGATGTGTTTTTTTCATCATCATTCCTCCAGTTCAACACCCATTTCTTCGAGGATGCGGTAGGTCAGGTTATCGGATTCGGGGCCTTTCAGCACGATGGAATTTCCGGTACCGTCGGCGCTGTTGAAGATGTAAGTGTACCCATCTTCCTCGTACACCCTGTTGATGGCCTCGAAGATGAGGTCGGTGATGGGCTTCAGCTTCTCGGCCGACATGGCAGCGATCTTCTGGTCGGCATTGTTAATGTCGATCTGGATCTCCTGTTCCAGGGAAATGATCTGCTCCCGCATGCTGTTGAGCAGGCTCTCGGCATATCCGTCCTTCTCTTTCTGGTAATAATCTTCTGTCAGGCTCTGGTAGTATTCCTGTTTGGCAATGATCTGCTCCTCAAGCACCTTCTGGTAATCCATGATCTCCTCGTTCATTTTCTGCGCTTCCGGCAGGTTTCTGATGATGAATTCCAGGTTAGCGTAGCCGATCTTTTCCTGGCTGAAAGCCGATAGGCCGATCGCCAGGAGTGCAATGAATAAAATGCTTTTTTTCATGTTCTGGGGATTTGTGTCAAAGATAGGCTTGCCAGGCTTATTTTCCAAAAATCATGCTGAGGGTTGCCAACCTTATTAGGGTTGGCAACCCTAATAAGGTTGGCAACCCTGTTCCTGTTCGGGAACGAGCATTATCTGTTCATTTGCTAACCATATTTAACGGCATGACAAGCCCTGGAATATTGCTAAAAACTTAATAAACAGAATGTTGTAATTTATGGCATAGTTTTTATACCTATATGCTTACAGGTGTAGGAAAACTGTAGAACAAAATTTTAAAAGACTTCCTGTAAATATTCTCAGGTTGTTAATCAGGGTTATCTGGGGGCCGGGCGATACCGGCCCCTTTTTTATGCATATGAAAGAAAAATTCAGGCTCATATTCCGCTCGGGCTTCGGCTTTATTCCCGGCCTCATTCTCGGACTGGGCGTGATGATCATTTTTTGTGCCGGACTGGGATCGGCTTTCTTCGGCATCATCCTGGGCATCGCGGTGGCCCTGTTTACCTGCATCGCCTTCGACTGTGCCCTGGCTCCCGAAACTTCCCTGAATATCAGCCAGCGCATTACCCTCTCTGTAACTGCTGTTCTGCTCATTGCCTCGGTGATCTCCGCCATCCTCTGGGAAAGCATTTCCTGAGGGATGTCCCTTCCTGTATTTACTGCTGTTATCGGGTTCTCTGATGAGGTTTGTTTAACAAAAACAGGCCTGTATTAAACAATTTATGCCCGGAGCTTGTTCCTATCATTGACTAATTGCCGGGAGATTAATTTCCGGCCATCGAACAACAAACAAAAAAAATCATGAAATACGAAGAAATAATCAGGTCGAACGAGACCATCGAAATAAACGGGAACGACGTTTTTACCAGCGAACCGGAGCAGGACCTCTTTGAGTTCATCGGCGACAACCATGTGGCCACCTCGGTCGATACTCCAATGCGTTCCGATGCTTTTGACATGAGCGACAAAGAAAAAATGAAAGCCATCGAAGGCCATTTCGAAAAGATCATGGAAACCATGGGCCTCGACCTGACGGACGACAGCCTGAAGGGTACGCCGCACCGTGTGGCGAAGATGTTCGTGAAGGAGATCTTTAGCGGGCTGAACCCTGAAAACATGCCAAAAATATCGGTATTCGACAATAAATTCAAGTACAACGAAATGCTGGTTGAACGGGATATCACCCTCAATTCCACCTGCGAACATCATTTCCTCCCGATCTATGGCAAGGCGCATGTTGCTTACGTATCCAGCGGGAAAGTGATCGGCCTATCGAAGATCAACCGTATTGTGGATTATTTTGCACGCCGCCCCCAGGTGCAGGAAAGGCTCACCGTGCAGATCGCCGAAGAACTGAAACGGGCTCTCGACACCGAGGATGTGGCCGTGGTGATCGACGCAAAACACATGTGCGTTTCTTGTCGCGGAATACAGGATGAAAGCAGTTCCACCGTCACCGCCTCCTACTCCGGGAAGTTCAAGGATCCGCAAACGCGGGAAGAATTTCTGAAGTATATATAGCCTTAATTCAGCCCCTCAAAAATCAGGGTCATATAGTACAATCCCCCGACGGAAGCGCTGCCGAAGCTGGTATTGTAATACCCGTTCAGCACATTCGATCCGCCGATCTTCACCGTGGTGTAAAGGGCATCGAAGGTATAGCTTACCTGGGCATCGAGGGTAGAGAAAGCCGGCATCTGCGCCACCCCGAAGGCCGATTCCCAGAGGAAGCTGTCCTGCCAGCGATAGGCCAGTTCAAACCCGATCTGCCGGGTTAATTTCCGCTTCCCAACGCGCAGGTTGAAGCGGTAGCGCGGGGTGTTGAAACGCGACTGAAAGCCCGGCGGTTTATCCCTGATCGATTCCAAAGCATTGTAGGCTACATTGCCTCCGGCAAAGAAAGCTTTCGGCAGCAGCATATCCAGTCCCAGGGCCCAGCCCCAGGCCGTTACGGGCTCATTGGTGCTGATGGTGGTCTGGAAGCGGAGCTCATTTTCGGTGTATGGGCTTTGCACCAGTACCTGCGTAGCCAGGAAGCCGTTATAGCGGTTCACGAACACATAGGAATCGAGGAATAGCAGCTTGTTCAGGAACAAACCTTTATACCCCACCTCATAAGCCGTAACCCGTTCCGGCTCGAACTCCGGGAATTCGTATGGTCCCTCGTCGAGCACGGGTTCACCCGTTACCGGGTTGGCACTGCTGAGCGGATAAACAGGGTTTTCGTCGAAGCCGTAGAGGGCATGCACCTGGGGCAGTCCGCCGATCACCCGGTAGGCCCCCACATCCAGGTTCACCCATTGGTCGGCCACCGAAGGGAAACGATAGGCGGTCTGTACCGAAGCCCGGAGGGTGTGGTCAAGGTCCCTGTCCACGGCATACACCATGGAAAAGCGTGGCGTGGCCCTGCCCTTGAAGTATTGGTTCTTATCATAGCGGGCGGCCAGGGTAAGCTTCAGGTGTTCGTCGAACAGGTCTTTCTTTAGTTGTACATAGCCCCCGTACTCGTTGATCCCGATGGGATCGCCCGGGCTGTCGGCAAACACCGTGCCCTCGCTGTTGATGATATAGCGGCGGTAGCTGACCCCTGCCTGCATGTCGAACCAGGGGATGTAGCGGCTGAGATCATACTTGCCCTCGCTGTGGAATATGCGGCTTTTATCCAGCACCTTTGCCCCGCCTTCATGAATGGGCTTATGGATCACTTCGTTGAATAAGGTATTGAACGCATCACTTCCCGCATAGGGGAAGGCATTTTTCTGCGAATTAAAGATATTGCCGTGCTCATCCCGGTTTTCCGCCACCATGCGGGCGAACTTAAAAGCATCTTCCTGGCTCGATCCCAGAAGGATCTGCTGGGTGTAGGCGGCGATATAATCTTCGTACCATTGCTCGCTGGGTTTCCAGGCTTCGTTGATCATGGATCCGGCCCCGCCGGCATTATACGAATCGCCCGAATTCTCCCAGATGTAATAGGCCCTGACATACCAATCGGGATGCTTCAGCTCGGCTTGCAGGTTCGACATGCTGAAATTCTTGAAGGCAAAGCGGGTCTGGGCCGTATATACGCTGGTCCCGTTGCCGTATCCTCCCCGCAATATGGCTTCGAGTTTTTTCGTGAAGCGGTAATGCAGGGCAGCGCTCACCCGGGCAATATGGGTGTCGTAATCGGCCAGGTCCTGCTCTTTCCAACCCGTGCGGGTGATGTTCTGGTCGGGAAAGAGGTGGAGGTTATCGTTGATAAAGCTTTCGTATTCCGGGCTGCCCGGTACCAGTCCGCGGGCTTCGGCCACCCCGGCCAGGATGGCAGGGGCATTTTCGGCCAGGTTCACGGGTACCACAATATCGTCACCGTAAACATTCACCCCGTCGTAGCCTTCATCGCTTTTTCGGGTGAGGGATGCATCATCGAGCCGGTATTTGTCGCGGTAATCCGTAGCCTGCCAGTCGGTGGCCCTCAGGTAGGTCCCGGTGATCTTAAAAGCAAAGCGCTCGTTAAAGCTTTTGGCGTAGCGGAAATCGAGGTTCATCATGGGGGTGGGGCCGTCCACCTCCTCGTTCCCGAAATTCATCATCCCCCCCTGCAGGGAAAGGCTGAGACCTTCGTATTCAAAAGGATCCTTGCTGTTCATGAGCAATACGCCGTTCATCCCCCCCGGGCCATAGAGGGCCGAGGAAGCCCCGACCAGCAACTCCACGCTTTCCACGTCGATGTTCGAGAGGCCGAAAATATTCCCTGCCGGGAAACTAAGGCCGGGCGAGCGGTTATCGACCCCGTCGATGAACTGGTTCATGCGCACATTGGTTTCCCCGGTAAAGCCGCGGGTATTCGGAAAACGAAAGGTAAGGCTGTGCACGTTCATATCCACCCCTTTTATGGTGTAGAGGCCGTCGTAGAAGTTTGCACTGGGGATCTGCTCCACCTGCCGGCTGCTCATTTTCTCGATGGTGACCGGCGAGGCCATAATGTTTTCTTCCACCCGGCTGGCCGAGATCACCACTTCCTGCCCCAGGATGGCCCTGGCTTCCATCACCACCCTGAGCTTGCTCATTGGCCCGCTGATCTCCACTTCTTCACGACCGTAACCCATAAAAGAGAACTGGAGAACAAAAGGTGTGGGATGGTCGGTGTTCAGCGTAAAATTCCCCTTCACATCGCTTACGGTGCCTGTGGTGGTTCCTTTCACCGAAATGTTCACCCCCGTGAGGGGCTCACCCGTACCCGATTCGGATACTGTTCCGCTAATGCTGATGGATTGTGCCCTTCCCGCCAGGGCGATTGACAATAGTATGGAAAAAAGAAATAGTACCCTGAACAAGAATAATTTACACCCGTTATTCATATTTTGTTCTGCTTAAATACACCCACAAGATACGCAAATTCACCGGTGAAGTAAACGCTTAATTTTGCAATCCATTGAAGTAAAATAGATAATTTCGCTTTTCATTTAGTGTTGCGTTCGTTTTGATCCATCTTTCGAGGACAAGGTTTTGGATTTTGGATTTTGGGTTTTACGTTTTATGAATTTTGTTTTTTAAAGTTTGAATTTTATAAGGTGATCCGATGGCCCGACTTTTCAGTGCCCGATTAAGCGAAACATGGTTAAAAGCTGCCGTAGTAGGCAGTTTATGGGCTTCCTTTGAGATCATCATCGGCAGTTTCCTGCACAATATGCGTTTCCCTTTTGCCGGGAGCATACTCGCTTTTGCCAGTGTCGGGCTGGTGGTGGCTTTTTCGTGTTACTGGAGCAACCCGGGACTGATCTGGAAAGCCGGGCTGATCGCAGCCCTGCTCAAATCCTTATCCCCTTCGGCCATTATTCTTGGTCCCATGATCGGGATCTTCAGCGAAGCCCTGATCATCCAGATCTTTATCTGGATGTTTGGCCGCAATCTTCTGGCATGGAGCATTGGCGGTGGACTGGCCGTATTGAGCGCCCTTATGCATAAGGTGGTCAGCCTGCTGGTTACCTATGGTTTCGACCTGGTAGTGATCGTGGAAGAACTCTACCAGTTCGTTATCCGGCAAATGGGATTGAGTGAAGGCAACCCGGAACTGCTGGTCACCGGCTTGATGCTGGCCTATACCCTGGCCGGTGTGCTCGGGGCCCTTCTGGGGTACCTGGCGGGAGGCAAGGCGCTGAAATATAGCAGCGCCGAGGCTTCAGGATTTTCGGTGGATAAACACAGGATGATCTTCCGGGAGAACGGAACCCGCCGTTCATCCCCCTGGTGGCTGCTGGTCCATCTGATCTGCATTGTTGGCTGCCTCTACGTTTTGAATACCTATCCCCTGCATATCGCTTTTATTCCGGCGGTGATCTATACCGCTTTATGCCTGTATTTTTACCGGAACGGGATGCGATCCTTCCGCAAACCTTCCTTCTGGATCTGGTTCATGGCCATTACGATCCTGGCCGCGGTATTCTGGAACGGCCTTTCGAAAGGAACGATATGGGACTGGGAAGGCCTGCTGGTGGGCATCCGAATGAACCTGAGGGCCATGGTGATCCTGACCGGTTTTGCCGCACTGAGCCGGGAACTGCACAATCCCATCATCCGCGCCGTTTTATACCATCGCGGTTTTGCCAGCGTATATCACTCCGTGGAACTGGCCTTTTCGGTATTGCCCGGCGTGATCGAATCCCTGCCGAAGCCCCGAAAACTGATCATCCGGCCGGTGAGCACCCTGGGCCTGATCGTGAGCGAAGCCACTTCCCTTTACCCGGCCCTGAAGCGGGAGCTGGAAGGGTACAGTCCGGTAGTGATCCTGAGCGGGGAAATAGAGGGGGGCAAGACAGGCTATCTTCGTGAACTGATAGGAGAGCTGAAAAAGAAAGAATTAAAAATGAATGGCTTCCTGGCGGTCGGGATGCATGATGAGAAGGGCGAACGCTACGGTTACGACCTCCACTCCGTGGCCAGCGGGGAAAGCAGTCTGTATATCCGGAAAAGCCCGGCAAAGGGGTGGTTCCGGCACGGGCGCTTTTCGTTCAGTAAGGAAGGACAATCTTTCGGGGAGAAGATTTTGCGGGGCATCAGCAGCGAAAATACCGAACTGGCTGTGATCGACGAACTGGGCCCGGTGGAACTGAAAGGCAAGGGCTGGGCCGCCGAAGTGGAACGACTGCTTAACGAATGCCGATGCGTGCACCTCTGGGTAGTGCGCAAAGCCCTTCTGAAACGCATGATCCGCCAATGGAATATCGGCGATGTGCTGCTGGTGGATGTTGCTGAAGACCGCGTGGTGGATGCAGCGGAAGCGATTTTATCTTTCGTCCGCGACAGCAACTATAAGAGGAATGATTAAATTTGTTTAAAAACACTGAATATGAAACAGCAAAGAACCCTGAATATCGGCAGGAACCTCATCCTGCTGCTGCTTGCTGCCCTGGTAGTGGTAGCCTGCAAAAAAGACGATGACAACGACGATAATAACACCCCTGCACCCACCCATCCACTGGTGGGGACCTACACCTTTGTATCGGCCACCTTTATCGATCCCATCACGGTGATCGTGAACGGGGATACCAATCATTACCAGGCCGGGGATGATGCCTATAATTTTGTGGGCGGAGGATTGCTGGGGGCGGCACCCTGCGACAGTGCATCACATGCAGCCCTGGAACTCAGGCAAGATTACACTTCCTGGTATGTGTGCCAGGGCGAAAGCAATGAACTCCAGCAGGGCACCTGGGAGTGGGATGACGCGATCAATTTGCTGAAACTGAATATCGCCGTTCCGGCGAATTTCCTGGTGAATATTGCGGCTGTAACGATTACCGATGTTTCCCTCACAGGAACGATCCCTTCTTTGCCAATGCCCTATGATACCAGCATTCCCGTAGGGGATCCGCTGCCCGGGGGCGGGATCAATTTTCAAACGGCCAATGTTTCAGTGGAATTCGATAAGATAAACTAATCGTCTTTCTACTTATCTTCTTCAGAAACTTCAATATTTTCGGCATCTTTCACGCAACGGATGTTCAGGCCGAAATCCTTGGGCATGATCTTGCGGTCGATGCCGTCTTTTCCTTTCTCCAGTATCCTGCTCCATCCATTGCTCACATCAAATTCGGAGGAGGTCCAGTAGCAGGCCTGGGTGTTGAAATAATTATCACCGGCCTTGGGGTTTCTCAATCCGGCAAATTCAGCATCGAAGCCCAGTCCGCCGCCTGACTTGAGAAATTTTCCCACGGTGCCGGAATTCCGGTTGTAGCGTTCATCCAGGTCGGAAGCATCCATGCCGATATACTTTTCGAGCTTCTTCCAGTCTTCGTCGGTGGGGAGCCTCCAGCCTTCGGGACAGGCCTTTTTGGCGGCTTCCCAGGTGTACCAGCGGCCCTTGAGCATGCAATTGGTTTCATCATCATCGTAGCAACCCGAGCCTGTTTCTGTAACAAACTTCAGGTTCTGGCACATCCACCATTGCTCGTGGAATTTCAGGCTGAGGTAAATGCTGCCGTCACGCTCGTCGAAGATGTAATCGGTTTCGGTTTCCTGCGAAAGGCCCATAAAGGGCATCAGCAAAAAGGCGATAACGGAAAGAATGATGACTGGTCGATGCATATTTCTCTGGATTAGCAGTACAAAATAAATCAATTTCTTGATATCAGCAGTGGTTCAGGCCCTGATTCATGCAAGTTTAGTGCCAGATGGGTCTGACTTCTTCTCCTTATGAAACATGCATTCGAAATATTTATTTTTGATGGATGGATAAAAATGCCCTATTTTTGATGCTATGCGAACGATGATCACCCTGCTGGCCCTTTTCATGGCTTCCCTGGCCGGGGCGGGAACGGTTCACGGATATATTCTTGATGAGCAAGGCACCCCCCTGCCCTTTGCAAGTGTTTATGTGCAGGGCACCACCACCGGCACGGCCACCAACCCCGAAGGCTATTTCGAGCTGCCCCTTCCCGCGGGGGAATACGATCTGGTGTTCCAGTATATCGGCTACCGGCAGCAGCATAAAATTATTCGTGTAGGAAAGGACCCGGTATTCCTGGAGGTGAAGATGCAGGCCGAGCAGGTCTCTCTTGAGGAGGTGGTGATCTCGGCCGATGCCGAAGACCCGGCCTACCGCATCATCCGCAATGCCATTGCAAAACGGAAATATTACCTGGATCAGGTCGAAAACTATAAATGCGAGGCCTATACCAAGGGGATATTCCGGGTTACGGAAGCGCCCGACAAAATGTTCGGCGATTCGCTGAACACGGCCACCGACTCCATCCTGGGCATCGTGTATCTCTCAGAGTCGGAATCTGTGATCAGCTTCGAGCAGCCCGATAAGTTCAAGGAGGAAATGATCAGCGTGAAAGTGAGCGGAAACGACCAGGGCTTCGGCTTCAATTTCATTTCCTTCTTCATGGTGAACTTTTACAACAATAAGCAGGTGATCCCCGTGGATATGGACGAGCGTGGCTTCATTTCGCCCATTGCCGGAAATGCGTTGTTTTACTACCGCTATCGCCTGGAGGGCACCTATTACGAGGAAGACTACCTGGTGAATAAGATCAGGGTGATCCCCAAACGGAGGATCGACCCGGTGTTCAGCGGGTATATCTACATTATCGAAGACAGCTGGCGCATCCACAGCCTCGACCTTACGATCTCGAAGGATGCCAATATTGCCTTTATCGATTCGGTGAAGATCGCCAAAAACATGGTGCCGGTGAACGACACCCTCTGGATGGGCCTTACCCAGGAACTGCGCTTTTATTTCTCCCTCAACCTCCTCGGAAAACGCTTTGCCGGCAATGGCATCTTCCATTCGCAATTTACGGACTATGTTTTCGGGAATGAATTCGGGAAGCGCTATTTCGGCAACGAGCTGATCAGGGCGAATAAGGATGCCAATGAAAAGGATTCACTGTACTGGGAAGCGAACCGCCCCATCCCGCTCACGGCCGAGGAAAGGGAAAACTATCGCAAGGAAGACAGCCTGCAGCGGATGAGAAGTTCGCGCGAATATTTGGATTCACTCGACCGGAAGAACAACCGTTTCAGGTGGAATGATATCCTGACCGGGTATAGTTATTACCGCCGCAGCGACAGCACACGCTACAGCATAGGCTCGCCCATTACCACCTTGAATTTCAATACCGTTCAGGGGGTGAACCTCAACCTCAGGACCGGTTTTTCCAAACAATTCTCCGACGGGAGCCGTTTGCGCACGAACCAGTATGTCAGTTATGGCTTTTCGAATGAACGCTGGGGATACAGTCTGCGGGCAGACTATTCGTACGATACCGACCGCTCGGCCCGGCTCACGCTGAGCGGGGGGATCGCACCCTTCCAGTACAATGCGCATAATCCTATTTCCCCCCTGGTGAATAGCGCCTATACCCTGCTCGACGGACAGAACTTCATGAAGTTGTATGAGAAAAGCTGGGTGCAGATCAGTCATTTTTCAGAGCTCACCAATGGGGTGTATTTCAATGCCGGGGTGGAATATTCCGGACGCTCGGCCCTGGTGAACACCACGGACTATAGCTGGGTGAAAAGCAGCCGGAATCGTTTTACCTCCAACGATCCGCAGGATCCTGGAAATGAATCACCTGCTTTTTCATTCAACCGCTCTTTTAAGCTGAATGTGGGATTCCGTTTCCGCATCAATCAGAAATACATGATGATCCCCGAGAAAACGGTGATAGGATCGAAATGGCCCGATCTCATTGTCGCTTATTTCAAGGGCATCCCTACTTTTCTGGGCAGCCATGTCGATTACGACATGCTCAAGCTCGGCCTGAGCGGGGAACAGCGCATCGGACCTTTCGGGACCCTGCATTACCGGGGGGAATACGGCGTGTTCCTGAACAATAGCAAGATGGAATTCATGGATTACCACCACTTTATCGGCAACCGCACCATTTTCGGGAAATTCGGACTGCAGTCGTTCCAGTTGCTGGATTATTATGCCTATTCAACCAATAAATCATATGTTGAAGCCGCTGCCGAGCATCACTTCAACGGCTGGATAATGAACAAGATCCCGCTGATCCGTAAAACCAGGTGGAAAGCCGTGGGAGGTTTTCGCTATTTCACTTCCGAATTCACGAACAACTACTTTGAAGTGAGTGCCGGCATCGAGAACATTTTTACCCTTTTCCGCCTTGATTTTGTAGCCGGTTACGACGCCGGCAAAAACGTTCGCACCGGTATCGTGATTGGTGTAAGGGCGGATTGATTTGCGTCTTATCGGAACCAGCAACCAGCAGCCAGTAACCAGAAAGTTTTATTTCAGAGGAGGACGACCCCGTAGGGGTCAAATATCTGTGACCCCATGCGAAGCATGGGGGCCGAAAACGCTAAAATCTGCATCTCCCTCCCCCAGGTTAAGGTGTCGCGATCCACAAACCCCTGCATGGGGAGGGCCGGGGTGGGGAGGTGTTGAATAATGAACAGAGGAACAAGGAACAAGGAATAAGAATTCAGAATACAGATGCTGGATACCAGATGCCAGATGCCGGAAGCCAGATGCCGGATGCCGGATGCCAGATGCCGGATTTCGGATGCCAGATGCCGGATGCCAGAACCCGATATTGAAAAGGGAAGACTGCGAGACTAAAAGACTTAAAGACGAAAAGACGAANNCCGTTGACCAATTAGCCATGTAGCCATGTAACCATGTAGCCATTTAACCAGCAGCCAGAATTCAGGAAAAGAGGCTGGTTTGCTCGAAAGTTCGGGCTGTCTCAATACTCACTACTCACTACTCACTACTCCTTCTACATCTTCCGCATATCAATAAAATTCACGGCTTTGCGGTTTTCTTCCGGGAAACGGATCTTTTCGATGTTTTCAGGACTGTCGAAAACAATGGCCGGGGCTACCCTGAGCTTGGCACGGAAACGGTCTTTCATGCGGGCGGCAAAATCATCGCCCTGCTGCTCGCTGCCCACCCTGATGCGGATCTCGTCGGTGCCCAGCTCATTGGTGTACACCTCCACCACGTAGTTCTGTATACCTTCGATGTTTTCCAGGATATCGAAAAGGGCCGGCGGGTACAGGGTGGTTCCCTTGAACTTGATCATTTGCTTTTTGCGCCCGATCACCGGCCCGAGGCGGGTGGTGGTGCGGCCGCACTGGCAGGCTTCGGTATAATGGTAACAGATGTCGCCTGTTTTAAAACGCAGCAGAGGCATGCCTTCCACGCCCAGGGTGGTGATGGTCACCTCCCCGGCTTCATGTTCGGCCACGGGCTGGTTGTTGTCGTCGAGGAATTCCACGATGATAAGCTCCGGGTGCTGGTGCCCGCCCACGGCATGTTCACATTCGGTAAAGGCCGTGCTCATCTCGGTGGAGGCATAGGTCGAATACAGTTCAATATCCCACTTATCGAGGATCTTCTTTGCCAGGGTGGTATAGGAGAAATCGGGCTTCCGCAGGGTTTCGCCTATGCAAACCGCCTTGCCCACCCCGGTGTTGCGGTAGTCGATGCCGTTCTGTTCGGCAAATTCGATCAGCTTGAGCAGGAAGGAGGGTACCACGATAAAGGCCGTGGGTTTCAGCCGGCGTATGGTATCCCACTGCAATTCGGGCATGCCGTTTCCAACGCGGATAATGCCGGCTCCCATCTTCCGGGCCCCCAGGAAATAGGCCAGCCCGGCCATAAAGCGGCGGTCGATGGTGGTCATCAATTGGAAGGTATCCCGCTCATCCGCCCCCGCGCAACTCAGCGAAAGGTATTCGTTATACGCCAGGCGGTCGAGGTCCTTGTCGGTCATGGCAAAGGTCACGGGGTCGCCCAGGGTGCCCGAAGTGGTGATCATGTCGATGACCTTCTCCCGCGGAACACAAATAAATTCGTCGTTGTATTTCTGCAGCTCGTCTTTGGTGGTGACCGGGAGCAATGGCAGGTCGTCAATGCCCCTGATGCTTCCCACGTCCACTCCGAAATTATTGAACACCCTGGAGTAATAGGTGGAGTGCTTCGCGATGTAGGCCAGCATCTCCTTCAGGCGTTCATCCTGGTAGGCGCGGATCTCTTCCTGCGGCCTGGTCTCAATTTCCGGAATGTGATTCTTCTTCTTCATGGCTCTGTGCTGATCGTTCCTGGATGCGCTCTCGTTCTGTTGCCGACGACACCTCCTTTTCCAGGGCGAATGTAAAATATTTCACCGCTGGTCCAAAATCTTTCACGGCATAAAAATACTGCCCGAGGATATCGTAGGTATAATAGTATTCAGGGTTGTAAGCGATAAAAGCATCGAGTGTGGCTTGCTCATTTTCGATGCGTTCTTCCTTTTCTGCTGCTTCCAGGAATGCAGCGCCTAGGCCTTTCCAGGCCACAAAGTGATGGTAGCCGTCCTTGCTGAGAAAAGTGTCGGCCGGGATGCTAAGGTCTTCAAGGTAGATCTCTTTTTTGCCCCCGTAGGGGATGGCATTGTCAAAGACACTGTCGAGATCGTAGCAGAGGTATTCACCCAATTGGTATGGGGCGGTGCTGATCCAGAAACGGCCTTCCTCCGGCTTGAAAATGATGGAATGATGGGCAATGAGCTGGTTGATGGCCTTCTCGTTCCCGTTCCCGATATTCTCGTTCTTGAGCCCCCTGCGGTCGCGCATGATGGCCGCGGCATCATTCACATCCAGCGGGGCATCCTGATCCAGGAGTTCCGCTACGCGCTGGTGGCGGTACACCGAGGTTTCGTTGGCCATGTTCTCAATGTTCAGGGCATCGTTCATAAAGTATTCCGACTGGAAATGATTGGTGAGGATGATGGAATTCGTGTCGGGATCGTACAGCAGGGTGGTATCGGTCGATTTTTCGATCACCACCACCTTATGGTCGGCGGCGGAGCCGATCAGGAAACTTTCCGATACAAAGGATTCACGGCGGGAAGCGATGGCCAAGGCTTCATCGATGTTGGAGGCATATTGCAATATCTCCCGTGCGATAATCGATACCGGAGTACGGGCCCCGAAGGGGATGTCGGACTTGGCCGAGTTCAGGCTGACCGTGAGTCCTTTTTCGTTCATGCCGGAAACCACCCCGATCATGCCCGCCCAGGTCACACTGGCAAAGCGGTGTCCTTCTTCCGGGGCCACGAAGGCAATGATCTTGTTCTCCGCAAATTCGTCGCCCACGTGAAAATCAAAATTTCTTCCGATCAGGATAGAGCTGTCGGAAGACTGGTCATCCCAAACACCAAAAGCGGTGCATTTTACCAGGTCCATATTTTGCAGGGCGTGGCCGATGTCGTGGGCCGCATGATAATTGAGGATGCGGTCGTATTTGTCGCCGATCCAGCCATAATCTTCCGAGGCAAAGGCCGAAACACCGTAAATCTCGAGGAGGTATTCCTGCGGGATATATTCATCCAGGTCTTTATTGAACCAGGCCAGGAAATATTTCAGGAATTTCAGATAGCCCGATGAGGGGACCATTACATTGATCTGTTTTACGAAGGCATCTTCCTGCTGTATCACCAACTCTTCGGAGAGCAGCCCGTTCACGATGCCGAGCTCCAGGGGCGGGCCTTCGAGGTACATTTCCCAGAGGCCGTGGTCGTTGCGGTGCAGGAAATTCCTGCCCGAAGTGATCAGTTCTTCCTGAACATTCCGTTCGTAGCCCATCTCCCGGGGCTGCATTTCCGTGGGAGGGTCGATGCAGGTTACGATCCTGAAATACAGGATGAAGCCCAGGATGAGCAGCAGCAAGACCAGGAATACATTCCGCCATATTTTCCGTCTTCTCCGTTTAGCCATGGGCAATTTTTTTGCTAAGGTACTCCAATCCCAGCAGTTCGGAACAGGTGATCACGGCGCTGGCCGTTACGCCGAGCACCCCGTGGAGGTTGAGGTTCTGCCCGGTGAAAAGCAGGTTGCTGATCCGCGTGCGCGGAAGGATGATCGAGCGCAGCGGGTCGTGGCAGTCTTTCATGATGCCATAGGCCGAACCTTCATGCGTGGAGGTGTAATCCCTGAAGCTGAGGGGGGTGCTGGTGTAGTATTTTTTGATCTTTCCCCGTATGCCGGGCAGCCTGGTCTCCAGGCGCTCGAGCATTTTTTTGGCCATGCGGTCCTTGAATTCCCGGTAGTCTTCTCCCCTGCGGTTCACCTGCGTATGCTCCCAGGGCTTCAGCAGGCTGTAATCCATATCGGCCATCATCACCAGCGATTCCGCATAATGCCGCGTGAGGGTTGTGGCGGGGGTGTAAAAATAAAAATCACGGGGCCAGGGTTCTGCGCTGTTATCCCCGAGAATGCCTTTATCGGTATAGTGGAAATAATTGGTGTTGAGGTAGGGGAAGCTGTCTTTTTCCAGCACGGCATACAGGCTGAACACCCCCATGGTGTTGGGCATGCTGTTGATGCGGCTGCGGAAGATCTTCCTGATCTTTCCTTCCGGGATCATTTTCAATGTAGCCACAGGGTGGGCATTGGAAATGAAATGCTCTGCAGCGATCTCTTCGCCTTCTTCCAGAACGGCAGCAATGACTTTTCCTTCATCAATGTTCAGGCGTTCCACCCGGGCTGAAGTCCTGACCTCTCCCCCGTTCGCCAGTATGCCTTCCACCAGCAGCTCGGCGATCTGCTGGCTGCCGTCAACGGGCCTCCAGCAAGAGTTGATCAGGCTGTCGCGCATGCAGGCATGCACGTAGAGCGGTGTTTTTTCCGGGGCCCCGCCATAGAGCGAAAGGGCTCCCCCGAGCACATTCCTGAGGCGTTCATCGGGGATATTCTTTTGCAGGAATTCTGCCGCACAGCCTTGCAGCACTTCCGGGCTGAGTTTATAGCTTTCGGCCCGGCTGATGTTGTAAAGCGGGAAATGATCCACCACGGAGCGTATTCCGCGGATATAATCCTGCAGCGACTTTTTCTCCCCCGGGAAATGATGGAGGAGGTGTTCGGTAAAAGGCTCATAACCCATGGCCATCTCGTAAAGCCTATCGTCGCCGTCGAAGGTGATGGTGTCGTAAGCGTTCTCGTCGAGGCGAATGAGTTTCAGCTGGTCGGCAATGCCGAGGTATGCAAAATACTTATAGAGATACTGCCCGGGATCCAGGCTTACGAGGTAATGCATGCCGGTGTCGAACACACAGCCGTCGCGGGTGAAGCTCTGCAGGTTGCCGCCGGCTTTGTAATGCTGTTCCAGCACGCAAACACGCATGCCTTCCCTGCTCAGGATCGATGCGCTGACCAATCCTCCCAAACCGCTTCCAATCACCAGGGCATCGTATTTCATGTTTTCTTTTTAAGGATGTACACCAGGTTGGAGTTCAAACGGGTATCGTCGTGAATTTCCGCTTCCAGCCCGAGTTTTTCAAATACCTCCAGGTACCAGCTTCGGGTACAAAAATACAGTTTATGCTGTTTATCCGTGGTCATGTTGAAGCCCAGTCGGGTGGATAAGAACTCGCTGATGCGGGTCCCGGCATGTTTTTTCTTCATGGCGGCATCCGCTTCGCGGAGAAGGATGAGGCCTCCCGCTTTGAGTTGTTCCACGCAGCGATGCAGAATATTTTCCTGTTCTTCCGGGGGCATATAGTGCAGCACATCGGCCAGGATGAAGGCATCGGATGTGGAAGGCTGCAGTTCCCTGACATCGGCGTGGAAAAAACGGATATTCTTGTTTTTGAGCGTAACATTCATGGCGGTGCTGATCTTTTCGGCATCGTAATCGAAACCCGTGATCCGGCGCCCGGGAGCCATCATCTGCAGCATATAGGCCATAAAGCCGTAACCGCAGCCAATATCGGTGATCTCGCCTTTTTCGGGGAGCAGGGAGTGAAACAGGCGGTATTCCTTTTCCAGCCGGATCTTCACCTTCATGTACCATTCGATCACGGGGCCCCGGAAGAGGTAATTCCGGATCACTTTTTTGCGGTAGAATTCAGGGGTCTCGAATTCGCGGCGGATGATCTCGTACTCCTCCTGCATATAGTGCCGGAAGGCCTTCGATGTGGCCAGCAGGCTGTCTTTGAACAGGGGATCGCCCCGTTCGACCCTCGGCAGGGTGGTCATGCTTACCGGGGAGGTTTTCAGGAAAGGCTCGAACTTGGGCATGGCATTGCCGGAGCCATAGGAGATCACGGGGATAATGTCGAGGCCCAGCTCTTCCGCAATGAGGAAAGCCCCCTGGTGGAAGCGCCCGATCCGCAGGTCGCGTGAGCGGGTTCCCTCCGGGAAAACGAAAATAGAATACCCGGCTTTGGCCACCTCGCGCATCTGATCCATGATGGGATCCAGTCCTTCATGAACAGGCAGGAAGTCGGCAAAGCGCACAAACCAGCCAAAGAACATGCTTTTCTGTACCCAGGGATGGGTGAGCAGGATCATGCGGGGATTCTGCATGATGTTGAGCACGGTATCGAGGTGCGACTGGTGGTTGCAAATGATCACGGCGGGTTTTTTAAAGTTCGCATCCGCACGCTTCCTCACGGTTTTCCGGATATTGATGGATCCGTAAGCAATCACCCGGCAGGCCAGGGAGAGCATGCGGTGGAAGAGCAGTTTTTTGCGTCGGGTACCCATGGGGATGAGGTATTTCAGGATCAGTCCCGAGAGGTTCAGCACCGTGATCCCGGCCAGGAAAATGGCAAAGGTATTCAGGGAGAAAAGGAAGTCGCGGATGGTCACCGGCCAGCGGCGATAGCGCCCTTCATGTATCACCAGGAAACGGAAAAGGCGGGGCAGGAGCACATAGGTAACGAAGATCACCGAGAGGATGCCGATAATGGCCGAAATGGCAATGGATTGCAGGGCGGGATGTTTGGCGAAGATGAGCACGCCGATCCCCACCCCGGTGGTGATGCCCGAAAGCAGTATGGAGGTTTTATACGAATCCAGGTTCCTGCGACCGTGCTGGTATTCCTGCACCATGCCCCGCAAACTGAAAATGGCATAGTCGATCCCCAGCCCGAAAATAAAGGTGCTGATCACCACATTAAAGATATTGAATCGGATTCCCAGCAGGCCCATGATGCCCAGCGTAAACACCCAGCTGATGAGCAGGGGGATAAAGGTGATGATGCTCAGCTCCAGGCGGCCGAAGGAGAGGGTCAGGATCAGGAAGACTACCACCAGGCTAAGGAGGACCAGGGTGTTGAGATCATCTTTCAGCCCCTCCATAAAGGAGGAAGTGAGGGATTGTCCGTCGAATACGATCACTTCTTCAACCCCGTCGAATGCATCGTAGATCTTTGCTTTGTCGTCAAGGGCCACTTTGAGCAGGGTGGTGACCATTAAGAGGCTGTCGGAGCGGCTCAGGTATTCCTTGAGGAAGGTTTCGCGCAGCGGATGCAGGTCTTCATCCATCATCCCCTCCGGGGCCTCCAGCAGCCCGTAAAAGGCATTAAAAGTATTCGCCTTGAAACCGAGCGCGGCGGCCGCCTCTTCAATGGAGGTTCTCACAAAAGCGGTCTTTTCTTCCGTCCAGAAGCTTTTCCAGCGGTCTTTCTTTTTTTCCCGGAGGGATGCAGAGGGATAGAATTCGTGCACGGAGATATAGGAGCGCACAATGCCTTTGGTTTTCAGTTCTTCCACACGGGGAATGAGCCGTTCGTTTTGCTGCAGGGCATCGTCCTGCGTTTCCGCCATGGACACCAGGAATACCGAACGCAGTTTATAGCTGGAGATGCTGTCGAGGTAGTTTTCGGCTTCGATAAGCTCATCGGGCATGTAGTTCATGCTCTCCATATCCGATTCGAAACTCACCCGGCGGGAGGTAAACAGAAAAACCACGAAAAGGAGGAAGATGAGCAGGACCAGCTTTCCTTTACTGTGATAAGGGAAGGCTGCGATCCGCTGCAAAAACTTTCCGAGGGCGCTTTCCCGGGCTTTTTCGCTTTTGCCGTCGCGGAAGAAATGGGGCAGGATCACCAGGGTGAAGATGGCGGAAGAAAACACGCTGAAGGCGGCAAAAAGCCCCAGGTCGCGCATGGCTTCTGATTTAAGCACCAGCAGGCAGAGGAAGGCCGAGGCCGTGGTCAGACTGCTCACCATCACCGGCTGACTGATATCGCGGATCACCTGTTTTACCGATCCGGTATGCCGCAGGTGCGACAAAAAGTGCAGGGCATAATCCACCGAAATGCCCAGCATAACCGATCCCAGTCCGAGCGAAATGGCCGACACCTCCGTTCGGAGCAGGGCCATCATGGCCAGGGCAAATCCCCCGCCCAGGGCCGCCGGAACGAAGAGCAGCAGGAACACCAGCTTGCGCCGGAAATAGAATCCCAGGAAGAAGATGAGCAGCACGATGGCGATGCTCACCGTGAGCAGGATATCGGCCTTGATCTGATCGGCATTGCCGATAGACACCGGCATGGAGCCGAAGGAGATGGCCCGGGCCTGCCCGTCGTAATGCTTTTCGATACTCGCTTTGTAGCGTTCAAGCAGTGACAGCAATTCACTGTTTTCCGCCGTTTCGGTGGGCGGATTGGCGGGGATGAGGAAGAAGAGCAGGTTGCGCCGGTCGGCGGATACGATATAGTCGCGATAGAGGTCGAAGTTTTCGCTGAGTTTCAGCTTTTCCAGTTTTTCCAGGGCCAGGGGAGTGAGGCTGAGGGGATCTTTCAGGATGTATTCCTTCATCACGAATCCCCCGGGGCTGACCAGGGCTTCGTAATCCGTTTGTATGGCCCTGCGGATGGCAGAATCGTTCAGTTTACCGCTGATCTCCCGGTAATCTGTGCTGTCGAGAAGCAGGGGAAGATTGCGGTAGAAGAGGGCATAGAGGTTGTTGATCTCTGTTTGGCCGAATTGCCCCTCGATCTTTGCGATATAAGGCGATGCATCCGCTCCGCGGAGCGAATCCATGAGCGCTTCGGCATATTCGATGAGGAGGTCGGGATCGGCTTGTTCGGCATTTTCGTTTTGGGAGATACAGATCACCAGGCGGTCGGCAAAGCCGGAACTTTCCAGCACCCTGACCAGTTTCCGGTTCTTTTCCGAAGCCGGGATCACCCTGTTGATGTCTTCTTCGAAAAGGATACGGGAGCCGAACCAGCCTATGAAGCCCAGAACCAGGAGCAGGAAGAAGACGAAAAGCCATTTCCGCTCCTTAAAAAGATCGTATATGCCCGTGAATAGCTGTCCCATCTATTCGTTCCTTTTTTGCGGGTTTTTCCTGAACATGAGCAGGGCCACCCAGGTTATGCCTCCCAGCACCAGGGCCAGCGCCACCCCGAACACCAGTGAGCCGACCACGTATTGCAGGAGGTTTTCGGTAACGAAAGATAGGGTGATGTTGCTGTCGAAGGGGATACGGGCACCCCGTCCGAGCACCAGTCCGCCGCTGATATAGCTCAGGTAGAGGATGAGCGGGATCATGGGTGGGATGCTGATGTTCGACACGGCGAGTACGATGATCTTGTTCAGCCTGAAGACAAAGGCGAGGCCGAGGGCGATGGCCATCTGCCATCCCCAGACGGGGGCTACCCCCATGAAGGCGCCCAGCATGACCGAGGCCACTTTCACGGCATTGGTCTCTCCGGGCTTGTAGAGTTCGCGGCGTATCATGGCCTTGAATTTTTTCCAGCTCAGCTCAGAGAGGAAGAGGTAAGGCCGGAACCAGAGCAGGGCCAGCAGCACCAGCACCGTGTTCAAAACGCTGATGCGGAAAAAGTCGGTGAAGGGCCGGAAGTGGCTTATCCTTTCTTCTGCAGGTGGATAATACACTTTCACCGGTACGGGCATCACCTTTACCTTCCGCCACGCGGCCCGCACGATCACCTCCACCTCGAACTCGAAGCGCCGGGTTACGAAATGCATTGGCTGCAGCTTTTCGAGGGGATAGAGGCGGTATCCGCTCTGGGTGTCGGGGAGTTTGATGCCCGTGCACACGGTATACCAGAAATTCGAGAACCGCAGTCCGAAATTGCTTTTTCCCGGGGCCCCGGCATCGCTCATATTGCGTGCCCCCACGATGAGGCTGCCGGGATGTTTTTCGATGGCATCGAGAAAGGCGGGAAGGTCGGAAGCAAAGTGCTGTCCGTCGGAATCCAGGCTGATGGCATAGCGGTAGCCCCGTTCGCGGGCCTTCCGGAAGGCCTGCCGCAGGGCATATCCCTTGCCCTTGTTTTTCGGAAGGCGAACCTGCTCTAGCTCCGTATATTTTTCGAGGATCTCGGGGGTGTGATCGGTGGAGCCGTCATCGGCGATGATGATGCGGGAGGTATGTTCAAGCACAGAATCGACTACAGCCGCAAGACTTTGCGCATTGTTGTAGGTGGGGATGACCACACAACAGCGGTGGGTGTCAAAACGATCCTGAAGAGAGGGTTTGCTGCCTTCCATTGAGCAAATATCGCAAAATCATCGGTCACTGCGAAGCAGAAGCATGGCTTCTGTGTCGGCAAAGTCGCAAATGGCGATCACATGGTCTTCGGTGAGTATGGCATCGCGGTGGAGGATGAGGTAGTTTTGCGGGGGCATGCTGCTGTCGCTCACCACTTCGCAGAGGTCGTTGAGGAAAGCGATCTTCTGCCGTTTGCCCAGGGTGTCGTAATGTGCGAAATTCATCTCGGCCTTCCCGTTTTGGATGTGCTGGTTGATGATCCAGGAGAAGGGAGCAAAATAGGCATACCAGGGGTAAATGGTATTATCGGAATGGCAGTCGTAGCATGAGGTTTTAAACACTTCCGGCAGGCCTTCGGGCATATCGCCGGCGGTTTGCAGGAAATCGTGGGGTGTTGATTTACTGCTGGTGTTCATATCAACCTGATAAAACTGGATCAGGATGAACGAACCCACGAGCAGGTAGAAGAGGAACCGGCCGGTTTTTTTCATGGGGTGGTTTTTTATTCCCCGATCAGTTTATCTGCTTCCTCGTTGGCCCAGTTGGTGATCACGGTGATCTCCTCGTCGCTGAGGGCCCTGTCGGGATAGTCCTTCAGGTATTTCTCCGGGGGCATTTTCTTTTCCTTCACCTCTTCGCTGATATTTTCGAGCTTGCCGATCTTTTTGCTGAGTTTATAATCTTCCCATTTGGAGAAGTTCAGCCGGCTCCTGCTTTTGAGGCTTCCCATATCGTCGGTATGGCAGTCGAAGCAGGATTGTTCAAGCAAAGTCATCACCTCTTCGGGCCAGCCCAGTTCAATATCTTCAGGTGCGGCTTGGGCGGGGGCCGAAGGCTGTTGCGCAGCGATAAACAATACAATGGCCAATGCAGGCAGAAAGGACAGGATAAGTGTTTTTTTCATAGCAGAAGGTTTTATCATTTTAACAAAGATAACGCATAATTCGTAAATAAGGGAAAGGGGTATATTGTTATGTTGTTATATTGCTATATTGTTA
>NPID01001701.1_pt1 | contig 25232 bp, 25 predicted proteins | sample 8637491 | NCBI WGS metagenome assembly NPID01 (sample SAMN07420843, study PRJNA396082) | bioreactor metagenome | isolation source: sample BA6 brine-fed electro-methanogenic bioreactor BA | place: Japan: Kochi | collected 2016-06-14 | reverse complement strand
GCCCGGTAAGCGAGATGGGGGAATTTGGACTAAGGCAATGGCGTGGAACCGACAACGATAGAAAATCAGTCAATCCGGGCATGTATCTCTATATCATTCAAAAGGATGGCGAGGTGGTCTGCAATGGAACACTCATTCTGAGCAGATAAAAATAGCCTTTTCAATATCTTAATTTGCAATTGCGTGATTTATCCTTATAATCTAATTAGGATTAATGAAAGGCACAAATGAAAAACTGTTTACTTATTGTTTCTATTCTAATCGCCTCCGTTGCAGTCGCTGAAGGCTTTCAAACTACCGATTACGTCCATTATATGGAGATAGGTATGGTGCCGGTCATGATCGATACCATTTTCCCATGTTACCCCGATTCAGCCTATAAAAGCAACATCGAAGGAGCGGTTCTTGTCGATATTATTATTGACGAATCCGGAGATGTTATCGAAGCTCTTATCGGGAATGCCCGTCCAGAGGGAATTTTCGAAGAAGTTGCCCTCGATGCCGCAAAGCAATGCAGATTCGAGCCCGTAGAAATTGATGGCAAGAAGTTGAAAGTGCAGTATCAGATACCGTATTTATTCCGCAAGAGTAATTATTGGCTCAGACGTTGTAAGGACAGTAAAAAGAAGTAAGCTTCGAGCTATCGCCGATTCTTAAGAGCGCGTTCCATTTCGCGCTCTTTTTCTTTTTCGATAAGCTTCTGCTTTTTGTCGTGAGTCGTGCGTCCCTTGCCAAGGCCAAGGAGAATTTTTACTCTATTTTTGTCGTCGAAGTAAAGTTCTAACGGAACAAGGGTGTAGCCAGACTGCTCTGTCTTTCGAAATAGTTTGCGAATTTCGTATTTGTGGAGGAGCAATTTCCGACGGCGCGTGGGGTTCACTTCGGTGTAACCTGAATGATCATAAGGAGTTATGTGCATGCCGATAATCCAAACTTCATTGTCGATAACCCTCGCGTAGGCCTCTTTCAAGCTCGCCCGACCAGCGCGGATGGATTTCACCTCAGGACCAAGCAGAGAGATTCCCGCTTCGAATTTGTCCTCGATTTCGTAGTCGCGGTAAGCTTTTCTGTTCTTTATTTTTGGCGGCATATCATCTCCTTCAGATAGCATTAAATTAAGGAAAAAAGGGCTTATGTCAAGGGTGAAGCTTTGAGTATGAGCCGAATTTAATAATCGAGGTGTTATTTCTTGACACCTGCGAGTTATTTGCTTAACTTTACTAAATTATGAAGCTCTCTCGCAAATATCTATCCGAGAATATCGTTATCTTCGACGGTGCAGTTGCTACCATGCTTATGCAGAAAGGATTACAGCCCGGGGAATCCCCTGAGTTGTGGATGCTGAACAACCCCGAAAAGGTTCGGGAAATGCATACGGAATATGTTCGTGCCGGTGCAGAAGTTATCACTACGAATACTTTTGGGGCATCCCGTTCTCGGTTGAGGGAATTTGGGCGCGAGGGCGAAGGACGAAAAATTTGTGAGATGGCTGTTTCTCTTGCGAAGGAAGCTGGCGAGACTATCCTCGTGGCAGGCTCCCTCGGGCCTGTCGGAACGGCAATCGACGGGAATAATGTCGATAAAACTTTCCAGGCATATGCCGAACAGGCTGGTTATCTCGACGAGTTTGGTGCAGACTTGCTGTTAGTCGAGACAATGACAGATATTTGCGAGGTGGAGACGGCTCTGAAAGCTTGTAGAAGCGTATCCGCGCTACCGATTATCATAAGCCTTGGTTTTATAAACGGCGACAAAATGACGGGAGGCACAACTCCTGAAGAGGCCGTTGGAATCCTTGCAAAGCACCAGCCCTTAGCTATTGGCACAAATTGCGGTGATCCATTAGATATGATTGAGAATGTGCGCAGGCTTCGGAAAAGCTGGAACGGCCCGATTCTTGCTGAACCCAGCGCCGGAAAACCGACAGTGGCCGAGGGCAAGCCAGTATGGACAATGACGCCGGCCGAGATGGCCGATATAGCACGCAGACTGCATTCTGCAGGGGCTAATCTGATTGGGACGTGTTGCGGAACAACACCGGAATTTACATCGGCCATTTTGAGATCAATTAAACACAAATAGAGAATTCTAATTGTGAAAATAAAATATTCAATAGTCATTGACAAATAACTCGACGATAATACTAATATCGAATAACTATCCTTTTATATAGAGGATTTGAGTAGAAATAATACAAATAGTAAGCAGGCAAAATGGCAAGAACATCGGACAAGGAACACTGGGAAAGGCTTTGGAAAAAGCGCGATGTCAAGGAAATGTATGACAATTCCGGCAGGATTCTCGCCGCGGTTAAACGTTTCTGGGGGAATGACCTCGAGGGGAAGCGAATACTGGAGGTTGGCGCAGGGAGCGGGCGCGACAGTTTCGATCTGTCGGGGTTAGGGGCAGAGGTTTACACCCTCGATTACGCACCGTCGTCGCTCAAGCTGATTCAGAACATCAATGCAGAAACCCGCGCCAAGACAATCCCCGTGGGCGGAGACGCCTTTGCGTTGCCCTTCGACGACAACACCTTCGACCTCGTGTTTCATCAGGGGCTTATCGAGCACTTTCGCGAGGAAGAGGGGATAATCGCCGAGAATGCCCGGGTAGTAAAGCCCGGAGGATACGTTATAATCGATGTCCCCCAGACATTTCACATCTATACGGTTATAAAAAAACTGCTGATAGCTATAAACAAATGGTTTGCCGGTTGGGAGAAGCAGTTCACCCTGGGTCAGCTTGAACAAAAAGCCGCGAAATACGGCCTCGAATCGGCCGACTTTTACGCGGAATGGATGTATCCAAGCCTGTTTTATCGAATGACCCGCGAAGCGCTTTGGCCTCTCGGAATTCATCTTCCGCTGGTATTGTTTAAGATACCGGGGCTTCATCAGATTCGGCGCGGGTTGAAAAATAAACTGAAATATGTCAGACCTCTGGCATATACGGGAATTTCCGTCGGCCTGGTTGCGAGAAAACCGGAACTCAAGCAGTGAGCAGAATTCGAAAAGCGGTTGAGATTATTGTAGATAGAGTTTCCTCGGGGGAGTGTCTTAACATCATGGAGGTATGCGGCACTCACACCATGGCCATCGCGCAGATGGGTATTCGAGAGCTTTTGGGGGATAAGGTTCGTCTCGTTTCGGGGCCGGGATGTCCGGTTTGTGTAACCTCTGACGGCGACCTGATACGCTCCATGGCTTTATCCGAGGCTCCGGATGTTATCGTAGCTACCTTTGGCGATATGGTTCGGGTTCCCATCGAAAACCGAAGCCTGTTTTCGGCAAAAGCCGAGGGAGCGGATGTCCGAATCGTATATTCGCCCGATGACGCCCTGAAAATAGCCATTGAGAATCCTCAAAGGAAAGTTGTTTTTCTCGCGGTAGGATTCGAAACGACCATTCCCACCATCGCCGCCTCGATTATCGAAGCGCAAGAAGCGGGTATATCGAACTTCGCGATTCTGCCGATGCTGAAGGTCGTTCCGCCAGCACTGCGGCTTCTTTGCGAACACCCCCTTCTCCAAATCGACGGCTTCATTCTTCCCGGGCATGTTTCGTCTATAATCGGCACTAAACCATATGGATTCGTGGCCTCCGAGTTCGGTATTCCCGGTGTAATAACCGGCTTCACCGACGATGACATCGCCGACGGCCTTTTACTTTTATCAGATATGATTTCCTCCGATAATCCTCGAATAGTGAATTCTTATCGGCGCGCCGTAACTGACGAGGGGAACATCGCCGCTAAAAGGCTTATAAATAAGGTGTTCGAGCCGGACGACACATGTTGGCGCGGAATAGGGTTCTTCGCGAAAAGCGGGTTGAAGCTCAGGCATGATTTCGCTCGATTCGATATTCGCGAATACATCGACCTGCCCGATACCGAACCGCCTTCAGACAGCCGTTGCCGTTGCGGTGAAGTGATTTTGGGACGAATATTGCCGACGGAATGCCCCCAATTCGCTACCAATTGCACATCGGAAAATCCTTTGGGACCCTGTATGGTTTCTTCTGAGGGTGCTTGCGCGGCATATTACAAATATCGGCAATAAAAAACAGATTAAACTTGACAAACACATCTCCCACGTCTATTATATGCCGTTTGAGAGAGTTCCATCAGTTTGAGGGTGTAGCTCAGTAGGTAGAGCACCGGCCTTTTAAGCCGGGTGTCGTGGGTTCGAACCCCCCCACCCTCATTTTTAAATAGAAAAAGCCCCGAACTTGCGAAAGTCCGGGGCTTTTAGTTTTTTTCCCGAAAAGGAAACTACCAGCGTTTGCCTCTGCCGCCGCCGCCTCCGCGGTTTCCACGGTCTTCGCGAGGTTTGGCTTCGTTTACCTTCAGGTTACGTCCGCCCAAATCGGAGCCGTCAAGGGCTTCGATAGCCGCTCTGCCTTCGTCATCGCCGGGCATTTCAATAAAGCCGAATCCTTTAGATCTTCCCGTGTATCTGTCCGAGATTATCTTAACCGATTCGACCTGCCCATATTGCTCGAAAGCCTGCTTAAGCTCGTCTTCAGTTGTGTCGTAGTTGAGGTTGCCTACGTAGATATTCATTCGTCCGTCCTTTTTTGGCCATGGAACGGTGCTTAATCGATCAAGTCCGTCCATGGCTGTGCGGCTTTCGAATCGATCTCCTTTTTGCTAAAAGGCAAAGGAGAAGCCTTTCAATCGCCCTTAAAATAAGTAAAGAAAATAAGTGCGCAAGTATTTTTTGCATTGTCGAAGAGTAGATTTGCAGTAATTTTTTAAGACTTTAGAAGATAGCATAGAAAACAATCAGCTTTATTTTCAAAGATTTCCAAAAAAATAGCTTGCCCTCGAAGGAATAAATTTACAAATTATACTGGCGTGCCGGAGTGGCGGAATAGGCAGACGCAAGGGACTTAAAATCCCTCGTCCCTCGGGACGTGCCGGTTCAAGTCCGGCCTCCGGCACCATATTAATTTCCGGGATGTTCCCCGGCTTCAATATCAAGGAGGATAAATGAAACGCGATTTTTTAAGCATCGATGACCTAACTGCACGCGAGGTAAAGGACATTCTCGCCGGCGCGAAGGTTCTTAAGCATCTCAATCAGTGGGACGAAAACCCCCAGCCTCTCGCTGGGAAATCCGTGGCCACAATTTTCCGCAAACAGAGTCTTCGCACAAGGCTAAGTTTCGAAATCGGCATATCCCAGCTCGGCGGACATCCGGTGTATGTTTCCGATGCCGAAATTGGAATAGGCAAACGTGAAACTGTCCACGATATCGCCAAGGTCATGTCCCGTTATGTCGATATGATAGTCATCCGCACTTTCGACCAGTCCGAGGTGGAAGAATTGGCCGAACATGCCAGTGTGCCTGTGATAAACGCTCTGACAAACCTTACCCACCCGTGTCAGATTATGGGCGACGCCCTGACGATTATGGAGCACAAAGGCTATATCGATAATATCAGCATCGCATATGTCGGCGACGGCAATAACATCGTCAACAGCTGGCTGAATTTCGCGAAAAAGGTCTCCATCGACCTGAGAATAGGCACAGCCAGCGACTGCCAGCCGGATGCCGGGCTTCTCGAGGCCGCTAAAGCTTCCGGAATCAGCAAGATTACCCTCACAGACGACCCAATCGAAGCCGTATCCGGCGCTGATGTCATCTACACCGATGTCTGGGCGAGTATGGGCGAGAAAGAAAAGGCCGCGGAAAAGGCCGAGAAGCTTAAGGCATTCCAGGTGAACGCCAAACTTCTTTCCCACGCCAAGCCCGATGTCATCGTCGAACATTGCCTTCCCGCCGAGCGGGGCAAGGAGATTACCGACGAGGTCATGGACGGCCCCCACAGCGTGGTCTTCGACGAGGCCGAAAATAGGCTTCATATTCAAAAAGCAATCATGCTTTTCCTAACCAAAGGCCTTCTCTAAGAACCTCCCGCATAGGAAAATAAAACCCGCCTTCATAACGAGGGCGGGTTTTCTTTCGGGTTAATTGCTTGAGGAGCATTTATATCCCGAGCTTTTTCCTTTTCGATTCGATGTGGGCGAGGATGTTGTCCGCGGCTTTCGAAGCGTCAGTTTCGACATCCATTTTCGCGCCGGTGATATTCTCGATATCTTCGGTAAGTAACTTAACAAGATTCGGGCCACCCGTAACCGGCGGAACGGGATTTACATATGTATATAACCCGAACGCCAGGGCAAATATGGCGTCGATGGTTGCTTTCTGCTCCATATACTCCGGTGCCGCGGCCGCAAGGGGAAGATCCGGCACGGGAACTCCGCCGAGGGCTTCTGAGACCGCGTGAATCAGGTCGGCGATTCTTCCGGTGTCGGTGCATGTGCCGTAGCTGAGAACCGGCGGGGTGCCCAGAGCCTCGCAGACTGCTTTTAGGCCCGGCCCGGCCATCTCCTTAGCCTTCGGACTGCATAGACCGGCCACCTGAACACCGGCGTTGCCGCAACCCATGGAAAGCACGAGAATATCGCGTTTGATAAGCTCTTTCACGACCTTAACCGTATGCACGTCCTGTCCCGAATCGCGAAGACTGGTGCATGAAACCATTCCGACTATTCCTCGAATGCTTCCACCTTTGACGGCATCGAGAAGAGGCTCTAATGTTCCGCCGAGGGCTTCGAGAATGCTCTCTGTCGAGAAACCAACGACTGCATCACCCATGGGGAATCCGGTTATCGGCTCGACAATGCCGCGGCGTTTCGGGAAATTGTCGATGGCCATCTGAATAAGCTGTTCGGCCTGTTCTTTCGCATGTTGCGGTTTATACTCGATGCGTTCGTCCACTCCCTCGAAAGCGACAAGGTCGCTCACAGGCATTAGTTTGAATTTGTATTTATCGGCATAAATCGGGTCGATGGGCATCGAACAGTTCATGTCCGCGACGAACAAATCGACACAACCGCTTGCCAGAATGGCCTCCTGCATAATCCAGTTGCCGGTGTAGCCGTAGAAAACGTCGTCCATCTCCCAGCGCTGAATCATCTCCTGGCCGGTTTCTATGTTGGCGATAACTCGCAAACCTTTCGCGCCGGCCTCTTTGGCGAGATTCTGCCATTTCGGCTTACGCGCCTCTTCGACAATCGCGAATCCGAGGAAAGGCTCGTGGCCGTTGGGCAGGATGTTGATGTAATCGGGGTCGAGGACGCCTAAATCTGTGCGCATCTCGTGGGGACGGGGTATTCCGAAAAGGATATCCTGGCAGAATTCGTTCACGATTTGGCTCTGGTATGCCATTGCGATACCGAGGCGCATAGCTTTCAAGGCGAGGCTGACGTAGTAGCCATCGACATTTGTGAGGCAGGAACTGGTCGAGAACATGATCTCGCCATGAATTCCGCCGGGGAAGATTCCCAATTCGCGCCAGAGCTTTTTCCGTTCGGGCGGGGCGAGTTTTTCCACGATGTCGCTCTCGCTCTGATGCGACTTCGCGAATTCTGTTTCGGCGTAGTCGCAGAGGCGGATAGCTACTTCTTCGGGACTTCCCTTCGAATCGAGCCCCAGCCTTTCTGCGAAACTGCGAAGCTTTTCGACCTCGACGATTTTGTATGGAGTTTCGCCTTTGGCGGTGGCGCGGAGAGTCTTTATCGTCTGGTCGGTGTGGTATTGGTAGGTCGATGACCCCATGACATTGCGAAGAAGCATCATCCGCATCGCCATGCCGTCGGCGGTGATTCCGCAGACGCCGCGCTTGTCCTTTTCAGCGTCGGCTCGGCAGGGGCCGTTGGAACACAGGTCGCAACGAACACCCGCCATGCAGAATGGACATCGCTTGTCCGGGTCGCCGAATCCCTGAGCCTCGTAACGGTCCCAGATGTTGGTCATGCCGTCGGCTTTGATTCTTTCGTAAGCCTTGATTACGCTATCGTGATATGAAATTCTTTCCTTTTCCATTTCGCTCCCTTGTGATGTTAGTTTAGATTTCTTTTCGAGATGATGTCGCCGCGAATGCCTATAATGACTTCCTTTGCGGGGATTTCGATTCCGGAGTTCGAAATTGCCGTTCTGGCAATCTGAGTCATTCCGCCGCAACATGGGACTTCCATTCGCACGACGGTTAGGCTTTTTGGCTTTGCGACTTTTATCATCTCGGTTATTTTGTCGATATAATATTTCGCGTCGTCCAGTTTCGGACATCCGATGAGCACCGGGCCGGTTTCGAGGAACCTGCGGTGGAAGTCGGCATAAGCGAAGGGGACGCAGTCCGCCGCGAGGACGATATCCGCTCCGCTAAGCCACGGCGCATGAGGAGGCACGAGATGAATCTGCACCGGCCAGTTGCGAAGCCGCGAGTTTATAGCCTCCGGCTCGTAAGAATCTTCAGCACAGCATGACTGCGGCGCTCCCCTTTGAAGATCCATGAGATTCGAGCCGGGGCATCCGCATGGCAGGGGTTCATCGGTTTTATGGCTCTTTGCACGCTCCTGCACGGCTTCCTCGTCGTATGCCTCCGCTTCGCGCTCGATTATCGTAATCGCGCCCTGAGGACACTCGCCGATACAGTCGCCGAGGCCGTCGCAGTAAATATCGCTGACCAGCTTCGCCTTGCCGTTCACCATCTGAATTGCGCCTTCATGGCAGGCTTCCGCGCATATTCCGCAACCGTCGCAAAGCTCTTCGTTAATTTCGATTATTTTGCGTTTCATAACAATAACCTCTTAGAGCATCTGAGTTTTCTCGGTGGGACGCGGAGCCTTTATCACGAGGAATCGCAGAGTCGATTCCCCGTTGTTGAGGACCTGATGGGGAATTTTCGCGGGGCTATCGACGAAGGTGTCTTTGCCCACGACTATTTCCTCGTCGCCGATTAGCACGGTCGCTTCGCCCTCGAGAATGTAAAAAATCGCGTCCACTGGGGTGATATGCTTGCGCAAAGCCTTTCCGGGCGCGATTTTGATATGGCTCATCTGAACATGCTCGTTGTTCTGAAGGGCGCGGACTTCGGCGTCGTGAGGGGTTTCCTTGATGGGGGCGTCTTTGGGGGTGATTGTTCTAATCATTGCTATCCTTCGTATTGCGTTTAAGAAAATCTCCGAGAGTTGTTGTTCTGAAATATTCCTTTATTCGTGTGAACAACTCGTCGCGGATGTCCAAGAAAATACAGTCTTCTCTTCTGCAGTAATGTCTTCCGAGAAAACAGTTGCTGTTGCTTACCGGCCCTTCGATAGCCTGAAAAATGTCGAGGTATCTTATTTCGTCAGGTGGTTTTGCGAGTTTGACCCCGCCTTTGGGGCCACTCATGGATTCGACAAGCCCCGCCTGAGACAATCTTCCGATTACTTTCGCGAGATGATGTTTCGACCCGCCGATTTCCTTTGCGATTTCTTCCGTTGACATAAAGGATTCCTGGTTTTCACCGAGAAGAACCATGGCGTGCATGCCCAGCGAAGCGGCTTCCGAAAAGGCTATGATGTTTTTCATATTGTGGAACTTCCTTTTGATTGTGAGTTTCAAGTATTAAAATACAGAGATACCACGAATAAGTCAAGGGGTATTTTGCTTTTTTTCTCGCCAGGACAAGAAAATTGCCTTCGATGGACGTTGTTTCGTGATTTTAGGGCGGAAATTTGTGATGTGAATGGGCGGCTGGTCGATGTCATTGCGAGGCCGGAGGCCGCGGCAATCTTCGCGAATCAAGGAAATTGCTTCGTCCCTAAAGGCCTTAACGGCAGGCAAAGCCCTTCTCGCGATGACGACATATGCAAGTGCGTCTGGCGTCCCGCACCATCTCTGCCCTCCGGAGTATATCTTGTTCGGGCGGGGAGCGGCGATGAATCGACATCGAAAAGAATCGTGTATCTAAAGTAGCCCAGATTACCCTGTCATAGAGAGGCACGAAACAATCCTAAAAAAATCGAGCATCTTCATCGACACACAGCAAGACGCCGTGTCTAAAAAAACAATTTCGCGCTGACCGTCGGTTGAAGCGGACGGGAGAGATTGCCACGCCCTATCGGGCTCGCAATGACCGGGAAGGCGGGAAAGATTGCTTCGGGCTGTGGCCCTCGCAATGACTGGGGAGTCGAAGAGATTACTACGCGCTCAGGCGAATCCGCCGGAAATTGCGAAAAGCACCGCGATCAGGACGACGATATAAATCAGGTAGGTCTGGCCGTTGCCCGTGTAGATTTTGCTAAGTTCCACCGCTCCCCAATTTACACCCGACGCAATATTGCTCCAGAGCCTCTCTACATAGGGAGTTTGAATAATCTTAGATATCTTGCCCGTCTCGGAAAGGGCATCCGAGACTTCATCTCTGGAAATTTCAAGAATACGGTCGAGGCGCTTCGACCATCCCGGTTTTTTGACGGTTACAATGATATATAACAAAGGAAGGCTCCCGAGGAGGGGCGACAAACAAAGTGCCAGAGCTAATTTCGAGCCGTAGAATAGACTCGGAACATCAAATGGAGCCGCAGAGTGAATTTGCGGAAAGTGAACAGGCACGGAATACATCAGCTCGGAGATAATGGGCCGATGGAAAATCGGCAGGGCGATTATCGCAATTGCTAAGGCTATCTGCGGAATAATCTGTTGGGACGATGCTGGCAGACGAGGTTTGCTCTCGGGGGAGGTGAAAATATTCCGAGCGTATCTATATGCGAAAACTACGGCGCAAATAGTCGATATAAAAACCATGGCCGAATGAACAAACCATCCCTTTTGAATCAGAGCTTCATACAAGAAAAGATTACCGACGTAACCAGCAAACGGCGGGACTCCTGCGAGGGCGAGAAGGGCTATACCAACTGCGATTTTACCGTAAACTCCCGTTCTGACATCATCGTCTTGTTTGTCATCCCCTGTCGCGAGGAATAGGATAGCGATTATCAGCAGATGCCCTATCGAAAGATACATCGCGGAAATCCATCCAGACTGATTCATCGCGGAAATTCCGAGGATAATATTCCCAACAAGACCCAAACTCAAATATCCCAATCCGTGCCTAAGTTCCTTTTGAAAAACCGCCGATAACGACGCGAAAAGGGCGGTAAGAGCGCCCAACAAGCCCATAACATAATATCCTCCGCCGTCGAAAAGGCTTCTGCCGGCAATCAGGGCGAAGAGCATTATCCCGAAAACAGAGCCTTTCGTGGCTACACCGGCATACATCGCAGAAAACTCCCTCGATGATTTGGAAAATACATTCCGGAACCAGACGTGAAATCCCCCGGCGCCAAGACACACCAGAAATCCGGCGAAGATCAAGTATAAAGCTGTTTTCAGGTGACTTGCGCCGTAGTGTAAGTTCGCTATGGGTTCGTAAGGATGCCCTCGTGCGGCCATGGCGAGACCGATGGATAGAATCAGAAAGCCGATGAACTGGGCGACGGCGAACTTGAAAGCCCCGCTCTTAGATGATTTATCCATCGAAAGCAAAACATAAGAGGAGGTGATTATCGTTATCCAAAGGAAGAGAAATTCCACAAGTGTTCCGGCGATTAATAGAAGGGGCAAAGTGGCCAAAAGCACAGCCCATAGGGCGTAAAAGCCGGGCGAAGGATTTTCGCGCCCCATGATTGTGAACGAAGCAAGAAACCCTCCAGCTAAAAAAATCGCTCCGAAAACTTGTGTAAATCCGTGCAGTTGAGGCCAGACATATATTCCGGCGGCTATTAGGGTGAATAGAACGAGGTAAGACCTTAACCTGGCGGACAAATCCCGAAGAACGAATATAAGTCCTCCGGCAATGAGGGGGTAGAATATGAACTCCGAAACCCAGTTCTGATTGAAAGGAATGAACATTCCTCCGGCCACCAGAACCCCGAGAAAGAGCCAGATTGGCACGATACGCGGCGCCATCGGCCAGGAAGAGACCTCCTCTGTTTTTGTGGTTTTTATATTTTCGAGCCATCGGAGAAGATAAACAGCCTCGAACAAGGTTCCAGCGAGGATAAGGAAAATCCATGGGAAAAAGCCCTCGGAAGCGAACCGGGTGAGAAGATACCATCTATCCCAGAAGCCCGGAAAAGGCGGCAGGCCGATGAGGGCGAAGAAGAAGGCGGCTATCATAAACTTGAAAATCGGCTTTATCTCCACCTTACGGAAATCTTCTATTTTGCGAATTCCTATTGCTCCCATAAGCCAGAAAAGCCCGCCTTTGGCAAAGAGATGGGCGGCGAAAAGACCTCCCACAATATAAAAGAACATCGGGCCACGTTCGCCCATGTATTGCATTGCGGCCATGGCGCCGTAAACAAGGCCGATATGGGCCGCAGATGAGTATCCGAGAAGACGTCGAGCGTCGGTTTGCCGTAGTCCGAGGAAATTCGAGACGGCAAAAGATATCATTCCCAGGACGATAATCGCCAGCAGGTGGCCTTGGTCGGCCATGGGCAGAATCTTGTTGAGGGCGAAGAGCATTCCGGCGGGGATTCCTATGGCGATAACCGCCGAAATTCCGGCATCGGCGCTTTCATAAACATCCAGGCCCCAACCGTTCGCGGGAAAGGGTTTCAGCTCGATGAGAATAGCCGAGAGAACAAGAAAAACGGCCACGGAGCTGGATGTGAAGAAGCCCGTGCCGCCGGTTTCCACTATTTGGTCGATGGAGAGAGTGCCGTAAATTCGATAGAGATATATCGTGCCAATCAAATACAGGGAGCTGGAAAGTCCTCCCGCAAACATGTATTTAAGCCCGGCGGAGAGGGAGAGGGTATTTCTTTTAAGAGCTATAAGGGCATAGGACGAAATCAGTGTTATCTCCATGAACACGAATAGGTTGAAGACGTCCCGAGTCATCACCATACCGTTTATACCCAATACAAAGGCGAGATAACCGGCCATCAGCCGAGACGAATGAACTCGAAGCTCTTTAAGGAGAAATATCGCGCCCAGCAAAGTCCCGAAGTTAACAAAAGACAGAGTCCAGGCTTCCATGTAGGACATCCGCAGGTGAATGGAGAAAGGCGGCTCGAAACCCGCGGTATTGATAGTTATCGCCGAACCACCGGACGTAAGCCAAAAGACCCACAATATCGAAATTGCAGAAATGGCCGAGAGGGCGGCGTAGAAGAGAGCAATTGCGGTCTTGCGTCCAAACCTGTCGATCAGCGGGAGGATAAAAGCCGCTCCGAGGGCAGTGATAATTATGTAGAGCGGGTTTAACATTTCAAATCTTCGTAATCATCGATGGAGAGGGATTTCCGTTTTCTGTGGAGCATAACGGCATATGCGAGCATCAGGGATGTAACCGCAAGGCCAATAACTATAGCTGTCAGCACCAGCGCCGAGGGGATAGGATCGACCACCATCTGAACAGCTTCCCTGCGGATATGGTGTTTGTCGAGGATGGGCGCGGTATTGCCTTCGATGTAGCCGATTGCCACCATTATCAGATGAACGCCGGTGTCCATTATCGAAAAACCTATTATCATCTTGATAAGATTCTTCCGGGTGAGAACCGCGAAAAGCCCGCAGAAGAAAAGAACAAAGCCTATGATAATGGCTACTGTCAAGATTCTCCTCCGAGGCTGTCGAGGATAGCAGATAATTCCGCGCCGACTTTTAGCCCGATAAGGCTATATATTATCGGGATAGTCCCCGCGCTGAAAAGCATTCCGGTTTTTCCCAAAGGCAGAAGCCTGCTGTCAAGGAAACCCGCCGAGAGCACCATTCCAAGAAAACCCATGAGAACATACACGAAACCGGGGATGGTTTCCAACGTCCGCATTATGTCATGATTCACCTCGAAAAGACTGTTGGACAGGAAAAGCAGAAGTATTGACGACGCCAGAATCACGCCCCCCTGAAAACCGCCCCCCGGCGAGAGATGGCCATGGGTGAAAACATAAATGCTAAAGATAACTATTATAGGCAAAAGGAATCTTCCCGAAACGTGGAGAATCTCCGACTGTTCCCGCTTGCGGGGTTTCCAGCCTCTGCTGTTCTTTTTCCGAAGGACGAAACCGATGCCGGTGGTGGCTATGAAGAGCACCGCCACCTCGCCGATGGTGTCGAGGCCCCTGTATGTTACAAGCACTGCGGTTACGACGTTTTGCGCGCCAAGTTCCTTCACTGCCATATCGACGTATTTATTTGCGGCAATTCCCAGCTCGTCAAGAGGGCTGATGTCGGTGATTAGGGGCAGAATAATCAGCGCGAGAAGGCCTAAGGCTATAACCGCGGCGAGTCTTTTAACCATCGTTGTCCTCCTCGACGCCTATTCGTTTGAGAGCCAGAAGGAAGATAACCGTCGTTAGACCGGAACCGATAGCCGCCTCCGCCATCGCGACATCGGGGGCGGAAAGGATTAGATATATCACGCTTGCGAAAAGCCCGATTATTCCCGAAGCTATCACCGCGACCACGAGGTTCCTCGAATACACCGCAACTCCGGCCGAAACGAGCATGGCTAAACCGAGGGAAATTATCATCACCAGGATCATGAGCAATCCTTCCCGATGTCGGCTTCCTCGTCGGTAAGTGAGTCGTGGCAGGTAGCATCTGCGAGGGGAACGCCTATGTAATGAGCCGCTCTGGCCAGCGAGTGGAAAGAAATCGGATCTGTGAAGACGATGAACAAAATCAGAAGTATCGCCTTGCCGATAAACTCCGGTTCGGATATTCCAACTCCCATGATGAACAGGAAACTCCCCAGTGAAGTGCATTTGCTTCCGCTCTGCATGCGATTATATAGATCCGGCATGCGGATAATCCCCAATGCCGCTACGAAGAAAAGGAGCGAGCCGAGAAGGCATAAAACAGCGCCTAAAATCTCCACGACCGCCATCATACTCCCTTCTCCAGATAACGCGCAAGGGCGAGGACGCTCAGAAAACTGATGAGGGCATAAACCAGCGCGACATCGAGGTAGATCATGCGTTCGGCGAGACGGGCGATGTAAACAATTATCGAAATTGTGATGATGGTCATGGCGTCCAGAGCCACCGCGCGGTCGGCGGATGTTGGGCCGATAACAGTGCGTATCATCAGAAGACCGATGGAAATAAGGGCTATAACCGCCGAGATATGAAAAATCGTATCAGCCAAAAATGACCCCCAGATATTTCTCGAACCTCTCGACAATCATCTCCGTCGATTCCTCGATATTCTTCGCGGAAACATCTATCCAATGAACGTAGAAGTATTCCCCTTTCGTTTCGACCGTAAGGGTTCCCGGAGTCAGGGTGATGGAATTCGCAAGGGCAAGACGTCCCATCTCGGTTTTCAAATTAGTTTTTACCTTCACGATTCCCGGTTTGATTGGAAGTTTCGGATGAATGATGATCCATGCTACATCGATGTTGGATTTGACGAGTTCCCACATGAAAACGAAGAGATAGGCTATGGAATATACAAAGGCTTTTGGCGTGAACCGAAAATCCCCGAAGGGACGGGCATATTCCCCGAAAATGAACCCCGCGGCCAATGCCGTCGCGCCCCCGAAAAGAAGTTTGTGCCATTCGAGGGGATAGCTCAGCAGAAGCCATATGCCCAATAGAAAGAGAGAAAGGGATAATCTGTTTTTCAGTAATCTCATACGCAATATTTGTTTCGGCTCGGTTTTGTCTGATATGCCATCGTTGCGCTTTTAACTTTCTTTGGTCGGGAACCCTTATTTTAAAGCTATTTAAGCCCTTCGATAATCTCCCGGGTTTTGACAATATTCGCAAAACCGTAAGCCAGATTCAGCAGGCTCGCGACGTGCATCTTCTCGCAAACCGCCGCAGTGGCATCCGCGGGGAAAAAGACGCGGTAATCGCGATAATAAGCGTCCCGCGCCGTCGATTCGCAACACATGTTTGTCATAATTCCGCAGATGGCCAAATCCTCGATACCCCCGCAACGGAGTATTGTCTCCAGGTCCGTGTTGTAAAAAGCACTGTAGCGATGTTTGAGGATGATTTTCTCGCCTTCCTCCGGTAGAATATCGGCGTGGATTTCGCTCTCGGGAGTGCCCTCGATACAGGCGCCATCCCACCACCATCCCATGATGCCGATGTCCATCATGTTAGGATGATGGACATGTTTGGTGAAAATCACGGGCCTTCCGGCCTCTCTGAACGCTTTTATCAGACGCTTGGTGTTTGGTAGAACCGCCGGGCCGCCGTCGGTGAAAGTGGGAGATTTCGGGTCGAGGAAGAAGTTCTGCATATCCACCACCAGCAGAGCGGATTTCTCGGCTCGAAGTCGAATTGGATGCCGGTTAAAAGGCGCGATTTCTTTTAGCCAGCCGTCGCTTTTTTCGTCGATTGTGTCTGCGGTAACGTAGGGGCGCATATCTGACTCCGATTTATGATTAAGTCATTTTCAAAATACACAATAATCGATTTTTGAGGATTGCGCAAGGGATTAGATTTCTTCCGTGTATATCCGTCAGGCTGGGCTGGATTGGGGATGGAAATTATTTGAGATATACCGCTCTGGCAGAAATAGTTTCATCTCGCGCCGAAATCCTTAGCAAATATAGCCCCGAGGGGATTTCCGAACTTGGGCTCCATAGATATTCCACTCCGGAAGCCGAATCTACTTTCCTGCCGGTCAGGTCGAAGATTTCTATATTCGAGTTTTCACTGCAACGAATTCGAACAGCCGAATTGAAAGGATTAGGGCCGATGGTTACACGAAGAGAATCCGGTTTGAAGGGGATTTCCACCACGCCAATGGGAATTGGCAAAACCGCCACGGGATAATTGCGCTGAAATGTCGTGCCGTCGCCTAACTGGCCATAATCGTTCCTGCCCCATGCGCAGAGGTTGCCGTCGATGTCCAGAGCAAGATTATGGCTGTTGGATGTCGCGATGTAAACGATATCCGTCAGCCAGCCGATGTTGTCGATACCGTGAACACGAACCGGCAGATGTTTGTCCGCCGTCGTATTATCTCCGATAACGCCGTAGTAGTTATTCCCCCAACCATACACACTTCCGTCTTCGAGAAGGACAAGGCTGTGTTCGGACCCCGCGGACATCTGAGCAATGTCAATCAGAAACCCTGTGCCTACGGAATTTAGAACCCTCACTGGCAGGTTTCTGCTCGATATCGTGCCGTCGCCGAGCTGGCCGTTGTAATTTCTGCCCCAACTCCATGCCTTTCCGTCGGCGTCTGTAGCGAGGGCGTGGCCGAAAATTCCGAACACTCCCGTTCCAGTGGCGGCTATTTCGACAATCGAACCGAGGGTATCTATGCCGGCGGAGTCGAGAACCGGTCGTGGAAAATAACTGCTGAGGGTCGTGTCGTTGCCCAGTTGGCCGTCGGCGTTAGAGCCCCATGCCCAGAGTGTAGAATCCTCCCTGAGGGCGAAACTGAACATCGAACCGCATGCGATGTCAGCAACTTCCTGAAGAGGAGCGCCGGCAGAGAACAACACCCGACCGGGAATCGGATGGGGGTCTAAATCGCTGTCTCCGCGTCCCAAAGCCCCCTCGCGGTTGCTTCCCCAGCTCCAGATTCCCCCGGAAACATCGAGGGCGAGGCATCCAAATGACCCGGCCGAAATGGCGACGATTCTACTCAAACTCGAAGTCCCGCTCGAATCTACAACCCGCACAGGCAGGCTGGAAGGAAGTATCGTGCCGTCGCCGAGCTGGCCGAAGTCGTTTGTGCCCCATGCATATACGGTGCTGTCCTCGGCGAGGGCGAGGCTGAAACCGTTTCCCGCCGCTATGTCCACAATCCCTTCGAGGTAGCCGCTTCCCGTGAGGTCTCGAACCCGCACGGGGACATGGCTTTCCAATGTCCCCCCGGTTCCGAGCTGGCCGTCGGAGTTCGCGCCCCACGAATAGACGCTTCCGTCCTCCATGAGAACAAGGCTATGAGACGCCCCCGCCGAAACTGCCGTTATTTCTCCGATAACAATGCCGGGAAAAACCGCAATACAGGCAATAACTATTATGTTCAAAAATCTTTCCACAAGATTAAATCTAAGGACAAAAAGCAAAGAGCGCAATACTAACCTTCCCATAAAAAAAACCACGGGAAAAACTCCCGTGGTTCGAAAAGTCTTTTTGCTTGTTATTTACCTATATCTGCTTTCGCGCGGTGTAACTTCCAGAGTGGTGATCCCCTCGCGAACAGCATATTTGACAAGGTCCGCCACGCTGAAAAGACCGAGCTTATGCTGAATGTTATGACGATGAGTATCGACCGTTTTAACGCTAACGTCCAGTTTATCCGCGATTTCCTTGGTGCGGAATCCCTCGGAGATGAGTTGCATTATCTCCCGCTCGCGGTCGGTGAGAGCCTCGTATGCCGACTGATTCGGCGAAACGTCGTTGACTACATACTCGTTCACCAGCTTGCTCGCGATGGTCGGGCTGAGATAAACCTCGTCTCTGTAAACGGTATCGAAAGCTTCCTTGATGTCATCGAAGGTGCAGTCTTTGAAAAGATAACCCACCGCTCCGCAACGGAGAAGTTCGGCTACCGATTGGGCATCGGAATACATCGACAGGCCGATTATCTTGATGTTCGGATTCTCTTTGAGAATCTGCCTTGTCGCCTCGATGCCGTTCTTGCCGGGCATCGCGATATCCATGAGAATAGCACTCGGCTTATGCAGTTTTGCCAACTCGATAGCCTGCCAGCCGTCCGAGGCTTCGCCGATTATCTCGATATCATCCATGTCAAGCAACATCTTCTTGAGCGCCTGACGCAGAATCGTATGATCATCAACCAACAAAATTTTTCTTGCCATTTTTCCCTCTCTTTGAAACTTGTTGAAATCGCCTTCAATGGTTCTCGGGAACGTTCCCGCCCTTAGGTCTCATCAATCTTCTGAGTTTTAGAAAGTCTAATTATAACGCAAAATAATAAAAAGTAATCTCAAAAGCAAGAAGTTTGTTTTATTTTCATTAAGAATAATTGAAATTTTTCTCGTTTGAAGCGATGCTATCGAGAAAGAAGAGTTTGCCAGATCAAAGCCAGCCGACAAAAATACTTTTTCGTTGACATTACATTTTTTCTTTTGTTAATTATCAGTATGATGAAAAACGAAAATGAAAGCTTCTTCGCCGATCCGGAGAGAGCCGGTTCCTCATTGCTCAAGTCCGAGATTAAAACGGTGGCGCAAAACGAAGTTCTGGAGGGGATACTTCGGAACACAAGCAGTATGCTCGCAATCCTCAACGAACATCGGCAGATTCTCGCCCTGAATGATACTCTCCTCAAGATGCTGGGCATCGACGACCCCGAAACTGCTCTGGGACTTCGCCCCGGGGAAGCGGTGAAATGTGTCCACGCTCACGACATGCCCGGCGGATGCGGCACCAGCAAATTCTGCGCGTCGTGTGGCGCCGCCATAGCTATCGTGTCCGCTCTCGAAGGGGACAGATCGCAGGAACGCACGTGCGTGGCCGAAATTCGGCGCGACGGCAAAATCGCCGACATCTATCTGCGCGTGAAAGCCACACCGATAACCTTCCAGGGGCACCGCTTCATTCTCCTTTTCCTGCAGGACATCAGCAAAATGCAGAAACGCGCCCTCCTCGAACGCGTCTTTTTCCACGATATAAGCAACATCGCCATGGCGCTGGTGAGCGGCGCGGAGATGCTCAATGTTTACAAACTCGGCGACCCCGCCGAAGAAATTGCCGAAGACGTCCTCGAAGCCGCCCGCGAACTCTCCCGCGAAATCGCCCTGCAACGGCGCCTCCTCAGCGACGAGCCCATCGAAGTCGGAGTGAACATGCAGGAAGTCGCCATCGACGAGCTGACCGACGAAATCGCGCGCATCTTCCGCAACCACCCCTCAGCGGAAGGCAAAAAACTCGAAATCGAAAAACCGGACGAGTGCCCCCTCATATACAGCGACAAAGCCCTATGTCTCCGCGTTCTCAACAACATGGTTCTGAACGCCCTCGAAGCCTGTTCTCGCGAGGAAAAGGTGCGAGTTGTCGTGGAAGTAGCCGGCAAAGACATGTTCTTCAAGGTTTGGAACCCGACTTCGATTCCCGCCGAAATCATCCCGCGAGTTTTCCAGCGCGGGTTCAGCACAAAAGCGGACGAGGGACGCGGCCTCGGAACATACAGCATGAAACTCTTCGCCGAACATTACCTCGACGGCGAAATCAGTTTCACCACATCCTCCGAAAGCGGCACCACCTTCACCCTGAAACTGCCCTGCTAATATAATCCAAGGAATAATCCGCGCGCAATTCCGTAGGGACAGGTCTCAGACCTGTCCGCGCGTTTCTGCATCGATGCCGTGTGTCAAAAGTGACGGCAACCCCGCAAACACCCCCCTTTATAAGGGGGGCAGGGGGGATTCTTCTCTCATCACCTAACTTAATAAAGGAAGCAGGGGGGATTCTTCTCTCGCCCCCTTATCAAAACTCAAATCTCCACTCCCAAAGCCCCGCTCCAATGGCTCTCCTTGCCCTCCGCAATCGCGCGGACGCGAAACTCCACATCGCCGGCAAACCCCTCCGCGAGGGCAAATCGAGTCTCCGCGCCCTCATAGATCACTGTCCAATGACCGCCCTTGCCCGACTCGCGATAGTTCAGCTCGTAGCTGTCCGCGCCGTCGATGCGGTCCCAGCGAAGCTCCCGCGAAGTGCTGTTGTAGCGAAGATTACTCGGCGAGGGAGGTCGCTTCTTCGTCCAGATCATCGATTTGGGCAACATTCCGAGCACAATAAACTCGGTGCCATCCACTCCCCAAGCGAGAACGCCCAATTCATAAACGAGCTTAAGCTTATGGGTATCCTCGCGGAACCGTTTATGGTATGCCTCGCGGGCGATTTTTGCCTTTTCGCGCTTGGTGCGGGCAATGGTGTGAAGCTCGCGCATCTCGGCTCTAAGTGTCCTCAGCGAATCTACGACATGATCCGGCAAAACCCACTCCGCGCCCTCGGATTTGTAAATTTCATGCTGGGCGGCGAGGTCATCAACCGCGGTCTCGATTCCCTCGCGGGTGATAGGCGTCTTGCCGTCGATGGAATAGGCGCGGATAATCTCGTCGGCGTTGTCCTGCGGAGCGATCATCGCGCGAAGGATGTCCTTCGCCCTCTGGTAAAGCGCCTTCGTCTCGTTCTGCTTCCTTCGAAAGTCGGAGAAGGCACTCTTGGAATCGTTTCTTTTATTCCATGCTTCGGACTCAAAGCCCTTAAATTCGGCCTCGGCGTTCTGCGCCCAGTGAAGTAGGTGAGCTGATAGACCAAGTTCGGCGGCAAATTCATCGATATTAGAATGAATGCTCGCAAGCCTACGGACTCTCTGGGAGTAATCATCCTGCGAGAAGTTATTGTTTCGAATAGCCATGCCGTTCCTCCTGAAAATGTTGCTATAATGATTATCAACTCAATGATAATATTTTCATACCTAAGAATTATAAAGCATAATCTAACATTAAGCAAGGAAAATCTAATTAAATAGAAAAATACTTTTACAATAATAATCTTGGATCGATAAATTCTGAAAATTATCAAACTTGTATAGTCTATTATTATCAAGTAATTAAAACTGATTATTCAATAATATATTCACATTCAATGATAATGATATTTAAGAATCACAAAAACTATTATATAGTAATTATATTCCTATATAGCAAAATATAAACATTAGACAAAAAGATATTGATCAGATATGAAGTAATAATATATTAAAATGAATAAATAGCAATCTTTAAACTATAAATGATACAATGAAATAGAGTAATCGAAATTATAAAAGAATAAATGTTAAATGATTATAGATAAATGAAAAATAAATATTATCAAATAGAAAGGCATGATAGATAAAATGGTCGGGGGAAAGGGCACAACCTGCAAGGCATAGCAGGCGTTATGTTAAAAAAGGCGGGCTTCCCCTCGGAACCCGCCTTAAGTTGTGGTATGAAAGCTCAGCTCTACAGGTTGCCGACCTTCTGCATATTGAAGTTCACCGTGAAGAAACGAACTCCGGTATCGTTATTCAAATTCTTGAACCGGAAATCTAACTCATCGTCCTCTACCAGATTCAAGAACCCGGAGACGGTGGCGCCATAGAAGCCGTTGGCATTGGTTGTATACATTCTGAAGTTCAAGTTTTGCTGAAGGGTTCCATTCTTGAAAACTGCGAATTGATATTGTTGGTTGGCGCCCTGAGCTTTTACCGATGTCGCGAACATTACGAAATATCTTCCTCCGCCGTTAGCGCCGATAGTAAATGTCCCAAGTGAATCTGCAACGACTATATACTCAGTGCCTGCAGAAAGACCTTCAGTGCCGCTATTCCATACTATAAAGCTGTCCGCTTCGTCCAATGGGTCGTAGAGAGTGCTATCGGTTTCATACATCTCGGCGTAGGAGAAGATCGTGGCTTCGATAACCGATTCGGCGAAGGTTTGAGTGCGAAGCTGACCGTTTGAAGTATCAACGACGACAACATGGCGGACTTTGGAGGTGTCCGGCATATCGAGGACGTGCATTTTCTGAGATGCTATGACGTCGCCGTTGGTTTCTACTATCAGGGAGGCGTCGCCGATTTTGATTGGATTGTCGGCGTCGAAAAAGGTGGTGTCGCCGTCGTCGTAGATGTAGAAGCTGTCAGCTCCGGAGGCGTCGATGCCTCGGTAACTATCGCCGCGCATGGTGATTCCGCCGTCCACATCGAGTTTCGCGGTCGCCGATGTCAGGCCTACCGCGACGCTGTCGGTAGTATTATAGGTATAGAGCATATTTCCAGTCCATGCGGCGTTGCGAAGCCAGTCGGTATCGGAACCCCCGGCGGTTGCGATAGTTATCGAATCGCCGGTTTGGGTCAGGTTGATTCCGGAGCCGGAGATGAGGGTCACGCTGTCGGGGAGCCATGGATTGCCGTCCGCACGGAGCTGGGTGAAGAAATTGTTTGTAGTATCGAGATAGGCGCTGAGGGTATCCCACACAACGGAGGTGTCGGCGTATGCGCTGAGGGAATCAAGGATAGAGTTAACAAATACCGTATCCGCGTAGGCGACGAGAGTGTCGTATTCAACATAAATGACGAGCGTATCCCAATCTACGTCGAAGGTAATGCTGTCGCCGGTTTGAGTGAGGGTGATATTATCGCCGGAGACGAAGGTCGTGCTGTCGGTAAGCCATGGGTTGCCGTCTGCGCGGAGCTGTTGGAAGAAGCTATTCGTCGTGTCGAGATATGCCGTGAGGGTATCGAGGGGGGCATATGTGCTGAGGGTTTCGACTCGTGCGTAATTCGCGAGGGTGTCGAAATCCGTTCGGTAATCGGGAGCGAGCATAATTCTTCGAAGTTCGGTGGCGTGGCCGGCTTCCATGGCGAACCCCACTCGGACTTCGCCGTGCTCGGCTTTGCGAAGTTCGCCTCCTGCGGCAGTGGTGAGCTGGTCTCCAGCTACCACGTCGGCACGCATATCCGCGAGGGCCATACCGAAGTTGGAAACGTCGTAATAGTAAGTTCCAGCTACTTGTATTCGATTGGTTATGACCCCCATAACTTCGAAATCGTTGTCGGTGCAGGTGTCTATAATACCGCTACCTACTACTCTAACTGCTTTGCCGAACTCGATGTCGGTTCCATTATCGCGGGTATAATCTATTTCCACTTTTTGTGCGAAGGCGAAAGATGCAATAATGCATATCGTCGTCAGGATTATGAATCCTCTCATATTAACCGCCTCTTAAATCTCATATTGTTTAAAGCCATGGTTATCTTAACTTCGTAAGCCAGAGGGTTGCCGATACGACTTCGTCGAACTCGTTATCGTTTATGAAGATAATCTGGCTTGTGTTTGTCCAATATTGGAGTTGAATCAGGTCGTCTTCTTCGAGGTATGCTGTGCCGCTGTATGATAGATGCCGGACATGGCCTCCGGGAAGGTTGCCCATCCAGTCGCGCTGGGAGCATCTGGCTTCGAGGGTATCGGCTTCGCTGTTTGTTATCTGCACCATTCTCGACAAGATTTTGAGGTTCGAGAAGGTCGATACACCGATGTTTTTAAAATGAATACATCCTCCGAATTGATACAGCCCGGTGGAATTAACCTGAATCGTTGTGGAATCACCCGAGTATGGCCAGGAGAAATCGGTTCCGAAGGTTTCTTCTGCTACTTCGTCGGTCATCGAGAATGCAGTCCATGTGTTTGTGGTGGGGTTCTTAAGGCTGTCCGTCCGATGGATTTTGTAAGATGAGAACCCGGAGGTATCGACGTACGCACCCAAAGAATCGAGGATAGCATTGGCAACTGTAGAATCCGAATAAGCGCCCAGAGAGTCGAGGATAGCATTGGTAACTGTAGTGTCGGCGTATGCACCGAGGGTGTCCCAATCTACGTTGAATGCTATGCTGTCGCCGGTTTGAGTGAGCTCGACATCGCCGTCCACGAGAGTCACGCTGTCGGTAAGCCATGCGGAACCATTGGCGCGAAGTTGCTCGAAACCGACGCCGTCGCCAAGGTCGGCAGGGAGAGCTTTCATTACCTGATTGCCGCTTAATGTAAGGATAGTATCGGGCGCGGCGTCGTCGGGGACATTATCTATGAAAAGCTCGTCCTCGATATGGACATCCCCGCCCACGATAAGCGAGCCCGGATATGCGCTCGAGAAGAACTGCGCGGTGTAGTCGGAACTAACGTTTACATTCCGTCCGAAGGCGAAGGAGTAGTCACCGGAGACGGTGTCTGCATAGCCGCCGGGGATAGCGGAATAATTCCCGCTCGCGATGTTCTGATATCCGCCGCTGACTGTGGCGCGAGAGCCGCTCGCGGTGTTCTGCCATCCACCGCTGACTGTGGCGTAGTCGTTGCTTGCAATGTTATTATGACCGCCGCCGACCGTGGTGAAATTGTTACCTGCTGTGTTAAATGCTCCCCCGCCTACTGTGGAGACATGGCCGCTTGCGGTATTCTGCCATCCCCCGCCAACAAAGGCGTAACTATCGCTTGCGATGTTAATGTATCCGCCGCCAACAAAGGCGTAATTATCGCTTGCGTGGTTAGAGGATCCGCCGCCGACTGTAGCGAATAGGAGGCTTGCGGTATTATCCCATCCGCCGCCGACTGTTGCGTAGCTGTTGCTAGCTACGTTGTCATACCCTCCGCCAATGGTGGAGTATGCGCCGCTGGCGATGTTTCTCAATCCGCCACTTATTGTGGCATATTTATTATTCGAACCACTGGTTCCCGTTGTTCCGGCCACACCGAGGTTGACATGGGTTGAATCGTGGTCGCCATAGCCGACATTGCCATAACCGAAAACACCTTTCTGGCCGTTTACCATAAGGAAGGTTGTGCTGTCCGCCCAGTCGCCGTCATCGGCAAGGGTGTCGGCGTAAGCTCCAAGGGTATCCCAATCGATACATA
>NPID01000619.1_pt1 | contig 25233 bp, 23 predicted proteins | sample 8637491 | NCBI WGS metagenome assembly NPID01 (sample SAMN07420843, study PRJNA396082) | bioreactor metagenome | isolation source: sample BA6 brine-fed electro-methanogenic bioreactor BA | place: Japan: Kochi | collected 2016-06-14 | reverse complement strand
AGCGCCGATGATACTGCATGGGTAACTATGTGGGAAAGTAGGTCGCCGCCGGAATATTTTCAGAGCCCATCTCCTTGCGAGGTGGGCTTTTTTTCGTTAGGGCTCTTAAGAAACCGCAATATCCACGGACACAAGCCGACCCCGCTGCCCCGCTTCTGAAAGTGAGCGCGTGATCGACTTGTGCCCGGAAGATTTTTTACTTCTTCAACTCAATTCCGTGAGCCTTTATCTTGCGATGGAGATTTGAGCGCTCCAGGTCGATCTCTTCCGCAGTGCGTGAAATGTTCCATTCATTTTCCTGCAGCTTTCTCAGGATATACTCCCGCTCAAATTCTTCTTTTGCCTCTCTGAAATTGCCCGCATCCAGCGGGCTGCCGGTCAGGCCGGACGAAAACGACGAATTCTGCTTGCTGGTTAGATTGGCGGGTAGGTCCTTGAGCCTTATTTCGTTGCCGGGTGTCATGATGACCAGTCGCTCTATAAGGTTTTTCAACTCGCGTACATTCCCGGGCCAGGAATAATTCTGCAGCACCTTCATGGCGTCCGGGGCCATGTTTTTTTCCTCACGGCTTTCCTGGCGGGAGAAATGAGCCAGAAAATGCCTGACGAGTGATGCGATGTCCTCTCTGCGCTCGCGCAACGGCGGAACATGGAAGGGAAGGACATTGAGGCGATAAAAAAGGTCTTCGCGGAAATGGCCTTTCTGTATCTCTTCTTCAAGATTTTTGTTTGTTGCCGCAATAACGCGAACGTCAACTTCGATGGTACGGGTCCCCCCGACACGCTCGAATTTTCTCTCCTGGAGAATCCTCAATACCTTGGCCTGGGTCTTCAGGCTCATATCTCCAATTTCGTCAAGGAATAGTGTCCCTTCGTTCGCCAGGTCGAATTTACCTTTTCGCTGGGTCGTAGCGCCGGTAAATGAACCTTTTTCATGACCGAACAGTTCAGATTCGATCAGATCCTCGGGAATTGCAGCGCAGTTCACTTCGACAAACGGCTTGTCACGCCGGTTGGACAAATTGTGGATGGCGCGGGCCACCAGTTCTTTACCCGTCCCATTCTCCCCGGTAATCAGCACCCAGCCATTGGTAGGAGCGGCAATGGAGATTTGCTGTTTGAGGTCGGCAATGGGCGCACTCTCTCCAATCATTTCGTAATCTTTGGCAATCCTGGCCTTCAGGGTGCGGTTTTCCTCAAGGAGTTGTCCCATCTTCAGGGCGTTCTGCACGCAGAGCAGTACTTTTTCCAACGCCAGCGGTTTTTCGATAAAATCATAGGCTCCCATTTTAAGGGCTTTGACCGCGGTTTCAATCGTTCCGTGGCCGCTCATCATAACCACCAGCAGATCAGGCCATTGCTCCTTGGCGCGCCGCAGAGTTTCAAGGCCGTCTATGCCAGGCATCCAGATGTCGAGTAGAACCAGGTCCGGATTTTCTTCTCGTATTTTTTCAAGTCCTTCTTCGCCGTTGGAGGCGAACACAGGGCGAAAACCTTCGTCCTTCAGGATGCCGTCAAGGCTTAAGCGGATGCTGTCTTCGTCGTCAATAATCAGTATTGTTTTCATGTCGATGTCCTGTATTTAGAAAATCATCCGTTGAATGAGGATGATTGGGGCGAATTGTCCGTAATCGGGAGTTCAATGATGAATTGGGTCCCTCTGGGGCGATTGTCTCTGACCCGGATATAGCCGTTGTGGTCAGAAATGATTGTGGAGACAATGGCCAGTCCCAATCCTGTGCCTGTCTTTTTGGTGGAGAAATACGGCTCGAAAAGGCGAGACTTGATTTCAGGAGCAATGCCGCAGCCCGTGTCTTTGACGGTGAGCGTGACCATTTTCAGTTCGTGGTTGAAGTGCGTTTCCAGGTGTATCGCTCCAGGCTGATCCATTGCACCAACAGCGTTGTCGATCAGGTTGATGACCGATCGTTTGATCTGATCGCGATCTAGGTTGAAAACCGGCACCTCGGGATCGGGATCGAAAGAGAAATCGATTTCTTTGTGCCCTTCCTCGAACAGAATAAGTGCTTCGGCAACAATCTGGTTCAGGTTGTTTGGAGTGGGGCGACTGGCCGGCATCCGGGCAAAATTGGAGAACTCGTTGACCAGGTTTTTCAACTCGTCAACTTGCCGGATGATCATGCCCGTGCATTCATCGAAAACCGTATCGTCCTTGCTGAATTTTTCAAGATAACGCCGGCGCAGACGTTGCGCGGAGAGTTGAATCGGTGTCAACGGATTTTTAATTTCATGGGCAATGCGCCGGGCGACTTCGCGCCATGCCGCCATCCGCTGGGCCTTGATCAACTGGGTCAGGTCGTCGAAAACAACGACAGTGCCCATAAATTCGCCGTTTTCGTCACGCAAGGTTGTGACGTTCACCATCAGGGTCAATTTGTTCTCCTGAATGGGGATCGTCACCTGTTTGCTGACATGATCCTTACCCGTTTCCATCAGGTCCCGCAGGATGTCTTTGACCAGTGGAAGATATTCCGGCTCGAGCACCTCACGGAAATTTTTTCCCAGCACTTTTGAAGCACTGGTGTTCAGGAGTTTCTCCGCCGACTTGTTGACCGTGGTGAGAAAGCCACCGCGGTCCACCGCTACGACTCCGGCAGTGATATTGCGCAGAACGATTTCCATGTAACGGCGACGCTGATCCAGTTCGAGATTTGATGACTGCAGTTCACGGTTGGCCGCCTGAAGACTTTTCTGGCTGCGGCGCAGATCTGCAGTCATGGTATTGAAAGCATCTACCAGGGTGCCGATTTCATCATCGCTGTCGACCTCAATGCGCACATCGAGATCACCCTGTGCAATGCGGTTGGTGGCCACAGCCAGCTCCTGTATCGGTACTGTGATGCCGCGCGCCAGGTGGAAGCCGAACCAGGTAGCGAGAAAGATGATGACGAGTGCAATCAGCAGCAGGACGACTACGTACCCCATCTGAATGCGCCCCTTGAGCAGCTTTGTGCCTTTGTACTGCTCGAAAGAGGACTTAATCTCTTTCATTTTGCTGACCAGGGAATAAGGGACATAGTAGTTGACAACGACAACGCCGACGACATCCTCGGGGTTCCAGTTGGAGTAGACAGGAACAATGCCGCGGATCAGATCGGCCTTTCCAACAGGCGTAATGCGGGTGAATCGATTGCCCTGAAGTGCCTCGCGGATTGCATCAGAGCCGGGATCGGTGAAATCAGCAGCGGGCACAGAAGGGTTGCTCACCCGGACGAGTTCTTCATAGGTGGAAGAGAAAACCTCGACAATGCCCAGATTGTACTCGAGCTGCTTTTCCTGGATAAATTCCTTAAGCTGTTCCAGGTTTGCTTCGTTGAGCAGTTTGTCGCGCTTGATGATGCGTGCCAGCTGCTCGCCATAGTACAGGGCGTTGGACGCAGAGTTTTTGTAGTAGGTCTCAGCGACTTCGAGAGATTCCTGCAGAGAATTTTCGATCTGATTGTTGAACCAGTTTTCAATGGTATTGGTGATGAAACCGGCGGAAACGAAAAAAAGAAGCATCGTCGGCACCAGTGACAGGGCCACGAATGCGACGACCAGTTTACTGCGGATTCGTGCGCCCGGCACGCCGCGCCTTCGTTCAAGGATAAGTTTGAACAGATTGCGGAAAACCAGAAAGAAGAACAGAATGATCAGCAGGATATTGACGTTGATCAGTGCCAATACGAGGATACTGTTGACCAGGGAAACCTCGGAGGTCAGATCGAGAAGGCGGGATTCGTATTGAGTCAGGGCAAAAACCAGCAGCAGACTTAAAAGGATAAGTCCCCACTCTCGGCGGCGCTTGCGATGTTCAATCCGTTGCGGTGTCGGTTGTTTTTTTGAGCCTGTCATCTTATTCCTCGCAAGGCAAAATAAGATCCCAGTTTATTTGATGTTTTCCTTGGTTTGCAAGGGAAGAAGAATAAAAAAAGCGGCCTTTGGGGCCGCTTTGGTCAATCAGGGACAGACGGTATGTCTGCATTTAAATTTTGGAAGGAATCAGATCACCGACAAAGGCGGGAACCGGTCCGGCCTGCGCAGCCCTGAGGGCATCATCGGAGAATTCAACAAGCTTGTAACACTCCGGAGTTGCAAGTATCTTTTCAACCATTTTGCTGTTGATGTCGTGGCCGGCCTTGTACGCTTTAATGTGGCCCAGAATCGGATAGCCGATGAGGCTGAAGTCCCCGATACTGTCGAGAATCTTGTGCCGCACGAACTCGTCCGGGAAGCGAAGTCCTTCAGGGTTGAGAACTCCTTTGTCGTCAATCACGATCGCGTTGTCAAGAGATCCGCCGCGAGCCAGGCCATTGGCCTTGAGGTACTCGACTTCCTGCAGGAATCCGAAAGTCCGCGCAGGTGCAATCTCCTTGCGGAATTGACGTGAGGAATGCTTGAAGGAATAGTTCTGCAGCGCGATGCTCGGGTGATCGAATGCGATATCGAAAGAGACGCGGAAAAACCGCGACGGAATCAGAGAAACTCTCTTCTCTCCGTCGACCAGTGAAACAGGCTCCCGAATCGCCAGAAACTTGCGGCCGCGATTGAGTTTGCGCAATCCCGCATCTTCCAGCAGGTCCATAAAGGGAGCGGCACTGCCATCCATCACCGGTACTTCGGGGCCATCGATATCAATGTGAAGATTATCAATGCCCAGAGCACTGAGGGCGGCGAGCAGATGCTCCACTGTTGAGACGCTCAACCCGTTCTTGCCGATGACCGTCGCAAGCCGTGTGTCGATGACATTGGAGACATGGGCCTCAATGGTTACGGTACGCGCCCCTTCGGAGCGATGAAATAAAATGCCTGTTCCCGCTTCGGCAGGCCGCAGATGCATAGTGATGCAGCGGCCGGAATGAAGGCCGATACCTGAGATGGCGACGGGGTTGGCGAGAGTTCGTTGAAAAAGCAAATCTTCCTCCTGGTGCAACAGTGCGTACAATATCAGTCTCAGCTATTGCAAATAGTTTGCCATTTTGATAGTTTTTTTAAGATGGCGAAATCAAACGAGAAATTTTGTTGTGGCAGAGAGAGGTGGGGACAGTGTTGCAACTCTGCATCCAGCGGCTGTGGTGCGAGGAACACAAACAGGTGAGATGAAGGCAAAGGCTGAAGGGGGGTCGGAAGTTAGAGTCTTCCCGACCTTAAAATGGCAACGGCGAGCCAGAGACCGAGGAAGCCGGCTATGGTGTATCCAAAAATTCCCAGAACTGGAAAGCCGAAAATCTGAGGTCCCTTATCCGATTGAATGATCAGGGAACTGCCTACGATCAGAGAGCCGATCAGCATGGAAAAGGACAGCCGGTTGCTGGCCTTGTCCAAATCGTTCATCAGCTTTTCAAGGCCGCGGTGCTCTAGGTCGATCTTGAACTTGTTTCGATTGACTCGATTGATGAACTCCTTCATGTCCCGCGGAAGCGTCTTGAACAGGGAGCCGTAGGATTGCAGCACTCCGAGTACTTCCCGGGAGACATTGCCGGGCGATAACCGCTCGCGGATCAGTTTTTCCATGAATGGCCGCAGATGCTCGATCATGTTGAATTCAGGGTCGAGTTGACGGCCGATCCCTTCCATGGTGACCAATGCCTTGGCCAACAGCATCAGGTCAGATGGAAACTTGATGCGGTAAGCATTCATCAGGTCGACAAATTCCATCAGAAGTCGGCCGACATTGAGCTCTCCCAGCGGTGTTTCATAATAGTCGTCGATAAATTCAGTCAGATCGCGCCGCAGGCTCTTGAGGTCGGTTTCGTCGCTGATATCGCCGGAATAGAGCATCAACGAGATAATGCGATCCACGTCGCGCTGCAATACGGCAGAGAGCAGATCGACCAGCCGGTATTTAAGAGGCTCGTCAAGACGGCCCACCATGCCGTAATCAAGCAGGCAGATGACGTTGTCGGGAAGGATGAAAAAATTTCCCGGATGGGGATCGCCATGGAAGAGGCCATGGACCAGAACCTGCTTGAGAAAAGCATCGGCGCCGCGGCGGGCGATCGCCGGCAGGTCATACCCCTGGTCTTTGAGGTAATCAAGATCGGAAACTTTAATCCCCTTGACATATTCCAAGGTCAGAACCGTTTCCCCGGTGAAATCCCAAAAGACCTGGGGTACGTAAACTGTGGGGTCTTCTTCAAAATTACTGCGGAACCGATCGACGGTGTGCCCTTCCCGGGCGAAATCCATTTCACGGTAAATAGTCCGGCGGAACTCTTTGACCAGACCGGTCGGGTCATAGAGTTCGCCGCCCGGCAGATGTCGTTCGACAAGAAAGGCGAGCCCCGTCATGATATCGAGATCGGTTTCCACTGTCCCAACGATGCCGGGGCGTCGGATTTTGACGACTACGTCTTCCCCACTTTTAAGACGAGCGCGATGAACCTGTGCAATAGATGCGGCCGCAATAGGGTCCGGGTCGAAATCAGCAAAAATTTCATCAAAATTCATCCCCAACTCGCGATGGATCTGTTCGCGCAGTTCGGAAACGGCCACTGCTGGAACTTCGTCCTGCAGTTTGCGGAACTCCTCGATAAATTCGCGAGGGATGACATCGGGTCGGGTGGACAGAATCTGCCCAAGTTTAACGAATGTCGGGCCCAGTTCCTCCATAGCCAAACGCAACCGCTCGGCCTGACTGAGGCGGTCGATGTTTTTCGAGGCTGTTCCGAGCGTAACAATACGCCGGCCCAATTCGAGATAATAGTCGATATTGAGCTGTTCGACCACATGGCCGAAGCCGTACTTGATCAGGATGCCGAGAATATAGCGGTAGCGTTTGATCGAACGGATGTTGCGGTTGATCCGCGCAAAAGTCAGCATTTTTTTAAAATCGCTGCATCAGAAAGGCGGATCATTTCTGTGCAGAAGCAAGAGTTTGCTCCAGTTGCTGAATACGTTGCTGGAGTTGCTCGAGTTCCTCGCGGGTGACCATGCCGGCGCGTTCAGCCGCACGGCGGACTTCCTGCTGAGCCATTTCCTCAAGCTTCTGTTGAGTCTGTTCGAAATTCTGCTGCATTTTTTCGACAAAGGCCTTGCCTTCCTCTTCCGTCATGTTGAAGCGCTCTTTCATTTCATTGGCCAGCTCCTCTGCCTTTTTCTGGGTCATGCAAAGGGCGCCCATGCCGGTCAACATGATTTTTTCAGCAAGTTCAAACATCTGTTCCTCCTTGAAGATGAGAGTCTTTTTTGTTTCAAGAGTCTAACATGACTGCACTTTGATGCAATCGCAATTTGTTGAAGGAATTGCATATATTAAAAACGCACTCTATTTACCGTTGCTCAGCAGCGGATGAGCCGAAGCTCGGCACATGCTTCCTGCGTCGCTTTTTCGCCGGCCGCAATGGCTTCGTCGGCGCGATGAAATTCCAACATGGTCAGGTCATCGAATTCGGGCCGAATCAGAATGTCGAAATGGTTCTGCTGCAGACGCAGCTGATTGATCTGATTCTCCATGATAGCAACGCTTTGCGCGCATACCTTGAAAATACTTGGAGGCCGTTTTTCCGATCCTGATTGAGTATTCTGCCGTCCGGCGAAAGGCCTCGCCCGCCATAACTCACCGAAGATTTTTTCGATCCGCGCGGTATTGAACAGCGGAAGCCGTCGCTTTGATGTCCGCGCCGGCGACTCCGCCGGCGGGAGGTAGGTTTCGTGGATGGGCTTTTCAACCTGTGGAATGGCACAGACGGCGATAATATTTTTAGCGCCCAGTTGCCTGACCGCATCGACGGGAACAGGATTGCACAGGCCCCCGTCGATCAGGAAGCGATCTCCGAACCGGGCCGGTGTAAAGATGCCAGGAAAGGCGATGGCCGCGCGCAAAGCATCGACCAGATTCCCTCGACGGATGACCAGCGCTTCGCCTGTCTCAACATCTGTGGCTGTGACGGCCAGCGGCACGCGCAGTTCCTCGAAAGTGCGCGCCGGGAGCAGTTTCGCCATGAACTCAGCCACCTGGGCGCCGTCAATCAGGCCTGCCGTCGGTACGACCGGGTCGATCAGACGGGCCAGGCGTTTCCAGTCCAGCCCGGTTGCCACCTCCTCCATCTGTTCGGGAGGCATGCCGGCAGCGTAAAGTGCGCCGATAAAAGCGCCAATGGATGTGCCCGCCAGACAGTTGATTCTGATCTGTTCCCGCTCAAGAACCTTGATTACCCCGATATGACAGAGCCCGCGAGCCGCACCGCTGCCCAGGGCCAACCCGATGCATGGAGCCGATTTTTCTGAAGGCATTATTTCTCGTCCAATGGAGTTCAACGTTTGAAAAGCCAGAACAGCAGAGACAGGACCAGGGAAAGGAGCAGACAGCTGCCCAGGGGGAAATAGAAGGAGAAGTTTTCCTTCTCAATGCGAATGTCTCCCGGAAGCCTGCCGAGGAAGGGGATTCTGCCGCTGAAATGCAGCAGAAGGCCGGCGACGACAAGGATGAGACCGAGGATGATGAGAGTTTTTCCCGGAGACATAATCTAACCCTTGCGTGGGTGGTAGCGATCTTTTTCAGAATAGATGCAGCCGCAGTATTGCTGGCGATAAAGCCCCAGCTCCTTGGACGTGCGGATCCCCTGCTGCCAGCCGCGCCGATAGTCATCATAGATGAACGTCAGCCCCCATTCCTTGGCAAGCTCGCGGCCATAGGAGGCGATCGCGTCATGCTGCTGGTAGCGCGAATAGAGCAGGCTGGTCGTGAAGCCTTCAAAACCCTGCCCGGCTGCTTTTTTTGCTGTTTCCTCCAGGCGCGAGCGGTAACAGTAGTTGCAGCGGGCTGCAGGGTCGGCGGCAACCTGGGCCAGAAACTCTTCCAGCAGGTAGGCGTCCCGGTAGACCATCGGCAGGGCGCAGATCTCGGCATATTGCTGCACCGCCTCGAGGCGTTTGCGGTACTCCTGGTAGGGATGGATGTTGGGATTGTAGAAAAAGCCGGTCACCTTATGTTGCGCCGAGCGCAGCTCTTCGAGGGGATAGATGGCGCAATTGGCACAGCACATGTGCAGCAGAACCTTCATTTATCGATTGCTCCCTGAATGGACGTGATTTTCTTCAACAGTATAGACCCTGCCCCCACCGGTCCATCAAGGTCTTTTTGTCGAAAAAGGTTCGTCAAGTTCTTCCCACGGCGGCAATGGCAGGCTGTCCCAGATCCGGCGGGCCCACTGTCGGGCAAGGCGAGCTTTGTCGCGACGGCTGTATGTCTGATGCAGTAGATCCTGCTGGAGCCTGTTCAGGTCGGCCAGGTATCTTTCCACAATGGATGCGGTCAGGTGCCGGTCGGTGGGCAGTTCAATCAATGTCTGTTCGCTGAAAGTGGCCAGTTCGAGAGCGCGTGCGGTTTCTTCGCCCTCGACCTGGATGACCTGCCCGTTGCTATCGGTGAGTTCAAATATCCCGAGGAACTCACTGGTCTGCTGCAGAGTCCCATGCACTTCGAACTTCCGGAGCTTGGGACGGTAAATGTCATACAGGTAATTCTCAGGGAAACGGGGCACCCCGTCTTTGAAAACCTCGGAAATGATCTGAATTGTTTCTTCTTCGCTGGTGCGCTTGCGCCGTTGTGTGGCGTTTTCGTCGGAACTCGAGGTCAGCTCAGGTGCGGGCAGTCCTGAGAATTCGCCCAGTTTCTCCCGAATGGTTTTTTCGATTTTCTCGCCGTCCGGATCTGGCAGATCTGCAAGTTGCTGCAAAAGGTCAGGATGGGGCAGTGGAATAAGGTGGCGGCGACATTCACTGGCTATCTGCCCGGAACCCGGCAGAGGATGGCCGGAAGCTAGAGATTTCCAGAGATAGCTTCCGAGTTGGCTGGCAAAAAAGCGCTCTATCGCGGAGGGGGCCGCAAAAGTTTCCGGCCGGTAGTCGAATGAGAGTTTTTGCTTTTTGAGCAGATCCAGGACGCAGTCGGGGGCTCGCAGAGCCAGATTCAGAAAACTGCGGGGCTGCTTCCGCAGGGTATGCCAATTCAGGGTTCGCGAACCGAAAGGCCCGCATAATATTGTTTCGCAGCTCAGGCCGGGCTGCTTTTGGAGAGTGAGGTAAAGCTGATTGCGGGATAAGGTCTCCAGTCTGATTATGCTGAATTGCTCTGTAATCAGGTTGTAGAAGCTGTTGCCATACGCATAGACGAGCCAGAAGGCAGGCAGCGTCAGGCGTATAATGGCACCGTCAGCGGCGAGTCCGAAAAGATGGGCGGCCTCCCAGATATAACGGGGAGACTTGGGGGCCAGCGACAGGCGGCGGTTGGGCCAGGATGTGCGCAGTTTCAATCGGAAAAACTCCCTTTCTGTGGTGGTTATTTTCTCCGAAAGCAATACCAGCCCCCCTTCAACGGTTCGGGGCGCATAGCGCAACTGCAGGCTGAAAATATCCGCGGACGTATCCCGGGCATGCGGCAGGTCCAAGTGATCTCTCAGCAAAACCGACAAGGCCCGTAGTGCTGGCTCTTGAAAAGCCTCGGAAAAGGTGCCGACAACGCGGGATGAGACAGGATTGATCAACAGAGCGTCTTCGGCCACAGGTTCGGTTGCCTCAACGTAAGGCAGCCTGAGGCTTGTGACCTGGCGATAGATCAGTATTTCCAGAACCTTGCCCACTTTTTTGAGATCATTCCCCCATCGCAGCTGCCCGAGCCGGCGGAACAGATGGTGAAAACGAACCGCGCTGGAATAGGGCAGGGGCGGTTCGGCGTGGAAGGCTCCAAGTGCAGCGGCAACGGGTTCAGGCAGGTAGGAGAGAACAAGATCAATGGCGCGCTCGAGTTTTTCGGGCCGAACATTTTCCGGGATCTGGTTGATCCGCATGAGAGCTAGCAGGCGAGCAAGAACCAGCATCCCTTTGCTTTGTGCGAGCCTCCGGGCAGGAAGGTTGGGCATGTCCGGAGTTTTGGCGCGCGCACTGCGGATGGTTTCAGTCAATTCCTCCTCGGCTGCCGCCAGGGGCGAGAGGCACAGGTTGGCAAGATAAAAAGCACTGAGATTTTCCGGCGAGATAGCTCCAATGACCGAAAGCGGTTTAAGTTCCTCCAGAAGGTGCTGCAGAACCTGGTGGGATTCTTCCGCGGTGGCATTGCCTGGAGCAGGCGCCTCGAGATGTTTGATCCGCTGCGGGGGGGTGTCTGCCTGACAGTGCCAGATGTCCAGCCCGGTAGCGCACCATGTGACGAAATGGCTCAGGCCCAATGCTGACGAGCAGGCGCTGCCGGCAGGGAAGCTCTTCTCGGGAACCTGGTCGTCGAGCAGAAGAATGCCGCCGGCCATAAAGCTGTCGCGGTTGATCCAGAGCACCAGGGACGGATAAATTTCGCCTTGCTCTGTCAACAGCAGCGGGGTACTTTCCGCGCGACGAAAGGGAAAGCGCCCAACTTCAATTTTTTTCTGCGCCAATTCTGCCAGTTCAACTGCAAGGCGGGTCTGCTTATCTAAATTCATGAATCACTTGCGAATAGGGTTTTCAAGGGGAATACTGCTCTGTTTCGATCAGGATCTGTTTGAATTTTTCCAGATTGGCTTCAAGTTCCTTCAGCCTGCCCGTCAGATCAGAATTCAGTTGCTGCTCTTGTTCAAGATCCTGCCGTGCCTTGACATGTCTTTTTTCAAGGGCTTGAAACTGTTTTACCCGCTGAGCATTTTCTTCCCTGCACTCTTTCGACCTATGGGCACAGTCGACAAGTGCCTCGGCGGCAGCGGTAAAAGGACTTTCTGGATAATGGTTTATCAGCCCGTCAAACGCAGCAGGATCGCCGTTGGAGGCATTCCACTCTTCAAGACCGGCGATGAAATGCTTTTCCGCAGGCGATGGCCCCCATGGCGGCCAGAGGCCTGTAGACACACAGCCGGCCAGGATAAGGGACAGGCATGTTGCAAGGATTAATTTAGGCATGTCAGCGTTGCTCACGGCGGTCGATGAGGTAGTTGCTTCCCGGTTCTTTCTTGAGATGTTCTTTGATCTTTGCGCATTCGCGTCCGATGGCAGTGGGCGACGGGTCTTTCAGGCTGTTTGAGGTAAGAACGGCAATGGAGATGGTCAGCAGGGGAAACTGGCGCTTGACGCCGTAGCGGTCGAGGCCAATGATATATCCCGTCTCTCGGTCTTCAGCGGAATAGAAACTGGGTGCCAGCCTTTCGAAAGATTCGATGATTGCGCGGGCGATTTCTTCGGCGCAGTTCGGGGTGCTGAGGACAATATAATCATCTCCGCCGATGTGTCCGACCATATCCTGTGCGTTGCCATAGTCACGTACGGCCTTCAGGACAAGGTCGCCGACCGCTGCGATCGCTGCGCTGCCGGCCTGATAGCCATAGCGATCGTTATAGACTTTGAAATGATCCAGATCCACGTACAGGGTCGCGAAGGGGGTTCCTGTGGTGATGCGTTCTTCCAGTTCACGCTCAATCGTCAGGTTGCCGGGAAGATGCGTCAGCGGGTTGGCGTCCAGGCGCAATTGCTCAAGTTCCTTGAGTTTGCCGCCCATATTCTGAAAATCCCGGGCCAGCTGGCCGAATTCGTCGGAGCTGTGCAGATCGACCGGATGATCGAAGCTGCCGGAGGCGATCTCCTTAGTGGCGCGGGTCAGACGACCGACCGCCTGATTAATGCGGAAGATCACCCAGAGCGCCACCATTGCCGCCAGGGCAGTGCCGGCGAAGGCGAGGGACAGCGTCAGGGAATAGGCTCTCCGACTGGTTTCAAGCAGCGTGTTGAGCTGCTGGTCCATGGCCTGCTCACGCCCTTGGAGAAACTGCTCCAATTGGCCGACAAGCTTGTTGCGCAGCGGCGAGAGGACCCTTTCGGAAAATTCGCCGGCCTCCTGCCATTGATTGTTTAATAGAAGCTGGAGGCCTTGATCTTCCGTTTGGTTAAATTCAGCCAGACTGGTAAAAAGTGTCTCGTCCGACAGGTGCTTGTCGACTTGTTGGAGTTGCATGTAAAGCTGATGAAAATCATCCTGACGATCTCCAAGGAGATTGGTCAGTTCGTTGTCGCGCAGGATGAGAGTTTGCCGCTCGAGTCGCTCCTGGGCCAGCAGGTTGATGCGCATGTCGCGCAGCACGCTCATGGTGGCGAAATCAACCTTGACCAGATCCTGGTTGAGCCGGGTCTGATGGCTTAGCGCCGAGAGTGCGTAGACCACCGCTGAAAGACAGAACAGGCTGACCAGCAGGTACCCGGCCGCAATTTTTTGGGCAATGGTCAAGTGCCTCATCCCCATAAAATCGTCTCCAACGAATAGGAGATCAGTTGGATTTGAAACCTGCTGCGTTCAGGAAAACAGCCCATTCTGACGATCATTCTCGGGCGGCAGTCGCTGCAGATGGCGATAGGCCAGCGCCGTGGCCTTGCGTCCCCGCGGAGTGCGATTGAGATAACCCTGCTGGATCAGGTAGGGCTCGATCACTTCTTCGATGGTATCCTTCTCTTCACCGACAGCGGCTGCCAGTGTGTCGAGGCCGACCGGGCCGCCGGCAAACTTTTCGATTATGGTGAGCAGAATCAGGTTGTCCATGTGGTCGAAACCTCGTTTGTCGACCTCCAGCCGCTCCAAGGCCTTGTCGGCGATATCGTGCGTGATGACTCCCTGGCCTTTGACTTCGGCAAAATCACGCACGCGGCGTAGCAAGCGGTTGGCGATGCGGGGCGTTCCGCGACTGCGACGCGCGATTTCGTAGGCGCCCTCGGCCTCGGTTTCAATCTCCAGGATATCGGCGCTGCGTCGGATGATGCGAGTCAGATCCTCCGGCGTATAAAACTCAAGGCGGGCAATCACGCCGAAGCGGTCGCGCAGCGGGGAGGACAGCAACCCGGCGCGGGTGGTGGCGCCAACCAGCGTGAAGCGCGGAATGTCGAGCTTGACAGTGCGAGCCGAAGGTCCTTGGCCGATGATGATATCAAGCTGGTAGTCCTCCATGGCCGGATAGAGAATCTCTTCCACCACAGGCGAGAGGCGATGTATCTCGTCGATGAACAGGACATCGCCTTCTTCGAGGTTGGTCAGGATCGCCGCCAGGTCGCCGGGTTTTTCGATGACCGGCCCGGAAGTACTTTTAATGTTGACCCCCATCTCCGAGGCGATGATGTTGGCCAGGGTCGTTTTCCCGAGCCCGGGCGGTCCGTAGAACAGCACGTGATCCAGGGCCTCGTGGCGAGAGCGGGCGGCCTGGATGAAAACTTCCAGGTTCTCCTTAGCCTTCTCCTGGCCCACATACTCCCGCAGGTAGCGTGGGCGCAGCGTGGCCTCGATCCGGATTTCCTCACCGGTGGTCTGTGGGCTGATAAGGCGATCTTCCATGGGGCGGCATTGGTCCTGTGTTGAAGGCGGTCGGCTTTATTTCATCAGAATCTTCAAGGCACCTTTGAGAACGTCCTCCAGGTGTGTCCCCGGAGGAATCTCGAGAGATTCTAGTACCTTGCGGGCCTGATTCTCCTTGTAGCCCAGGTTGACCAGGGCGGACAGGACATCGTCCAGACAGGCTCCATCCGATGCATGAACCCGCTGAGGGGTGGGGCGCGGCCCCTCTGGCGACATGCGAGCAATCTTGTCCTTGAGCTCAAGAGAGAGCCGCTCGGCAGTCTTCTTGCCGATGCCAGGGATGGCTGAAAGCCGTTTCACATCCTGATTCATCAGGGCGTCGCTGAGGTCGGCAGCAGGGATGTTGGAAAGAATATTGACCGCCAGTTTAGGGCCCACCCCGGATACACCGAGCAGCAGGATAAACATCTCTTTTTCCCGGGAGGTCAGGAAGCCGTACAGGGCGAGCATATCCTCTTTGACATGGGTGTGGATATGCAGAGTGGTGGTGCCGGTGTCGGGAAGTTCGTAAAAAGTCGACAGGGGGACCACGACACGGTAACCAACCCCGCCCACGTCGAGGATGACATGCTCAAGAGATTTATAGGCGATTGTCCCGGTCAGCAGCGCGATCATAGGGGGGTCCGTGATTAGGGGGTGGTCATAGACTGGAAAAAGTTCTAGCGCCTGTTTGCGCCGCCAGAGCCTGCAACACGCTGATTGATACCGGCGCTGTGGGCATGGCAGATGGCGACGGCCAGAGCGTCCGAAGCGTCTTCCTGGGCGATCTCGGGCAGCTTCAGTAAAATGCGAACCATCTCCTGGATCTGTTTTTTGTCGGCCCGCCCATAACCCACCACCGCACTCTTGACCTGCAAGGCGCTGTACTCGGCAATCGGCAGATCGTAGTTGAATCCAGCCAGCAGTGCCACCCCTCGCGCATGCCCGAGCTTAAGAGCGGAGCGGGCGTTTTTGGCCATGAAAATCTCTTCGACGGCAACAGCCGTGGGGGCGTAGCCTGTGATGACCCCAGACAGGTGTCGGTAGATCGTGCCGAGACGATCTCCCAGCGGTTCGTCGGCGCGGGTTGTAATGACGCCGTTGTCGATATGCAGCAGTCGGTTGCCCTGCTTTTCGATCAGCCCCCACCCTGTTGCGCGACTGCCGGGATCAATGCCGAGAATTCGCATCCTGATTCTGGCAATCAGCCCATGATGCGGGCGATTTCCTCATCGGAAATGTCAAAGTTGGCGTAAACGTTTTGCACGTCGTCGTTATCCTCGAGCTTATCCATCAGTTTCAGCATCTGCTCGGCCTGCTTGCCGTCAAGCTGAACCATGGTCTGGGGGATCATGGTGACTTCGGCATTCTCCCACTTCAGGCCGTTCTCGCCCAGAACGTCTCGCACTTCCATATAGTTCTCCGGGGCGGTCAGCACCTCGTAGGAATCGCCTTCATCTTTGACGTCTTCTGCCCCGGCTTCCAGGGCGGCTTCGAAGATGGCTTCGAAATCATTCTCGGTAGAAAAAGAGATCAGGCCTTTGCGCTCGAACAAAAACGACACCGAACCGTTGACCCCGAGGTTTCCGCCGTGCTTGCTGAAGATATGACGCACATCGGCTACGGTGCGGGTGCGGTTATCGGTCATGAATTCGACCATGACGGCTACGCCGCCCGGGCCATAACCCTCGAAGAAACCTTCTTCATAGGTCACGCCGTCGAGGTCGCCGGTGCCTTTTTTGATGGCCCGGTCGATGTTGTCCTTGGGCATGTTAGCCTGCTTGGCCTTGTCGATCGCCAACCGGAGGCGGGGGTTGGTCTCGATCTCTCCGCCGCCGATGCGGGCGGCGATGGTGATCTCTTTGATCAGCTTGGTGAAAATTTTGCCGCGTTTTGCGTCCTGGGCCCCTTTACGGTGTTTGATGTTCGCCCATTTACTATGTCCTGCCATGGTTAAGAATCTCTCCTCGCACTGGTTTTGTGTCGGATAATAAGTCCGAAAGCACAAGTTCGCTACTTTATCACGAAGAAGGTGGCATCGGCAAGAATAGCGGCTTTAAAAAACAGGTGGCGAAAATGCAAAAACCCAACCGTGCCGATGAGGCAGATTGGGTTTTTGCTGAGTAAAGATTTTTGGGAACAGGTTAGAAAAGTTCGGCTCCCTGTGCCCCCGCCGCCTGCAGCATGCTTTCATCGTACAGCAGACAGGTGACATCGAGCAGAATCTTGACATCGTCGCCGATCTTGCCCATGCCTTGGATGTAGCGGCTGGCAGCAGCGCGAGTAGAGCGGGGCGGCGGCTCGATGTTGGCATCGGGGATGTCGGCAACCTCGCTCACTTCATCGACCACAAGCCCTACGGCCGTCCCGTTGACGTTGACCACGATGATGCAGGTGCGATCGTTGTATTCCAAAGGGGGCAGCATGAAGCGCGTGCGGACGTCCATGACCGGAATCACCTTGCCGCGCAGATTGATGACGCCTTTGACGAATTCCGGCATGTCCGGAACTTCGGTAATCTTCTGGATACCGATGATTTCAGTCACATAGCGTATTTCGATTCCATAGTCTTCGTCGGCCAGATGAAAAGTGAGATACTTGCCTTTCTGGGTATCTTCCTCACCGCCGGAGGTCTCGTTCAAATCGAGAGTTTGAGTCGCTTCGGCCATGGCAATCTCCTTTTAGACTTGCACGCAATTTCCGAATCGTGTCTGCCTGCCCGAAAAACATTTGCCCTTGGATGGAAAGTCGTTGGCCGGGCGGTCATCAGCAGACCTAAACGTAAACCTTCACCAATTAAGACAGTGTAATTATTATACGCATCGTCGTCAAGTAAAAAGAATGCAGAACGATCTGAGGCTGTATCGGGCAACGATATACTGACTCAGGATGGCGTCGAAGCGTTCGTGCTTTTCTTTGTCATGGATGCAAATTTCCACAAACCCAGCAAGGCAAGCGCTACAAAAAGGAAACCGCGGATGCGGGGCGGTTCTTTCCCTTCGCTGAGAAACAGGACCTCGCCATCCAGCTGCAAACCGCCTGCTTCCGCCAGTTCGCGCAGGCGGTCCTGGTTCGATGAGGCGACCAGAGATCCCTGAATCATTCCGACAACTGGTCTCTCAATAAGAAATTTATCCTGATTCTGCTCGCGGAATTCCTGCTGTTCTTTGTACGTGTCAAGGTTGAAATAGTAGGTGGTGAACGTATCGAGCATCGCCTGGTCGTGTGTTTCTACCAGGACGTGAAAGCTGTCCTGCTGCGGGTCTGCAACCAGGGGCACAAGTAATGCGTCGACCTCCAGCGTGCCGGAAGTTGAAATGGCCTCGGCTAGATCGAGAACGCCGCCGGTGATTTCCATCCACTCCTGTGGCGGGTAGCTCGGGTCAAGTTCCGTGATGGGAATTTCAAAGGGCTCGGTGTTGGCGAAAAAAAGCCGCAGGTCCGCCTGTCCCAGGTAGAGAAGGACCAGGCAGACGGCCAACAGGGTGAAGCGAAATCGGTTCATGGAAAGTGTCCTTTGGATTTGATGCAGACGGTCAAAAAAATGGGCCACCGAAGGGTGGCCCATTATTATTGCAGTGAGTACATGGTCAGGGCAAGGTGTTTCAGGCGCTGATCTTTTCCGCCGTGTCGGCAAGTTCGCCTTTTTTCTGAGTCATCAGGGAGACCAGCACCAACGCGATAAAGCTCAGCGGGATCGAGATGGCGGCGGGGCTGTTGAACTGCACCGGCGCGTCACCCGGCAGCAGGCCATAGCGGGTCCACATATCGGGGGAAATCAGGATCAAGCCGAGTGCGGAAACCAGGCCAACCAGGATTGACGCCGCGATGCCTTGTGCTGTGGTCTTTTTCCAGAACAGCAGCATCAGGATGGCGGGCAGGTTGGCTGAAGCTGCCACCGCGAAGGCCCAGCCCACCAGGAAGGAGACGTTCATCCCCTCGAAGACAATGCCCAGGTAGATAGCGATGACGCCGACTGTAATGGCGGCGATTTTACCGGCGCGCACTTTGCCGGTATCGCTCATCTTCATACCTAAGAAGTTGTCCATCAGGTCATGGGCTACCGCGCCAGAGGCCGCGACGATCAGGCCCGAAACGGTGCCGAGGACCGTTGCGAACGCCAGCGACGAGATAATGGCAAACAGGAAGACCCCGAAGGACAGTGCCAGCAGCGGCGCGGACATGTTGTTGTCGGTCAGGTTGATGACGCCGTTGGTCATGGCGCCCAGACCGAGGAACAGGGTCAGCACATAGAAAAAGCCGATGGCCGCGATGGCGACAATGGTGGATTTACGGGCCGCCGCCTGGCTGGGTACCGTGTAGTAGCGGATCAGGATGTGGGGCAGAGCGGCAGTACCGCAGAACAGAGCCAGCATCAGCGACACGAAGTTGAATTTCTGCAGCCCGGTCGCATTATCGACCTTGAATTTCAGGCCGGGACGCAGCACGCGGGAGCCCGGGGTCGGCTTCTGATAGAAAATCTGATACTTGGTGTCTCCATCCATCAGGTATTTCTTGCCCCACAGTACGATCGTGGAGTCCTGCAAGGCGCTCAGGTAGGAGAAGGGGCCGACCGCGCCTGTCTGGGCGACGGACTCACCGTTGACCTTGAGTTCTTTTATGTGGCCCACGGGGAAGAAGCGGCCTTCATCCTTTGCTGCGCCGTTGAAGAGTTCGGTGCCGTCAGGCGTGGTTGCGACAAAGAGGGTTTCCTCAAGGGTAAAGCCGCCTTCGGCATTCTTGTTGACCTGCCAGATGGATTCTTGGCCATTCTGCATCATCCTGACGAAACCGGCTTCGCCGAACTCGGTGGACTGCCAGTTCGGTGCGCTGGCGTAACCGTCAGCCACCAGACGTCCGTCTGCCGCAACACTTGCCTGCAGGGTTGCGAACTTATGATTCGGGTCGTCGCCCCAGCCGGTGGGGTCGGTGCTCAATCCGCGGGTCAGCACGGAGATGACGACGATGGTGGAAACAATCAGCAGCAGGGCGCCCTTGAAAAACTGTACGTAGGTGGTGGAGGCCATGCCGGCGGTGGCGACAATGATGGTGACAACGACACCGACGATCGTGACACCGACCCAGTGCGGCATGCCGAGCAGCGGGGTGACCAGCACGCCGGCGCCGACCATCTGCGGAATCAGGTAGAAGACCGAAACGACCAGTGTTGAAATGGCAGCCATCAGCTGGATCGATTTGGAGTTGAACGTCGAGTCGAGGGCATCGGTGAAGGTGTACTTGCCGAGGCGCTTCATCGGCTCAGCCACCAGGAACAGGGCAACCATCCAGCCTGCCAGATAGCCGATGGCATACATCCAGCCGTCGTAGCCGGCAGTTGCGATCATGCCGCAGATACCGAGGAATGAAGCGGCGGAAAGGTAGTCGCCGGCAAAGGCGATCCCGTTGGTGAACCAGTGAATGTTGCCGCCCGCGGCGTAGTAGCCGTCTGATGAGGTCGTGCGCCGGGCCAGGTAAAAAGAAAGGCCGAGAACAAAAATAACGAACGCGAAAAAAAGAACAATAGCCAGTGGTGAAGTTGCGTAATTCATCAAGCCCCTCCCTTACTTATTCAAGCGGGTTTCTGCGCTGGTGCACAGGTGATTGTAGATGACGGCGAGAATCAGGGCGAAGACAAGAAGACCAAAGCCGTAGACGATGGCCAATGTCTGCCCGAAGATAACCATCTGCATCATCTTGGGCTTGACAGCATTGATAACGACGAAACCGAAATACACCAGGGTGTAGACGATAAACATCGTAATTCCAATACGGGTTTTGTACGAGGCGGCATTATCTTTGCCAAGTTTGACTGCGGGTCCGTGTCCCATGTGCGTTACTCCTTTTCTCTCTGTTTTTCTCTCTGGAAGTTTCTACGGATTGCGCATGGCATGAAAAATAGACAAAATAAAATCAATGATTGGTGCATTCTTTTACAGGGTGGCTCGCCAGAGCCTTAAACGCTCACTGAGGGAAGTGGCATCTGTTTGTGCTTTTTTGTTTCCCGGTATCCCGGGGCTGTTTTTTGCCTCCTTTCCTTTTTATTTATTTTCGCGCCGTTGAGGGAAGCGGGCAGAAAAATGTTTAATTTTTACCAGAAATGCGCCCCCAACAAACGCAGAAAAAACCATATCGGGGCGCAATTTTTCCTGGACATAATACGCCGTTCTAAAATTGTGTCAACCTTAAACTTAAATTCTGGACCCTGTTTTGCTCTCAGAAAATAAGTTTGTTATTTGTAAGTTATTTAAAATAAACGTTAAAAATATTTTTCGCGACATAGGATTGTAAAGATTTTGTCTAAGAGTAAAAAATGGTTTCTTTCTGTGAAGGAATGTTATTTTCTGCGTTATGTTTGTTTCGTATTTTCTGGGTTGTCTCATAACCCTGTTCGTTTTTTTAACAGAAAGTGAAAAAAATGCGGTAACGGGGATGGATGAGCGTTAATTTGAGGGAGGAGCAGTCGGTTGAAATCTCTCTTGTGGATTGGAAGGAAAGGATGTGATGCCATGCGTTACAAAGTTGTGGAAACCAGTACAGTGACAGATGATTCGCTGGAGGCCATTCTTAACGAATGGACGCAGCAGGGGTGGCAGTTCGATGCGGTGAAATTCGTCATGCACGAGGGCAGTCGCCGGCCTGCCATGGCGTTTGTTTTTTTCACCCGTGAGGAGTGAGGTCATCCCCACCCTTCACGGGGAAAAGCAGCTCAATAAGCCAACCCGGTTTTCTTGCGCACCTTGCGCAGGGTTTTCGCACCGGCGGCACGGGCTTTCTCCGCGCCGCGCGCAAGAATGGCGCGCAGGCCGTCAGGATCAGCCAACAGCTCGTGACGCCGCTCGGCATAGGGGGCGAAGAAGTCGCGCACCGTTTCAAACAATTCCTGCTTCACTTCCCCGTATCCCATGCCGCCGGCCTCGTACCTGTTGCGCAGTTCCTGCTGCTGCTCTTTGTCGAGAAACAGGCGGTAGACCTGGAATACGTTGCAGGTGTCGGGATTTTTCGGGGCTTCCACGGGGGTCGAGTCGGTAACGATGCGCATGATCTGCTTGCGCAGCGCTTTGTCTTCCTGAAACAGATCGATGGTATTGCCGTAGCTTTTGCTCATCTTCTGGCCGTCGATTCCTGGGACCGTCGCGACCTCATCGTCGATTTCGGGTTCGGGGATGGTGAAGATGTCGCCGTAATGATGATTGAATTTCAGGGCAATGTCGCGGGCCACCTCAACATGCTGCTTCTGGTCTTTGCCCACCGGAACCTTTTCGCTCTGAAACAGCAGGATATCGGCGGTCATCAGGACAGGGTAGGCGAACAGGCCGTGGTTGGGCGCGATCCCCTTGGCGATCTTGTCCTTGTAGCTGTGGCAGCGCTCCAGCAGCCCCATGGGGGTGAAATTCGACAGTGCCCAGGTCAGCTCCTGAACTTCCGGGACGTCGGACTGCACCCAGAAGGTGCTGCGTTCCGGGTCCATCCCCAAAGCGAGGAAGTTGGCCGCCGCTTCCAGCGTGCCGCGCGCCAGGGCCTTGCCGTCGCTGACGGAGGTCATGGCGTGGTAGTTGGCGATAAAGCAGAAGAGGTCTTCGTTCTCCTGATAGGCAATCATCTTTTTCATCATGCCGAAGTAATTACCGAGATGTAGATTGCCGGAGGGCTGAATGCCGCTGAGAATTCTCATGTTCTGAATCCTTTTCCTGGGATGGGGGCTGCATGAAAAACGAAAGCCGCGGTAAGGAGGCCGCGGCTTTCGTCTTGATTGAGGTTTTGAGCCGCCGCGAGCCTGTGTCGGATTCGCGGCGAAACCTAGTTGTCAGGCGCGCGAACCCGGATGCATCCAGATTCGCCACCAGTTTTTATTCAGAAGCTTTTGCTCAGTCATCGTCGTCATGGCGCTATAAGCTAGCAGGTTCCTTCGACGGCGTCAATTCTCAATCATCAGGCCTGCGGCGGGCGATTGCCGTTCATCATCATGGCCATTTGTGCAAGCTGCCCCAGGTCAATTCCACTGTCCTTGATCAGCCCCATGAAAATCGGGAGCAGCTGCATAAGAAACTCGCGGTCCTGCATGACCTCGCGAGACAGCTGGGGCAGGGTCTGCAGCAGGAGCTGCTTTTTCTCATCGGCTTCAAGTGCCAGTACGGCGTCTTTCAATTCGTCTACATTCATTTCGGATCTTAACTCCTGACATCACGTGTTTTTGGATTTGCCCCTTTTCGTGCTTTTGGACGGGGGCTGGTTGAAGGCAATTTCAAAAACTTCATCGTAATTTGTGGCGAAATGAACTTCAAGCCCTTCCTGCAGGTAGGAGGGCAGCTCCTCGAAGTCCTTGCGGTTGGCTTCCGGAAAGATCAGGGTTTTAAGCCCGCCGCGCCGCGCTGCGATGGTTTTTTCCTTAACGCCGCCGATGGGCAGAACCCGCCCGGTCAGTGTCAGCTCGCCGGTCATGCCGAGTCGATCGCGGACCGGTTTGTTCAACACCATGGACAGCAGGGCGGTAGTCATGGTGATGCCGGCGGAGGGGCCATCTTTAGGTGTTGCGCCGGCCGGCACATGCAGATGCACGAAATGACGGTCGAAGAAGTCGGCATCGCCGCCGTATTTCTTCAGGTGTCCCATGGTAAAGGAGTAGGCGATCTCGCTGCTTTCCACCATGACGTTGCCCAGTTGTCCTGTCTGCTTGAACCCCTTGTTCTTGCTGGGCACGGCGGTGGCTTCGATCTGCAGCGTGGCGCCGCCCATGCTGGTCCAGGCCAGCCCGGTGACCACGCCCGGAACCCCTTCGAAAAATTCATCCGGGGTGAAGACCGGTTTGCCGAGGTAGGATTCCACTTCCTTTTTGGTGATGGTGATCTTCGATTCGCGGCCGCCGGCAAATTCCATGGCCGCCTTGCGCATGATCTTCTTGATGCGGTTCTCGAGGTTGCGCACTCCAGCTTCACGGGCATAATCGTCAATGATCTTTTCAAGAGCGTCACGCCTGATCGTGACCTTTCCCTTGGGAATGCCGTGCCCTTTAAGGGCTTTGGGGATCAGGTAGCGGCGCGCGATTTCGACCTTCTCTTCCTTGATGTAGCCGGAGAGCCGGATCACCTCCATGCGGTCAAGCAGCGCCGCCGGGATGGTGTCGAGCTGGTTGGCCGTGGCGATAAACAACACGTTGGACAGATCATAGGGCACATCGAGATAATGATCGCGGAAACTGCTGTTCTGCTCCGGGTCGAGCACTTCGAGCAGCGCCGAGGCCGGATCGCCCTGGTAACTGGCGCCGATCTTGTCGATCTCATCCAGCATCAGGACCGGGTTGGCGGTGCCGGCGCTTTTCATCGCCTGGACGAATTTTCCCGGCATGGCGCCGATGTAGGTGCGTCGGTGCCCCTTAATTTCCGCCTCGTCGCGCATACCGCCCAGGGAGAAACGGTAGAATTTGCGTCCCAGGGCATCGGCGACGCTGTGGCCGATGGAGGTCTTGCCGACCCCGGGCGGCCCTACCAGGCACAGGATCGAACCCGAGATATCGCCTTTCATTTTGCCGACGGCGATAAACTCGAGAATCCGGTCCTTGACATCCTCCAGCCCGTAATGATCACGGTCGAGAACGTTGCGGGCACGATCAATGCGATAGGAGTCCTTGCTGAAACGCCCCCAGGGGAGGATGGTCAGCCAGTCGAGATAGTTGCGGGTAACCGTGTATTCGGGGGAGTTGGGTTCAAGCAGCTTGAGCTTTTCCAACTCTTCGTTGACGGTTTTCTGCGCTTCTTCGTTGAGCTTGAGATCGGCCAGGCGTTTTTCGAACTTTTCCACCTCCGCCGCCTTGCCTTCCTTTTCAAGCCCCAGCTCCTTCTTGATGGCCTTGAGCTGCTCCTTGAGGAAAAACTCGCGCTGCTGCTTGGAGATCTTTTCCTCGATCTGCTTGGTGATCTTGGTCTGAAGGCGCGAAACCTCCAGCTCTTTTTTCAGTAGAACCAAAACCCGGTCGATGCGTTTTTTGACATCGAAGGTCTCCAGGATGTTCTGCAGCTCATGGCCGTCGGCGGAGGTCAGGTTGGCGGCAAAATCCGCCAGTCGCCCCGGATCGTCGAGGCTGGAGCGGTTGAGGAACATCTTGATTTCCTCGGAGTAGAGTGGGTTGATCTGCACCAGCTCCTTGAGAGCCCCGATAATCGCCATGGAGTAGGCTTTGAGCTCCGGATTGACGGACATCTCCGCGCTGTAATGGTACTGCGCCCGCCCGCGCAGCACGCCATTGTCCTGCACAACGATGTCCTCGAGGGTGAAGCGTTCAAGCGTATTGACCAGCAGGTGGATGGTGTCTTCCTCCTGATGGAGGATCTTCATGATTTTGCCGGCAACGCCGACGCTGTGCAGGTTGTCCGGGCCGTCGGCTTCTTCGCCGTCCTCGACCAGCACCAGGCCGATGGCGCGGCTGGGCGTATCCATCGCCTGGCGGATGGTGGCTGCGCGCTCCGCACCGTTGACCGCCAGCGGCAGAATGATGCCGGGAAAGGCCGGGCGCGGCCGCAAAGGAATTAACGGCAGAGATGAGGGCAGGACTTCGGAAGCGAGCACCAGCCCGCTTTCCTGCTCCTCTTCGGGATCATAATTGTCGTCGCCGGGGAGGTCCGGCTCGACCATTTCGTCTTTTTCATCGCTCATGGGCGCTTGCTCCTTGCTGCGAAGTTCGCGGATGCAGGCAAGCTAATCACTTCCTGCGGGGTTGTCAACCTTGCCCATTTCTCAATCCGGCCGGTTTGAAGAGTGCTCTTTTTCTTTGCCGCCGTCTGTGGAATAATGCCTGCCATCCCACGAAAGGAAGAACTTACGCATGACCGAACAGCCCAAACGCCTCTACCTGATCGACGGCTCAAGCTATATCTACCGCGCCTATTTTGCCATCCGCCATCTCTCCAACTCCAAAGGGCAGGCGACCAACGCCGTGTACGGCTTTACCAACATGCTGCTCAAGG